>Ga0209270_1000757_pt1 | contig 58791 bp, 52 predicted proteins | sample MTBAKSrepl1MetaG_FD_187456 | JGI IMG/M metagenome (GOLD analysis project Ga0209270, IMG submission 187456) | Enrichment culture microbial communities from Arthur Kill intertidal strait, New Jersey, USA, that are MTBE-degrading - MTBE-AKS1... | ecosystem: Environmental > Aquatic > Marine >... | reverse complement strand
CGGGGCTGCCAAGGGAGCGGCAGGGTCGCGCCCGCCTGGGCGTTCCAGCCGGCGGCCCGCACGTCGTCCTGTCCGTAGCGGCCGAACTGGCGGATATAGGTGGCCGCGCCGTCCAGCCAGCCAAGCGCCGTGCCTGCCGCCTGGACGCCCACGGCATGGGTGTGCAATCCGCCCGGGCCGGTTTCGCCCGCCACCGAGTGGCGGTCGTCGTCCTTGAGCACGTAGAACAGGTCCAGGCGCAGCGGCAGCCGTTTGAGTTGGGTGTAGTTGACCAGCGTCCGGAAGCCGGGCCTTGAGCGGTTCGGCCAGATGTCGGGCTGGTACTCCAGGTAGCTGCCCGCCCAGGTGTCGCTTTCGCACCAGTTCGTGTCCACTTTCAGCATGGCGGCGTCCCACGCGAACCGCCCCGTGTTGCCCCAGTTACCGGGGCCAAACACCCGCTGGTCGCCGTAGGAGATCTGCTGTCGGCCGACCCGGAAGCCCACCGGGCTGCCGCCGATGCGGCGCCACTCCCCGTAGAGCTGGCGGATGTCCATCACATCGTGGATCGGGTTGCTGACGGGGAAGTCGGTGTCGCCGTAACGCGTCCAGGCGGCATGGGCGTCCTGGAGCTGCAGGAACAGCCGCGGCCCCGCGTTCAGACGCAGGATCAGCTCCAGGCGCAACCGCTCCAGGAACAGGTCATCGTGTCCGCCGGGGTCGTACCCCTTCAAGCTGAACCCGTCGTCCAACTCTGCGCGGAGGCGGAACTGCCCGCCGAAGTCGGCCCGGAACGGTCCCCACGCCATCTCCCTGACCTGCGACCAGAAGCGGTCTTCCCGGGAGGCTTTAGCGGGATCCGAATCACTGCCGTCCCCGCCGGCTACAGCCAGACCGTACGCGGCCAGCACGATGCCATATAGGAAAACGAAGAGAACCCGTCGACCGGCGGGAAACCGGTCGAGCTGAAAACGCATTCCCCCAGTTCCGGGCAACATCCGCTGCATGCCAAGGCGTCTCATCCGAGAAAACTCCCGGGCATGAGTAATCCCAACAACGCTCCGGCCAGCAGGACCAGCGCCGGCAGCCATCTCAAGAAAATCAAAAGGATCCAGGTCAATGAGCACCGCCACTGTCGGAACAGTGCCGCATTGGGCAGCACGGCGCCCAGCGGGTGTAAAATTTGTCGCAAGTATTCTTGGCCTGCGCACACCAAGTACATGTCGTAACTCACCACATCAGGTCCGAGGGATCCAATTTGCCGATGGCCAACTGCCAGGAAAACCGGCTGATCTCAGCCGAGCGCCGGGCTTGGGCCAACAGGGACTGGCTGGTGAGCAGCGCCGCCTCCGCGTCCAGGACGAAATTCACGACGCTTCGGCCCGCCTCGAATTTCAGGCGTTCGTTGATCAGCACCTGTTCCGCTTCGGCCACGTTCTGCCGGAGCGACTTCACGCGGTCGACGGCGCTCTGCCAGTCCGCCAGGGAGGTTTGCGCCTCACGGCGGATGCCCAGTTGCAGCTGACGTTCTTTTTGGCGCGCCTGCTCCAGTTGCGCGGCCGCCGTGGCCATCTGCCCCTGCCGGCGGCCACCGTCATACAACGGAAACGTGAGACAAACCCCTACCCCCCAATCCGCCATGGCATGCTCCGTCGAGGGGGGAGGCAGAGTCATGGCGGGCAGAAGGTGTCCGATCAGGGTGGAAAAAGATTCCGGAGCAGGGGCGAGATACTCCACTGCATAGGCGCGGAAATCTACGCGCGGCCATCGGGAGCGTTCAACCGCGACCGCCGATTTCTCACCGGCGGCCACCTCCCGCAGCCGGGCGACGGCGTCGGGCCGTTGCCGCATGGCTTCCCGGATCTCCGCCGGAGCGTCAGACGGCAGCAAGATCTCCTCGGCGGCCGGCGCCGGACGGTAGGCGAGCTCCGGCAACTCCCCATCGAGGCCGATAAAAGAAGCCAGGGCGCTCCGGGCGGCGGTACGGCTCGCCTCGAGGGCGGCCAGGTCGCTTTCGATCTGCGCCAAACGGGTCTTGATCTTCAGGGCGTCCACGGGAACCGCCCGTTGCGCCTGCACCAACTGCTCGGTCCGGTCCAGAAACGATTGCAGGCTCTGGCGGCGCGAATCAGCGGCCTGCCTCAGGTCCGTGATCGTGAGGGCCTGCAGATACAGCCGCGCCGTTTCAAAGATCACTTCCTGCCGGCGCCGGGCCAGGGATTGTTGCGCGGCCACGGTCCGCAAGCGGCTCGCCTCGAGTTCCGACCGGCTTTTCCCGAAATCCCAGAGCAGCATCTGCATCTTGACGGATCCGCTGAAGAGTTGTTCGTCGAATTGCGTCTGGGCGGGAGGAGTTCCAGGCGGGAAGCCGTGTTTGAAGCGGTCCGCCAGCGCATCCCCGGCCAGATCCACCTGAGGCCGCAAACCGGATTGGGCCACGCGGCTCTCCCCGTCCCTCCGATTCACTTCCGCCTCGCCAAGCTTCAGCTCGGGATTGTGCTCCAAGGCGTAAGCGACGACCTCCGGCAGCGCCCAGATCTTCCCCGCTTCCAGCGTCACGGGGCCGGCAGCGCCCCATAACGGCACGCACAGCATCAACCAGGCGAAAAGCGTTCTCATGTGTTGCCTCCATCGGGTTCTTGCCCCTCCTGCCCTGCCCGATCGAATGTTTCCGGCAGGCCATGGCCGGGTCTCCGCGCATAGATCAGATGGTAGGCCACGGGAATCACGAACAGGCTGAAGAGCGTCGAAGCCAGCAACCCGAAGATCAGCGACCAGCCCAAACCATTGAACACCTCGTCCCGTGTGATCGGCCAAGCGCCCAGCATGGCGGCGCCGGAAGTCAGCAGAATGGGCCGCAAGCGCACCGCGCAGCTTTCCACCAGCGCCTGGATCAGGGTGCGCCCCTTCGCCAGCGCCAGGTGCACAAAATCGACGATGATGATGGAGTTGCGGGTGACGATGCCCGACAGCGCGATCACCCCGATCATCGCCGGCGAAGTGAAGAAGCGGGGATCGGCGTAATGGCCGATCGGGTGAGCGCCCAGAAGATTCAACAGCCAATAGCCGGGAAAGACGCCGATGACCATGAGCGGGATGGAGAGCATGATGATCACCGGCATCCCGAAGGAGCCTGTCTGGTTCACCAGCAGGATGTAGATGCAGAGCAACGCACCCAGGAATCCCCAACCCAAGTCGCGGAAGATGGCGATGGTCAGACGCATTTCTCCCTCGTCCCACCATTGGACGCGGATTCCTTCCGGGACGGCCCACGGCAATCCCCCCCCCTTGCGCCAGAGCGTGCGATCCGCCAAGGGGCGGGGGGCGGCCTTCAAGCCGCTGCTCACTGCCTCTTCAAGTTCGGCCGGCGAGCGCTGGTCCGCCCGGATGTCGAGGATCGTCTCCACCGGCGGGCGGCCGGCCATCTCCGCCGTCACGTACACAACGCGCTCCAGGTTGCGGTGGTAGATGGTCTTGTCTTCCAAGCGGCGCTCCCAGCGGCCCAGTTCGGAAATCGCCACCATGGCGCCGGCTCTTCCCTTGAGGTAGATCCGGCTCAGATCCAGGGGGCCGGATCGTTCGGGCCGCGCCATCCAGGAGATCAGCTGCAACGGCTCCTTCTCGCCGGCCGAATCCAGGGCGGCCACGGGCGTGCCGGCCAGCGCCAGACGCAAGGACGACGCGATGGCTTCCCCGGTGATCCCGTTGAGGGCCGCCTTTTCCTTGTCGATCATAAAAACTTCTTTCCAGATGTCTTCATCCACGGTATCGTCCAGGTCAACAACCCCCGGTTCCCGGGCGAGGCGTCGCTTGACGATTTCCGCCGCCTCGATCAACTGCGGGTAGGATTGGTCGGGCCGGCCGTATATCGCCGCGGTGACAGTGGACATGGTCGGCGGTCCCGGGGGCAATTCGACGATCTTCAGCTTGACTCCGCGGCGGCGGGCGATGGCGGTCAGGTCGTCCCGCAGCCGCAGCGTGATCTCGTGGCTCGTGGACCGCCGTTCCGTCTTATGAATCAAATTGACCCGGATGTCCCCCTTGTCGGGGGAATGACGCAACTGGTAGCGGCGCGCCAGACCGTTGAAATCCACGGGAGCGGCAGTGCCGACGTACGATTCCACGTCAGTGACCTCCGGCACGCGGCTCAGGTACTCCTCAAATTCCCGCGCCGCGGCATCGGTCCGCTCCAAAGGTGTCCCGGCCGGCATATCCAGCACAAGCAGAAACTCATCCTTGTCGTCGAAGGGCAACTGCTTGGGCTGGACCCGCCGCGTGCCCACCAAGAGGAGGCTGGCGAAGAAGGCGAGTACGATGGCCAGCAAGAACGCATAGCTGCGCCACGGGTGTTGCAGCATGGGTTCCAGCCAACGATGAAAGAAACGGAAAGCTCCCGATTGTTCCCGCGGCGGCGTGGGCGGCTCGCTGCGGCCGGCCTGCTTGCGATAGTGGCCGCGCAACACGTGGTAGGCCAACCATGGCGTGACGGTGAACGAGATCAGCATGGACATGAACATCGTAACCGGCACGTTGACGGCCATGGGCCGAAGATAGTCATGCATTTCCTCGGTCACGAAGAGCAACGGGGCGAAGGAGATCATGACGGCGATGGTGGCCGCGATCAAGGGCGGACGTACTTCGTTGACCGCCTCCAGCACGATGTCTCTGGATCCAGAACCCCGCAGATCGAAGTGGCGCCGGATATTCTCCACGTCAACGATTGGGTCGTCCACCAGTAAGCCAAGCGAAACGGTCAACGCAAAAAGTGTTACGCGATTGATGGAGAACCCGAACAGATAGTTCATCAACAGGGTCAGGCCGAATACGCAGGGGACGGCGATGGCCACCACCAGGGAATCGCGGAATCCCAGAAACATCGTCAGCAGGGCGATCACCACCACGATGCCCACCAGCAGACCTTCGCTCAGTTCATTGACCTTGTCATCCGCCGTGACTCCATAATTGCGGGTGATGGCCACCCGTACGCCGGCGGGGAAGAATTCCTGCTGGATCTGCCGCATCCGGGCGATCAGGCCCTGTGCCACCGAGACATTATTCTGGCCTTTCTGCTTGGAGATGGCGATGGTGACCGCCGTCGCCCGCTGAATCACCGGACCGGCCGGAGGAGCGGCTTCAGCCTCCACCCATCCGCCTTCGGCCTCTTCGCCGTGGGAGGTGGAGCGCCAGGCCGGCCCTTGACTGAAATGGACATAGTCCGCGAATTCGCCGGGACCATCCTGCACCTCCGCCACGTCGCGCAGGTAGACGGGCCGGCCGGAGAAGACGCCCACGATCAGCGATTGCACTTCCCGCCGGCCGGTGAGAAACTGGCCGGTTTCGACATTGCGCTGTTGGTCGTTCCGGGTGTAGCTGCCGACCTGCAGATTGGCGCTGGCGGCCGGCAGCGTCCGGGCCAGTTCGGCCGGATCGAGATGGAAGGCGGCCAGACGGACGGGGTCGAAGCGGACGATCACCTGCCGGGGACGCCCGCCGATCACCGCTACCACGCCGGCGCCGGGCGTGGCTTGCAGCCGGTAAGCTGCTTCTTCGGCCAGGCGGCGCAGAGCGTAATCGTCCCCGTTCCGATCGGTCAAAGTGAACGTCACGATGGGCACATCGTCCGTTTCGACGGGTTTGACGACGGGCCCCACCAGACCCGCGGGCAACCGGTCGGCGTTCTGCTGGAGCCACTTGGACAACTTGACGTAGCTGCGTTCCCGGTCCTGCCCCACGTAGAAACGCACCGTCACGATGGCGCGCCCCGGCATGGAGCGGGAATACACATACTCGACCCCGTCGATCTGGTACAAGTATTTTTCGATCTTATCGGCGGCCAAGCTCTCCATTTCGGCCGCCGATCGTCCGGGAAACGTGAAAAAGAGGTCGGCGGCCGGGATCACGATCTGCGGTTCTTCCTCACGCGGCGTCACCAGCAGGGCCAAGCCTCCCGCCACCAACGAAAAGATGATCAGAATGGGGGATAGATGGCTCCGTAAAAAACGGTCTACGATCCGGATGGTCCAAGAGCTGTGCTTCGGCTCACTCATGGCCGCCTCGCTTCCCCGGGCCGCAGGAGGATGCGCTCCCCGGGCGCAAGACCGCTCAAGATTTCCTGTTGCCCGTCCCACCGCCGGCCGCAGACTACGGTCCGCCGCTCCAGGCGGCCCTCATCGAAGACGATCACCTGTTCCAGTTGTCCGGACCGCAGGAGGGCGGACGCCGGAATCGCCAGAATCGCTTCCTCCCCCCGCGGCAGGTAGGCCGTCGCATAGAAACCGGGGATCAGGCTTGGGTCCGCCGGCAGGGCGAAGCGGGCCCGCACCGTCCGGCTGGAAGGATCCGCGGCCGGGACGATCTGCTGCAAGCGGCCCTGGTACTGCTTCCCCAAGGAGTTTACCCGCAAGTTGTAGGGCCGCCCCAGCTTCAGCAGACCGGCGTCGTCTTCCCGCACGTCGGCTTCCACCCAGAGACGCCCGGTCTGATAGAGGGTCAACAGGGGTCTGCCGGGGGCGGCCAAATCGCCCACCTCGGCGAGCTTGTCGATGATGACCGCCGCGTAGGGGCTGCGGATTTCAGCGTAACCGAGCGCCACTTCGGCTTCCCGCAGTGCCTCCTTGGCCCGTTCCGCGTCGGCCCTGGCGCCGCGGAGCCGGAATTCGGTCTGGTCGAACTCGGCCCGGGGAATGACGGCTTTTTCCACCAACGGCAGGTCCCGGCCGTAGTCGCTTTGGGCCAAGTCGCGGGCGGCTTCCGCCCGATGGAGGCTCTCCCGCGCCTGGTTCAAGCGGGCGGCCAGGTCGCGGTCGTCCAGTCTCGCCAGCAGGCCGCCCGCCTTGACCTCCTGGCCTGCCTCCACCGGAATCTGCAGGATGGCGGCAACGATTTGAGCGGAAATGACGCTCTTGAATTCGGGCTGAATTGTGCCGACAGCTTCCGACCGGGCATGCACCGAAGTCATGACGACGGTGTGCAGTTGTGAGGCCGGCGTCTGAGATCCCCGCGGAAGTGGCTTCGGCTGGCTCACCTCAATTATCCCCCGCCGAAAAACCCCCGATAAAAATAGCAACAGGAAGATGATGACGACTACAGGAATCCCAAAACGGATGCCTTTCTTTAACCATCGCGTCACTTTTTTGTCCTCCATCCGACCTACGCCGTAAAAAACCCGACCAATAATTATATATCTGTGTCCGACTCGGCAAAGGCAGAACCACATGAGGTCGTTTTTGGAAAAGATGTATCCGTCCTTTCCTCCTGGGTCTGAGTGATCAGACGATATACCGATTTGGAACGCGATCGTGGAATCGCTTTCTCGGACAGGAACGATAGCTGGTTCAGCAGCGGCGGCAACTGTTCCCCGGGAAATCCCAGCACGGTTTCCTCCGGTCCCAAATCGGTGGCTTCGCGGCAGCCGTAGCAGCCGAGGGAGAAGTTTAACCGTCGCTCGACATAAGGAATGACGGTCGCGTCCACGCATGTGGCCTGGAGCACCGCGGTGTCGGCGCGTCGCCTCGATCCGCCGGCTACGTTCAGATCGGCCAGCGCCAGCCACATCAGCGACTCAGGCGGTCCCTCCACCACAACCACATCCGGGAGCACGGGCGCCACCGCAAGCGGACAGGCCGCAATGCTTTTCACGCGGCCGTTTGAGAGACGGGTCATCCCGTCGAACATGACTTGGCCCGCGGACGGTTCGGAAACAATCCCGAAACCGACCAACCCTTTGCCGCAGGCCAATCCCTCCGGGAGAGGGCGGAAACCAAAAGCGGCGGCTGCGGCAGGGCAAGCAAGCTCTTCCGGGACCAGCCGCAACGACTCTCCTCGCCGCGCCTGCATAATGAGCTGGCAGTATCGATATCGCCTGGCGCGCGTGAATGATTCGAACATGGAGACATCATGGCTCGCGCCAAGGAGGAAAACGGCGACTGGCTCCGTTTGAAGACCGAGGATCTTGATCATCTGACTCGCAGCATTGCCAAACGGCGACATATAAAACTCCCGGAACGAGATTGCGGAACCAGAGTCGAAAGTGCACTACAGGCGGCGGCGGGCCAGCTCCTTAGCCCCGATTCTCTGAGCCCGAAGCGTTAGTCCATTTAATCACCCGTTGTTCCATCGGGAGACCCTGCCACCCATTGCGATTAGAATCAGTCGTCCGTTCGAGAGAACTCCGGACGTAGCATAGCGGTCATCTGGAGTATGCATCTTTCGCCTCCCGGGACAGTTCCATCTGCCACCAGATGCCGTGAGCTCAAAAGTATTCCATCAGCCATCAATTTCAGATCTTCCGACATGTTCATTTGAATTGGATGTCCGTTCCAGTCACGGAAACGGAACAGGCCTCCAGCAACGTGCCACAGGCTCGGTCCAGCGCCGCTCTGGCCTTGACGTAGCCTGCCCGGGCAGCAATCTCCGCGGAGATCGCTTGGGCCAGGTCTCGCTGATACTGAATCACCAGATAGGTCGTGGAAGCACCCACGGCCAGCCTTTGTTCTTCCGCGGCGGTTGCCTGCTCTTCAAACTCCCGTTCCTGCTCCGCGGCCCTGAGGATGGTTTGCGCCTGCTCCAGGGCGATCAGGGCATTCTGGATGTCGATATGAACCTGTTTCTGAAGTTGCAACAACCGCACCGCCTGTTGTTGGATCACCAAGTTATCCCTGGCCAGGTCGGCTTCGGCGGCCTGGTTCCGCAGTGGAATGGTCAGTTGAACGCCGATGCCATAATCTGGAAAATTTCGCCGCAACACTTGCGATAAGGCCGTACCGTAGCCGCCAACCAGAATTGGATCCGGATTATGCGGAGCGGCGTCGGGAAGAGTCAGCGGATTGACCTCGCCGGCCAACCCATTGTTTCGAGCACTTACAACCAAATCCAGTGACGGCCGAAGCGCATCCCTGCTTCCGGCCAGAGCAAGACCGGAGCTCTCGATCTGAACCCGGGCTTGGGCAATGTCCGGCCTTTGCCTCAACGCGGTCTCGATCAGAGTTGGCAACTCTGGCAGGCGTTCGGTCCGATCGATGCGAATCGGATCGGTGGGGACGATTCGCAATCCCGTCAATTGCGGGTCGCCGATGGTTCCGCGGTTGATGTAGTCCAGCAGAAGGATATCCTGCCGTCGGACCAGACTCTCCGCGGCGATCAAGTCCTGGCGGCTGCGGGCCACTTCTGCCCGGGCCCGCACCACGTCAATGGGCGCGCGGGTGCCCGCGTCCACTTGAATCTGGTTGTCACTCAGCAGTTTCTCCGCGCGCTGGACGGCTTGGCGCCGCGCTTCGGCGTCGCCGCGCAGCGCGACCAGGTCCCAATACAAACGGACCACGGCCGCGGTGGTGCTGATCACCTGCTGCTCAAAGGCCAGACCCGCTTGACGCCGGCTGTTCACCGCGATTTTTTGAAAGCGGGTGTTCAGGGTGGTTCCAAATCCCCGGAGCAGCGGCTGCGTGAACCGGATGCCAAGAGACGCTGAGTTATATGGTTCCAGATCATAACGGGGGTGGTTGATCGATTGCCGCGCACTGTCGAAGCTTGCCGCCAGTCTGCCTCCGAACACAAACTCTTTTTGCAGGCTGAAATTCCAACCGCCTGTATCGGAGATGAGCGATGTGGTGCCCGCCTGAAACGAATTGTTTTGGGGCGTTGTGGCATGATTATAGAAAAACCCGCCGGTCAACACCGGATCCAGAAGAGGCACCGGGCTCCCGCTGCTCAGTGGAATCTGTCCGGCGATAGACAGATTCGTATCGGAAGCCGGTCCGAGCAGGGGGGCCAGGGGGTCGGTGAGACTGGCGCTTTTGGGGCCTTCGCGCACGTAAAAGGGCATCCCGCGCGGCAAGACGCCGGCCTGCGCGCGCTTGATGTCCGCTTCGGAAAATCCCACGCCAATACGCTGTAATTCCACATCCAGGTTGTTCTCGAGGGCGAGAGCAATCGCCTCGTGTAACGATAGATACAGATTGCCGTCGCGCGCCGACGGGGAGAGTGCGGCCGGATCTGGCGCCGCCAGGCCGGACAGAACATTGCCGAACCAGAAGATAACGAGCGCCGTGAGGCACACCAAGCATTTCATTTTACTCGGTCTCCTTTTGCTGGCAGGGCCGTTTTCGTCTTTGAAACGGGATTGACCGTTGCGCCTTCCCGCACTCCGTCCGTCCAGTCCGCGATCAATTCCTGTCCTTCGTTCAAGCCCTTGACGACCTCGATCTGCGTGCCATAATCTCGCCCGAAACTGACAGGTTGCAGGCGCACCACCGCGTGATCGTGGAGCACGGCTACAACGGGTCCCTTCTCGGTGTTGCGGAAAGCAGACGAGGGGATCAGCAGGCGAGGACGATCCTGTTGGATCCGGAAGCGCACCGCGGCATACATTCCGGGCAATAAAGCACGGCTCGGATTGTCGATCCGGATCTCGGTCAGTAGGGTTCGGGAAGCGGGTTCAAGGGCACTCGAGGTCCGGGTTACCCTGCCTTCAAATATCCGGCCTTGATATTCCGCCACTTCCACGCTGCAGGGCAAGCCGGTTTTGATGCCGGCGAACTCACTCTGCGGAACGTTTACGAACACGCGCAATGTTTCGATCTGGGCGAGTCGAAAAAGCTCCCGGACTGAGGAGCTGCTGCCGGCGCTCACCAACGAGCCCAAGTCAATGTTACGCGCCGTGATCACACCGGGAAAAGGCGCCCGAACCTGACGAAACGCCTGCAATTCCATCAACCGTTGTAAGGTGGCCTCGCTGGCGGCCATGCTTTCGCGGGCTGCCTGCACGGCTGCTTCAGCCGCCATCACGTCAGCTTGGCGGGCCGCTAACGCCGCCCGCTTTTCATCGCCATCTTGCTTGGACAGTACGCCTTTGTCAACCAACACCAGCCACCGTTGCGCCGTAATTTCCGCCAGGCCCAGATCGGCCTTCGCCTGTGAGAGCGCCGCCTCAGCTTGCCGAAGGGCTGATTGGGAGCGTTGAAAGTTGGCTCGAGCCTCCAGTATTTGTTGATCCATCTCGGGGGATTCAATCTCCGCAAGCAACTGGCCGGGCTTCACGTAATCGCCAATGTCGGCCATGATCCGCTGGACATAACCGTCAGCTCGGGCAAACAGCGCGGTTTCCATCAATGCTTGAATGTTACCGGGTAATTCAATTTCGGTCTCAGCCGGAGCGGCCACCGCCCGGACCACTCTTACGGTTGGTAACGCCGACTGATGGAGTTTCGCGGTCGAGTCGGCCCGCCGGGCCCTTTCCGCTCGCGGCCAGTAGCCCAAAACGAACAACCCCGCCAACGCCAGCAAAGCAAAAGCGACATAGGTAAGCAAATGCCGGAATTCGCGGGGACGACCGACTGCCGTTGCCGTGGGCTCATTGTGTTGTGTCGGGATATTCATGTCAGCATCTCCGAGTCCTCCTCTGCCGGTTTCGGCTGCAGTTTCCCCCGCAGCAACCGATACGCAACAGGAACAAAGAATAAAGTGGCAATGGTCGCCACCACCAGCCCGCCGATCACGGCCCTGCCGATGGGCGCATTCTGTTCGCCGCCTTCACCCAAACCGACCGCCAGGGGGAGCATGCCGATGATCATGGCCCCCGCCGTCATTAAAACCGGCCGAAGCCTGGTAACCGCCGCCGACAAAGCCGCTTCCCGTACCGGCATGCCCTCCGCTCGCCGCTGGTTGGCGAAAGTGACCAGCAGGATGCTGTTGGCAGTCGCCACCCCGACGCTCATGATCGCACCCATCAAAGAAGGGACGTTGATCGAAGTCTGGGTGACGTAAAGAGACCAGGCGATACCTGAAAATGCTCCAGGCAAAGCGGTGAGAATGATGATGGGATCAAGCCAGCTCTGGAAGTTGATTGCCATCACCAGGTAAACCAGCGCAATGGCCAGAATCAATCCGCCAGCCAAACTCATGAACGAGTCCCGCATCGTCTGCATCTGGCCCCTGACCTGAATGAATGAACCGCGTGGAAGCATGGCGCCGGCATCTTTAACAATTTTATCCACTTCGACCGCAACGCTGCCAAGATCCCGATCCTGAACGTCCGCATAGATATCCAGCACCGGCTGGACGTTGAAGGTGCTGAACGCTGATTGGACCGACGCTCGATCCAGCCGGGCGAGGTTGCGAAGCAGTTGTGGCGCGCCTTCCCGCCCGGAAGCCAACGGAGTGTCCCCCAGATCATCCAGCGAAGTCAGGCGGTACTCCGGGGTCTGAACCGCGATCAGATAACTGACCCCGCTGGCCGGATCCAGCCAAAAGTTGGGCGAAACCTGTCCGCTGGAACTGAGGGAAACCAGCACATTGCTGGACACGTCTCGTTGGGTCATACCCAGCTGGCTGGCCAGAGTACGATCCACGTTGACGCGCAGCTCCGGAGCGTCCATCACCTGATGCAAACGAACGTCCACGGCGCCCGGGACCGCGGCCAACCGGCGTTCGATATATCTGGCGATCTGATAGTTGACTTTTTTGTTGCGACCGATCACCTGGATGTTGATTGGTGCCGGTATTCCGAAATTCAGGATCTGACCGACCATGTCCGCCGTGCGGAAGAAAAAAGTCGTCCCCGGAAATGCCGAAGGCAACTCCCGTCTCATCCGCCGGGCATATTCCCAAGTCTCGCCTCGCTGGCGGTCCTTCTTCAGCGAAATCAAAATTTCGCCATCGGCCGATCCGATGGTGGCTGAATCCGTGTAAGCCATGTTGAGCGGCAATGTCGGCAGGCCGATGTTGTTGATCATCGCGTCAATTTTATTCTCCGGAATGATGCTCCGGATGCGATCCTCGACGCTGGCGAACAACTCTTCGGTTGTTTCCAGGCGCATTCCCGCAGGCCCTCGCACGTGCAGCCGCAACTGTCCGCCATCCACTTGCGGGAAGAAGTCCGCTCCCAGTTGCGTCGCCAACAATCCGGAGGCCACATAGAAAAGACCGAACAGCAGCACCACCGTCCAGCGGCGATCCAGTGCCCATGACAATCCGTGGCCATATGATGCGCGAAATATTTCAAAAACTTTATTGAATGCGTGGTGGACTTTCCATACGGGACCCGTGCCCATTGCGGCATGCTCGGCGCCGGCTCGGTACAGATTCAATTCCGGCCGAAGCAGATAACGCGCCATGGTGGGAATCAGAGTGCGCGAGAGAATGTATGAAGCCAGCATGGCGAAAACCACCGCCAGGGCCAGCGGCTGGAAGAGGTACTTCGCCGTGCCGCGCAACAGAATGACCGGGAAGAATACAATTGAGATCGATATGGCCGAGACAAAGGCCGGTACTGCGATTTCGCGTGCGCCGTCCAGCACCGCCCGAATGATTGACTTGCCCATGGCCAGATTGCGGTGGATGTTTTCGATCTCCACCGTGGCTTCGTCCACCAGAATGCCGATTGACAACGCCAATCCGCCCAATGTCATGACATTGATCGTCTGGCCCAATAGATAAAGAAATATCACTGATGTCAGGATGGACAGCGGAATCGACGTGCAAACGATGAGCGTGCTGCGCCAGCTGCCGATAAACAGGAGGATCATCAGCGCCGTCAAACCGGCGGCCAGCACACCTTCTCGCAGCACCGCGTCGATGGAGGCGCGCACGAATAACGACTGGTCCAGCAGCAGGCGCACGTCGAGCTCGGGCGGCAAGGTGGACAGGATGCGGGGCAACTCGCTTTTGATGCGGGCGACAATTTCAAGTGTGGAAGCCGAGCCCGTCTTCAAAATGGACAGCAGGGCGCCCCGACGCCCGTCCTGCCTCACGATGTTGGTTTGGATCGTTCCGCCGTCGCGAACCTGGGCGACGTCGCGCACGTAAATTGTGGCGCCGTTCTGCTGGCGGACCGGCAGGTCATTCAAGTCGTCAATGATAGCTGGATTGTTATTCAGGCGGACGCTATATTCGCGGTCACCAATTTTTACCATTCCTGAGGGCAGGATCGGGCTTTGGAGATTGATAGCCGCGGACACGTCGGATGGCGCCAAGCGATGGGCGTGGAGCGAACGGGGATCCAAGTCCACCATGATCTGTCGTGCTTTTCCCCCCGCCGGCTGCAGGACGGAGGCGCCTTGCACAGTGGCTAACTGGGTGCGCAGAAAATTGGCGCCGGTGTCGAACAGAGCTTGCTCGGACAAGCCTTGCCCCCCAAGCCCCAATTGCAGAATCGGGACACTTGACGCATTGTAGCGGATGATCAGCGGCGGCGTGATGCCAGCCGGCATTTGCCGCGTCACCGTCTGCGAGATTGCCGTCATCTGCGCGACCGCCGCCTCCACCGAAGTTCCGGGATGAAAAAAAACCTTAATGACCCCCAATCCGGTCAGCGATTGAGACTCAATATGCTCGATATCATTGACAGCAGTCGTGAAGGCGCGCGCGGAAAGCGTCGTGACGCGCTTCTCCATTTCATCCGCGGAAAGGCCCCGGTACTGCCAGATGGCGCTGACCACGGGAATATCAATGTTCGGCAAGATATCCGTCGGCGTCCGCGAAATGGCGATCCCGCCAAGAATCGCGATCAGAATCGCTATAGCCACAAATGTGTATGGGCGGCGCAGCGCCAATCGCACAATCCACATGGGGTGTCTCCTGTTAGCCGGCTGCGGCCTCACAGCCGCAATGCTCGACGCCGGTAAACCCTGTTCTATCTTCTTGCGGTGCCATTAACCACGCGATCACTGTTTCGGGGTGATCTTCCCTTCGGCCAACATCTGCGCCTTCACTTTTTGCCAGATGCGCTCCTTTCGATACAACCGGCGAAGGTCTGAAAGCTCTTGAAAATGAATCGCCAATCCTTGGCAGAGATTCGCGCAGCTGGTGCAGCCCACCACGCAGTTGTAGGGACGGGCCACCTTCGGGCCGCCTTCCTCCCAGTCGTACACGTTCTTGCCGCAATTCATGCACATGCCGCATCTGACACATTTTGCCGGATCGATCGTCGGATACCACGCGACGTTTTCCCTCGGAAATCCCGTCAACCAAGGCATATTGACCTCCTCTGCGTTATTTGTGTATGACGCGTACGCCCTATGGACCGTTTGAACCTCTGTTCACACTCAGATGTGGCGGAGTCTGACAGTGATCTCAAGCGCCAGCAGGCCGGAAGTTCATGGCACTTTCACCAATCGAAACCGTAACCGGCCAAAACCTTCCACAAAGAACAGATAGTCTCCCTCCGGGGTAGGCTTTGTCCGATCCATGTGATCCACCACGTCCCGATGCACGTAGACCGTAAATATTTCATGCCCTTGCACGGGCAACTCCAAATACCTTTCGCGATCCGTTTCCGGTTCGCCCAAAAGACCCGCCGGGCCTTTCCAGGCCATTCATCAGCCCGAGATGTTAGTCCCGATCTCAATGCGGAACTTTTTCCCGTGCGTTTCCAAAAACTGGAGAAACGCCCGGGACGTGATCCGGATGTACAATGGTTCCATCACCGCTCCTGTCCCGAGGAAGAAAAGTCTGTCACGCCTCGTGAGGTCTTCACCTGCTCTTTGATTGCCCGGATGGTCAAACTGGAGGCCACCCCCGCCAATCGGTTACCAGCCTCGCGGATCATGGGATCGGTGAGGCTGGCCGCCGTCTCGTAGGTGACGTCCTTGAGCACTTCCGTCCGGCGGAAACCCGCGGCCGAAACGGCGTCCAGGTAATCCTGCCGCAGCAGGGCGCCCGCCAGGCAGCCCGCGTAGAGGTTGGCGTCATCTTTCAGCTCAGCCGGAAAATCTCGGTTGAGCACGATGTCGCTCACGATCAGCCGGCCGCCGGGCTTGAGTACCCGGTGCACCTCGCGGAAAACCTTCGCCTTGTCCGGCGAGAGGTTGATCACGCAATTGGAAATCACGATGTCGGCTTCGCCGTCCTTCACCGGGAGGTCCTCGATGAATCCCTTCCGGAATTCCACGTTGGCCAGACCGGTGGCTCCGGCGAACTGCGCGGCGTTGCGGCGGGCCAGCGTCAGCATGTCGTCGGTCATGTCCACGCCGATCACCCGGCCGGTGGCGCCGACGATCCGGGCGGCGATGAACACGTCCCGGCCGGCGCCGGACCCAAGGTCCAGTACCACCTCGCCCGGCCGGACGCCGGCGTGCTCCAGCGGGTCGCCGCAGGACAGCCCCAGGTCCGCCTGGGGCAGGCCCGCCTCCGTCGGGGCCGGCGCGGGCGCCCCGCAGCAGCTTTTCGGTCCGCAGCAACAGCCGGTCTGCTCCCGCGCCACCGACGCGTAGGCCTGCTGCACCATTTCTCGAATTTCCTTCGGCTCGCTCATTGCATGTCCTCCTGAATGTTTGCCACCACTGAGACGCAGATCGGCAGAGGAAAATTTCACTTTCAGCGGCACGATAACTTTCTTCTCGACGCCTCGGCGTTTTCGCGTCCCCGCGGTGGAGAATTGCCGTTTCAGTCTGTCATGTGTTCACGGCGCAGCGGAAATACTTCCCGCGGATCTTGAACGCCACGTTCACCAGGGCGATCATCACGGGCACCTCCACCAGCGGGCCGATCACCGCGGCGAAGGCCTCGCCCGAGTTGATCCCGAACACCGCCACCGCGACGGCGATGGCCAGCTCGAAGTTGTTGGAGGCCGCCGTGAATGAGAGCGTCGTCGACTGCCCGTAATCGGCCCCGGCCTTCTTGGACAGCCAGAACGACACCAGGAACATCACCACGAAGTAGATCAGCAGCGGGATGGCGATGCGCACCACGTCGAAGGGCAGCTTGACGATGAACTCGCCCTTGAGACTGAACATGACCACGATGGTGAAGAGCAGCGCCACCAGGGTGATGGGGCTGATCACCGGCACGAATTTGGCGTGGTACCATTCCTTGCCCTTCAGTTTCACCAGGATCAGCCGGGTGAACAGGCCGGCCAGGAACGGGATGCCCAGGTAGATGAACACGCTCTCGGCGATCTGGCCGATGGAGATGTCCACCACGCCGCCCTGCAGTCCCACCAGCGGCAGCCCGACGGTGATGAAAAGCCACGCGTAGAGCGAGAAGAACAGCACCTGGAAGATGGAGTTGAAGGCCACCAGGCCGGCGGCGTACTCGCGGTCGCCCTCGGCCAGATCGTTCCAGACGATGACCATGGCGATGCAGCGGGCCAGCCCGATGAGGATCAGCCCCACCATGTACTCGTGCTTGTCGGCCAGGAAGGCCACCGCCAGCCCGAACATCAGCACCGGGCCGATCACCCAGTTCTGCACCAGCGACAGGCCCAGCACCTTGAAGTTGCGGAACACGCGGCCCAGTTCCTCGTAGCGGACCTTGGCCAGCGGCGGGTACATCATCAGGATCAGGCCGATGGCGATGGGAACGTTGGTGGTGCCGGAGTTGAACCGGTTCCAAAAGTCGTTAACGCCGGGGTACAGATAGCCGGTGGCCACCCCGACGCCCATGGCCAGGAAGATCCAGAGGGTCAGGTAGCGGTCCAGGAAGGAGAGCCGCCGGGATAGATGTTCGCTCATGTCGATCTCGCTTGATTGCAGAACGTCAGTTTCATTTCCGAACATGGGTTCTAACAGTCCGACCCGCTCTGTTCCAGCCGGTCGGCGAATTCGTCCACCGCCCGCCGAATGGCGTCTCGGATCTCGCGGGCGCGCGCCAATCGCTCCCCGGGGTTCCCCTGGAGCGTCGAAGGGTCCTCGAAGCTCCAGTGCAGCCGGTTGACCCGACCCGGAAAGATGGGGCACCGCTCCGCGGCCGTCTCGTCGCAGACGGTGATGACATGGGAATACCGCCGTCCCGCCTTGAACAGGCTGAACACGCTCTTGGTGGCGTTGCCGGAGATGTCGATCCCGATCTCCCGCATCACCTCCACGACCAGCGGGTTGAGCGTGCCGGGCTCCAGGCCGGCGCTCTCCACGCGCAGGCGGTCGCCGGCCCGAGCCTTCAGGAACGCTTCCGCCATCTGACTCCGGGCGGAGTTGTGCACACAGACGAAAAGCACACCGGGTTTGTGATCCATCATCTTTGCTCCTCTGTTAATCAGTGTCCGCGTGGCCTGGGGCCGCCTCGGCAATTGTCCGTGGGTCGCCCGCTCGGTGGCGGATGCGCTATCCGCCGGTCGGCAGGCTTGCTGGCAGCCCGTCGATGAACCGGCGGATCTCGTCGCGGACCCGCCGGTAGTGGGCCATGGCCTCCTCTTCAGTCGCTGCCTCGCGAGCCAGCGCCGGCGGGTCGTCGAAGCCGACGTGCAGCCGCCGGACCCGGCCCGGGAACACCGGGCAGGTCTCCGCCGCGTGGCCGCACACCGTGATCACCCAGTCGAACGGGACGGTCATGATTTCCTCGACCGGCTTGGACCGCTGGGCGGAGATGTCCACCCCCACCTCGGCCATGGCCCGCACCGCCCGCGGGTCGAGCCCCTTGGCCACTGTGCCCGCCGACCAGGGCTCCAGCGCGTCGCCCTTGAGGTGCCGGACCCACCCTTCGGCCATCTGGCTGCGGCACGAGTTGCCGGTGCAGAGGAACAGGATCTTCACTTTTTCCATTTCGGCTCCGCCTTCGGATTTTTTGGCCGCAGCTTGCAGGAGCACTGGCCCACCAGCTCGTAGTTGCGGTCCACCAGGACCGGCAGTCCGCTTTTGACCCAGTCCACCACGCCGCCGATGATGTAGGCGACGTCCCGATGGCCGTTCGCCATGAGGAACCGGGCGATCTCCGGGCTGCGCACGCCCACGTTGTCGATGAGGATGAGGGGGGTGTCCTGGGGGATTTCCGTCCAGCGGTCCCGAAACCCGCGGTGGGGAACCTGGATCACCGCGGGGACGTCGATGACGCGGAAGTTGGTCTCGTAGGCCTCGCGGATGTCCAGCAGCGTCGCGCCGTTCCGGAGGCGCGCCAGGGCTTCCTGCGGGGATATCGGGATCGGGGAGTCATCCGGCCGCTTTTCTTTGGGATTTCTCATCAAGGCCTCCTTGGCAGAATATCCGGCGCCAGGGAACGACGGCTCGCCGGGGTCACTCCGCCATGAACCGGTCAATCGCATCCTGCACGTAGCGGGCGAACTCGGTTTCGTCGCCATCCACCAATTCCCAGACCCGCTCCAGCTTCGCGTAGGCAAGCACCCGATCGCCGTCCATTCGGGCGACGGCCAGGGTGGAGGTCTCGAGCCTGAACTCGTCGGAATAATGCTGGTGTTCCGGCCGGTCAATGTCTACGGCCCGCCACTGGACCGTGCCCTGTTCCAGGTAGTCGGCGTAGGCGTCGCGGACCGCTTCGGCTGCCAGCCGCTCGATCTTCAGGCAGGTGGGGCACCGGAACTTGCCGTGGAAGTAGAAGACCACGAACCGGACCGCCGCCGGCGCCGGCTTCGCGGGTTGCGCATCCGCCGCCAAGACAGCGAGGCCTGAAACGGCCGTCAGCCACAGGCCCAGGCCCAGCGCCGCCGTCAGGCGCCGGTTCATCGGTCCACCACCTTCCGCCGATACGCCGCGGCGGGCTTCGCCGACACCGTCGCGCATTCGGACGTCTCGGCGGGGTGGCGCAGGCAGTTCAGGAATGTCCGCACGCAGGGGAGAGTCAGGCGGTAGAACACCCACTGGCCGCGCTTCTCGTCGGCGATCACGCCGGCGCCCTTGAGCACCGTCAGGTGTCGCGAGACGGTGGACATGTCTCCGCCGACGATCTCCTGGAGCTCGCAGACGCAGCGCTCGCCGGCGGCGAGCGCCTCCACCACCGCCAGGCGGCTCGGGTGGGCCAGCGCCTTGAAAACGAGTGCCTCCTGCCGCAATCCAGTCCAGTCCATCTTCACTTCAGCCTCCACGCAGAAGAATCAGGCGGTGTAGATCAGGTATACGCCGCCCAGCAGGACCAGCACGCCGCACACCCGCTTCAGGATCACCGCTCCGCGCGACCTCTCGTTCCAGCGCAGGTACCGCTGCACCACCTCGGTGAAGGTGCCCGCCGCCACGATCACCCCGCAGTGCCCCAGGCCGTAGAACGTTAGCAGCAGGGCGGCAAAGAGGGCGTTGGCCGCCGCAACCTTCACCGTCACGGCCAACACCGGGGCCATGTAGGCGAAGGTGCACGGCCCCAGGGCGATGCCGAACACAAGTCCCAGGATGAAGGCGGCCAGCAGGCCGCGGCGCTTGAGGCCGATGTTGCCAGGCCCGGAGAAGGGGAGCGGGATCACGTCCAGCAGGTGCAGCCCCACCAGGAAGAAGATCGCCGCCACGGCGTAGTTGCCCCAGGCGCCCACGTCGCCCAGCATCCGGCCCAGCGCGGCCGTGACCGCCCCGATCAGGGCGATGGTCACCAGGATACCCAGGCTGAACAGCGCGGCCAGCCCGAAAGCCCGGCGGGCGTTTGCCACCCGTTGCTCGCTGATGAAGCCCACGATGAGCGGTATGCTGGCCAGATGGCAAGGGCTTAGCAGGATGCTCAGCACGCCCCACAGGAACGAGGCCGACAGGGCCACCAGGGCCGAGCCTTCCACGGCGTGCGTCAGGGTGGCGAACAGCGATTCCATGTTCCATCCTCAGCCCGGACCGAAGCGGTCCGGTGATTTGCATACAGTGAGAGCCCCGTTAAAACGTGATTCCTTTCTCCTTGAACCTGGCCAGGATGTCTTCCTTGGGGTAGAAGCCCACGTGACGGAAGAATTCCTTGCCCTCGGCGTCATAAAAGATCTGGGTGGGGATGCTCTGGATGCCGTACTTCTCCGCGGCGCCTGGATTTTCCCAGACGTCGATGAACTCCACGTCCATCCGGCCCTGGTAGTCCCTGGCCAGCTCCTCCAACAGCGGCGCCATCATCTTGCAGGGAACGCACTTCTTGGCCCCCAGGTCCAGCAGCTTCGGCAGTTTTTTTGCCGGCGCGGGCGGGGCCGTGGCTGTTGCCGGTGGAGCCGGCTCCGCCGGTTGGACCGTATTCTGGTCGGACTTGTCCGGATGTGCGACCGGCGGCTTCGGCGTGACGGGTTTGGTTTGCTCCGCCGCCTGGGACGCCACCTCCAGGGAGGAATCCCCGGACAGTGTCTGGGCCGCCTGGCTTTCGGGCGCCGCCGCCTGCGGTGTCGCCGCTGCGGTCGCGGGCATGGTGGGCCCTTCCGGCCGGTTCTTCGTGGCCAGGACGATTCCCACCACGGCGACCAGCGCCACGACGATCAGTATTTTCCACCAAGTGGTTCTCACGTTTTCCTCCAGCAGGTTCAGTGCATCAAGCCAGGATCTTTTTGATCTCGTCGACCGGCAGGACCTTGCCCACCGACTTGACCTCACCGTCCACCGCCAGGGCCGGGGTCATCATCACCCCGAATTTCATGATCTCGTTGATCTCGGTGATTTTCACCAGATCGTACTCGATCGTTAGCGCCTTGGCGGCGGCCTCGGCGTTTTCGGCCAACTGCTTGCACTTCGGGCAGCCGGTGCCCAGGATCTGGATTGTCCTCATCGTCGTCTCCTTAAGTGAAAAGTGCGCCATAGATCATCCCGGTAATCGTGGCCATGACCACGACCAGGCAAATGAACACAACCGTTTTCTTCGTCCCCATGACGCTGCGGAGCACCAGCATGCTGGGCAGCGACAGGGCCGGACCGGCCAGCAGCAGCGCCAGCGCCGGTCCCTTGCCCATGCCCGCGCCAATCAGCCCCTGCAGGATCGGCACCTCGGTCAGTGTGGCGAAATACATGAACGCCCCCGCGATCGAGGCGAAGAAATTGGCAGCCAGCGAATTGCCGCCCACGGCCGCCGCCACCCACTCCGACGGGATCAATCCCTCGTGGCCAGGCCGCCCCAAAAGGAAGCCGGCCACCAGCACGCCGCCGAACAGCAACGGCATGATCTGCTTGGCGAAGCTCCAGCTCTGGCCGAACCACTCGCCCCCCTCGGCCGCGTCGGTGCTCGTGACCCATGAAAGACCGATCACCCCGGCCGCGAAGGCGATCATGGGCTCGTGCGGGAAAACGGCCGCCAGCGCCGCCGTGGCGGCGCCGGTCAGGACCACCTTGAACCAGGCCACCCGGATCCAAAACACCAGGATCAGGCCGAGCCCCGCCGCGCAGAGCCCCGTCAGGATCCACTTGACCGAGTGGACGGCCACCCAGAAGCCGGACGCCTCCGCCGGTTTGCCCCAGTTGGCGAACACCAGCACGCCCACCATGGCGGCGAAGAAGAGGGCGTTCTGCCAGAGCGGCCGGCTGACTTCCGGCGCGGGCAGGTCCGCCTGGTTATTCGCCTTTTCCAACTCCTCCTTGCGGAAGATGAAATGCATGGCCAGGCCGACGACGACCGAGAACACCACGGCGCCCACCGCGCGGGCGACGCCGAGTTCGAGGCCCAGGATCCGCGCCGTCAGGATGATGGCCAGCACGTTGATGGCCGGACCCGAGTAGAGGAAGGCGGACGCCGGCCCCAGCCCCGCGCCCATCCGGTAGATGCCGGCAAAGAGCGGCAGCACGGTGCAGGAACAAACCGCGAGGATCGTCCCTGAAACGGACGCGACCCCGTAAGCCAGCACCTTGTTGGCCTTGGCGCCCAGGTACTTCATGACGGCGGCCTGGCTGATGAACACGCCGATGGCCCCGGCGATGAAAAACGCCGGCACCAGGCACAGCAGCACGTGCTCCTGAGCGTACCAGCGGACCAGGTACAGCGATTCCCAGAGCGCGGCCTTGAGCCGGGTCCAGCCCATCAGGTATTCCACCGGCAGGTAGAAGCAGGCCAGGAACGCGGCCGCCAGTAACGCCAGTTTTTTCCACTCGTTCTTCCACATGATTTGGTTATTTTACAAAAAAGCCAAATAATGTCAAATGGAAAATTCAACCCCGGATTCAGAAAGCCGTCCGCGCGGGTCAATGGACACGGGCAAAACCCGGCAAACCGTGCTATAATCAGGCCGATTCGGCGTGTGGGATTCCGGCCATGATAGACGAAATCGAACAGGATGGTGAGACGAGCGGGTCAGTGGACGCCGTTTTGGATTCAGCATGCCTGGACAGGCGCATCTTTGACGTGGTCGATCTGAGCCGGTCCGGTCATGACGTTCCGTTCTGGCTCACCCGAACGGGGGCCGAGCGGCTCCTCGCTTTGGAACTGTTGCGCAGGGTCTGTTACGGTTATGATGAGACTGCCGAAGGACTTCAAAGAGTTCTTGTCGTTGCTGAACGCGACGGGAGTTGACTACCTGTTGGTGGGCGGGTACGCGGTGGCCTGGCACGGGTATCCGCGGGCAACGGGCGATCTCGATGTCTGGGTGGCGGTTTCGGCGGACAACGCCCGACGCCTCGTTACCGCGTTGAAACAATTTGGGTTCAACACACCCCAACTCTGCCCGGACATTTTCCTCGACCCGAACAAAGTGATTCGAATGGGGTACCCGCCTTTCCGGATCGAGATCATCACATCCGCTTCGGGTTGCCGTTTTGAAGAATGTCGTGGGCGTGTCGTCCGGGCTGTCATCGACGATGTGCCGGTTCCGGTCATCCATCTAAACGACCTGAAAGTCAACAAGCAGGCCGCCGGCCGCCTCAAGGATCTGAACGACCTGGAAAACCTGCCCTGACCGAATCCTGATAACTCCAGCGGCAATCGTGTCTCGGCGAGGCTACGGCAGGGCCGGCAGCGTCACGGTGACGGTGGTGCCGGCGCCGGGCGCGCTCCGGATGTCGATGGCCCCGCCGTGCTGCAGGACGATGTTCTTGACGATGGACAGCCCCAGCCCGGTGCCGCCCGTCGCCCGGGAGCGGGACTTGTCCACGACGTAGAAGCGTTCGAAGATCCGCGGCAGGTGCTCGGCGGCGATGCCGATGCCGGTGTCGGCCACTTCGACCACAGCCCGCTCCCTCTCGCCCCGCAGCCGAACGGTGACCCCGCCCCGCTCGGTATAGCGGGCGGCGTTTTCCAGCAGGTTGACGAAGACCTGCTCCAGCATGAACCGGTCGCCGCGCACCCGGGGCAGGTCCAGCGCCGCCTCGATGGCGAACGCGAGACCCTTCTGGGCCAGCAGCGCCTGGAACAGCCGGCCCGTGCTTTGGACCACTTCGCTCAGGCTCACCGGCTCCAGGTCCAGCGCCTTGGCCGGCTGTTCCAGCCGGGCCAGCAGGAGCAGGTCATCGGTGATGCGGGCCAGCCGCTCGGCGTTGCGGCGGATGATACCCACGTACTCCCGGTTCACGGTCGGCTCCTCCTCCAGCGCTTCGGCGAAGCCCCGGATGGCGGTCAGGGGAGTCTTGAACTCGTGCGAGATGTTCACCGCCAGCTCGCGCTTGATCGCCTCGAGCCGCTGGCGCTCGGTGACGTCGAAGAACAGCGCCACGACGGCGGCGCTCTCGGGCAACGGGTTGAATCCGCACAGGTAGGTTCGGTCGCCGAGGACGATCTCCTCGCTGGCGCCGGCGCCGGTGGCCTTGACCGCGCGCAGCCCCTCGGCGAACTTCGGCGCCCGCAGCACCTCCCAGTAGGGGGTGCCGGCGACGGCCGGCGCGCCGGCGATTTTCCAGAATGCGTCGTTGGCGTGGACGATCTTCGCGTCGGCGTCCACCACCACCAGGCCCTCGCGGATCGAGGCGAGGATGACGCGCGACTCCTCGCTCCGGCGGGCCATCTCGCGGAAGAGCCGGCTGACCTCGGCGGCCATGCGGTTGAACGCGTCGGCGAGGTCTTTCAGCTCGTCCCGACGGTCCAGAAAGACGCGGGTGTCGAAGTCGCCCTGCGCCACGCGCTCGGCCGCCCCGGCCAGCCGGCGCACCGGCCGGGTCAGCAGCCGGGCGAACACCACGGCCAGCAACAGCGCCAGCAGCAGGCTGACGCCGGTGATGCGGAGCATCGAGCCCGAAAGCTGCTGCCGGAGGGCGACGACGCTCTGCAGCGGCTGGCTCACCCGGATCACGCCGTGCACTGGGCCGCCCTCCGGGTAGGTCCGGGCGATATACAGCAGGTCTTCCCTCAAGGTGGCGCTGTGACGGATAGCGCGCCCCTCGCCCAGAGTGTAGGCGCCGACGATCTCCGGGCGGCTGGCGTGGTTGTCCATCCGGGCCGGGTCGGCCGAGGAGTCGGCCAGAACGATGCCGTTGGTGTCCACGAAGGTGACGCGGACCAGCAGCCGGCTCCCCAGGGCCTTGACCTCCCGGTCCAGTCGGACCCGGTCGCCCGATTCCGCGAGCGGGCCCAGTTCCCGGCCGATGGTCTGGCCGAGCGACCGCAGTCGGACGGACACGCTCTCCAGGTTGTATTCCGTGATGCGGTGGTTCATGAAATACCAGCCGCCCAACGCGACCACGGCCACCACCAGGACGTAACTGAGGAACAGCTTGACGGAAAACGGAATCTTCTTCATTCCTCGATCTTGTACCCCACGCTGCGTATGCTCTTGATAAACTTGCCTGCCGCGCCCAGCTTGTCGCGCAGGTTCTTGATGTGAACGTCGATGGTGCGGTCCACGACGTACTTCTCGTTTCCCCAGAGCTGGTCCAGGAGCTGGTCGCGCGAGAACGCCCGCCCCTTCCCCTCCAGCATGACACGCAGCAGGCGGAACTCGGTGGATGTCAGCTCCACCCGGCGGCCGTTCACGGTGACGGTGAACGCCTCCGGGTTCAGCTCCAGCACGCCGGCCAGCTCCAGCACGGCGCCGGCGGTGATGGGCGGCTTCTTGCGGCGCAGCAGCGCGCGCACCCGCGCCAGCAGCTCGCGCGGCGAGAACGGCTTGGTCACGTAATCGTCGGCGCCGAGCTCCAGGCCCAGCACCTTGTCGGTTTCCTCGCCTTTGGCGGTGAGGATCAGCACCGGCAACTGGGCCGTCTCCGGCGCGGCGCGGAGCTTGCGGCAGATGGCCAGGCCGTCGGTGTCGGGGAGCATCAGGTCCAGCACCACGGTGTCGGGCACCCGGCGCTTGACGTGGCGGAGAAAGTCGTCGCCCCGGCTGAACCGGAGCACATCCAGCCCGCCTTTCTCCAGCGTGTCGCTGACCAACTGGAGGATATCGGGATCGTCTTCGACCACGGCTACCGTTTCTCTTGGACTCACGTCGGCTCCTTTTCCGGCGACGATCACGCGTCGTCCGGACGGCTGTGTTTCACCACCTGGCCGTGCACCAGGTAGATCACGTTTTCGGCGATGTTCGTGGACAGGTCCGCCGCCCGCTCCAGGTTGGCGGTGACGCGCATCAGGTGCAGCGCCCGCTCGATGGTGGTGGCATCGGAGACCATGTAGGTGATGAGCTCCCGGTGGATCTGGTCGCGGTACTCGTCGATCCGATCGTCGCGGGCCAGGATCGACCGGGCCAGCTCCGCGTCTTCGCGCACAAAGGCGGTGATGCTGTCCCGGAGCATCGCCCGGGTCTCGCCGGCCATGTTCGGGATGTCCACCAGCGGCTTGACCGGCGGCCGCTCGATGAGGAACAGGGCGCTCTGGGCGAGGTTCACGGCGTGGTCGCCGATCCGCTCCAGGTCGGTGGCCATGCGCAGAGCCAGGATCACCAGCCGCAGGTCCCGGGCCCGGGGCTCGTGCAGGGCGATGATGGTGGCGCACTGCTCGTCGATCTCGTTCTCCAGGGCGTTGACGCGGGTTTCGCTCTCCTGGATCAGCTCCCGGAGCAGCCGGCCGTCCTTCTGTTCCAGGCCGCGGATGCTCTGGTCGATCATCTCCTCGGCCAGCCCGGCCATCTCCATGAGGCGCTCGCGCATTTCCAGCATTTTCTCAGCCAACATCCGTTTGTTTCTCCCTAACCGAATTTGCCCACCAAATACTCTTCGGTGCGCTTGTCCTGCGGTACGGTGAAGATCTTTTCGGTGGTATTGTACTCCACCAGCTCACCCAGGTACATAAACGCCGTGTAGTCGGATACGCGGCTGGCCTGGGCGATGTTGTGGGTGACCAGGCAGATGGACACGCTCTTCTTGAGCTCCTCCATCAGCTCCTCGATAAAGGCGGTGGCCTTCGGGTCCAGGGCCGACGTGGGTTCGTCCAGCAGGATGATCTCCGGGTTCAGGGCCAGCGCCCGGGCGATACACAGGCGCTGCTGTTGCCCGCCCGAGAGGAAAGTGCCCTTCTTGTGGAGGTGGTCCTTGACCTCCTCCCACAGGGCGGCCTTCCGGAGGGACTCCTCCACGATCCGGTCCGCTTCACCCCGCTTCAGCCGGATGCTGTTCAGCGTGTAGCCGGCGATGACGTTCGCGAAGATGCTCATGGTGGGGAACGGGTTGGGGCGCTGGAAGACCATGCCGATCATGCGCCGGACCTGGGTGGGCTCCATGGCGTAGAGGTCCTTGTCCTTGAGAAACACCGTGTTCTCCACCCGGGCGCCGGGGATCAGCTCGTGCATCCGGTTCAGGCAGCGGATCAGGGTGCTCTTGCCGCAGCCCGACGGGCCCATGATGGCGGTGAGCCGCTTTTCCGGAATGGCCATGGTGACGCCCTTGAGCGCGAGCTGGCCGCCGTAGTAGGCGTTGAGGTTTTCCGTTCTCAGAATTGGATTTTCCATCGCGTGATCACGACCCTTGAAATGATGTTGGTGGCGAGCACCAGCACGATCAGCACCACCGAGGCGCCCCAGGCCTGGGCCTGGAGATCCTGGTACGGACTCATGGCGTAGGTGAAGATGGTCAGCGGCAGCGAGCCCACCGGCTTGAGCGGGCTGAATTCCAGAAAGCGGTTGCCGAAGGCGGTGAAGAGCAGCGGCGCCGTCTCCCCGGCGATGCGTGACACGCCCAGCAACACCGCCGAGATGATGCCCGGCAGGCCGCACGGGATAACGACGCGCAGCACGGTGCGGTAGTGGGGCACGCCGAGGGCGAGCGACGCTTCCTTGATGTGGGCCGGCACCAGCTTGAGCACCTCCTCGGTGCCGCGTACCACCAGCGGCAGCATCATGAGCGCCAGCGCCAGGCCGCCCGACAGGGCGGTGAACTTGCCCATCACCCGAACGAGCCACAGGTAGGCGATGATGCCGATGACCACCGAGGGCATGCCCTGCAGCACGTCCACGGCGAGGCGGGTGAAGTAGGCCAGGCGGGACTTGCGCGCCTCCGACAGGTACACCCCGGCCGCCACGCCGATGGGCAACGCCATCGCCGTCGCCAGTGTGACGAGCATCAGCGACCCGACGATGGCGTTGGCAATGCCGCCACCCGTCTCGCCGGTGGCCTTGGGCGTGTTCACGAGGAAATTCCAACTGATCACCGGCAGGCCCTTGACGAACACGTCGATGAGGATGAGAAACAGCGGCAGCAGCGCGCCGAAGGCCAGGCCGTAGATCCCGGTGCGGAAGAGCCCGTTCAAGAAGAGCCGGCGTCTCAATTTCGGTTCGCGCATGTCAGGCCTGCACCGTCATTTTCTTGATGATATAAGTGCCGATGAAATTGATCACGGTGGTCACCAGAAACAGCACCAGGCCGACGGCCACCAGCGACGAATAATGGATGGCGGTAGTGGCCTCGGCCAGCTCGTTGGCGATGACGCTGGCCATGGTGTTGGCCGGTGCGAAGAGATTGGCGGGCATCTCGTTCGTGTTGCCGATGACCATGGTGACGGCCATGGTCTCGCCCAGCGCCCGGCCGAGCGACAGCAGCACGCCGGCGAAGATCCCCGACCGGGCATACGGCACGATGACGGAGCGGACCACCTCGTAGCGGGTGGCCCCGAATGAGTAAGCCGCCTCCTTGAGGTCCCGCGGAACCAGTTCGAGGACCTCCCTGGCGATGGAGGCGGTGTTGGGGATAATCATCACCGCGAGCACCAGTGAGGCGGTGAGCACGCCCACGCCGTAGGGCATGATCTCGATGCCCAGACGCTGGCCGAGGGGCATCAGTTGCATCTCCACCTCGCGGACCCACGGCACCAGCACCATCAGGCCCCAGTAGCCGAAGATGACCGAGGGGACGGCGGCGATGAGGTCCACCAGGCTCTTGAACACGTTGGACAGCCACCGGCCCCGCAGGAACTCGCCGAGCAGGATGGCCATGGACAACGACAGCGGCAGCGACAGCGCCAGCGCCAGGAACGAGGTGGCCAGCGTGCCGGCCAGGAACGGCAGGGCGCCGAACTCGTCGGTCACCGGGTTCCAATGGCTGCTCCACAGGAACCCGGGACCGAAATGGCGCAGAGTGGGGGAGGCGCCCCAGAACAGGGTGATGGAGATCACCAGCACGTTCAGCCCGACCAGCCAGGCCGCGAGCTGCAACAGGTTCCGGAACAGCCTCTCCCGCCTCATGCGCGCTCCGCCGCTTACTTCAGGATGGGCTGGCCGTTGAAGGTCATGGACTTGATGATCTTCTCGGCCTTGGCCTTGACGTCACCGGCCAGGGGGGCGTACAGCAGGTCGGCGTTGTACTTCTGCCCCTCGTGAGTCATCCACCAGAGCAGCTTGGCCAGCGCCTTGGCCTTGCTCGCCTTGCGGTTGCCGTACGCCTGCTCTTTGTAGACCAGGATCCAGGTGAAGGCGCTGATGGGGTAGCCGTCCTTGGTGTCGGTGTCGGTGATGGAGACGCGGGAGTCGTCGGGCATCGAGGCCCCGGCCGCCAGCGACACGCTCTTGATGGACGGGACGATGAAGTTGCCGGCGCGGTTCTTGACGACGGCGTACGGCAGGTTGTTCTTCTTGGCGTAGGAAAGTTCCACGTAGCCCACGGCACCCTTCATCTGCTGCACCAGGCCCGCCACGCCGGGGTTGCCCTTGCCGCCGAGACCCAGCGGCCACTTGACCGCGGTGCCGGCACCGACTTTTTCCTTCCATTCGGGGCTGACCTTGCTCAGGTAGTCGGTGAAGACGAACGTGGTGCCGCTGCCGTCGGAGCGGTGCACCACGACAATGGGATCGCCCGGGAGCTGCACGCCGGGGTTCAGCCCGGTGATCCGGGAGTCGTTCCAGCTCTTGATCTGGCCGAGGAAGATGCCGGCGATCACGTCAGGGGTCATCTTGAGCTGAGGCTTGCCCGGCAGGTTGTAGGTGACCACCACGGCGCCCATGGCGGTGGGGATGTGGAGCAGCGGGTTGTCGGGGGACTTGGCCAGTTGCTCGGGGGTCAGGAAGGCGTCGGTGCCGCCGAAGTCGACGGTTTTGCCCAGGATCTGCTGGATGCCGCCGCCGGAGCCGATGCCCTGGTAGTTCACCTTGTTGCCGGTCTGGCTGTAGTAGACATCGAACATCTTGGAGTAGAGCGGCTCGGGGAAGGTGGCCCCGGCCCCCAGCAGCTCCTCGGCCGCCAGGGCCGCGCCGCCGAGGCACAGGACCGCCAGGATGGTCAGGATCGTCGCCGATATTTTCATGATTCCTCCTGTTTGATTTCTTGATCATGAGATCCGGGCGGGCCGGGCAGCCCGCCCGGATTTCATCAAAACTTGTATTCCAGGTCGACCTGCAGGCGCGTCCAGGGATCCCGGACCTGCTCCAGCACCGGGTCAGTGGACCAGCAGGCCACGCCGAGAGTCAGCGGGTTGTAGATGTTGTACTTGAACTTCAGCTCGGAGCCCTTCCGGTTGCCGAACCCGAAGTCGCTGTCGGTGAAGGCGCCCACCACCGCGTTGGGTTCGATATGGGCATAGCGGTACATGATGGACCAGTCCTTCTGGGCCTTGTTCTTGCCGATGCCGCCGCCCACGCTCCAGGCGGTGTCCTGGTCGCCGTACGGGCCCGAGGCGTCAAGGTTCTGGGCGTAGTCCACGAAAAATTCCAGCGGATAGCGCCACCCTTCGTACTTGACCTGGGCGAGGAAGTTCAGGATGTCGAAGTCGCCCGCGTTCAAGTAAGCCGAGCTCGTGCCGCTGCCGGTGACGGTGTTGCCATTCGGATACTTGTAGTTGATGTCGTAGCGGATGTAGTCGTAGTAAGCCAGGTTGAGTCCGACGGTCAGCTTGTCCGCCTTGATTTTAGCGCCGCCCTGGTAGGCCAGCACGTACGCGTCCTGCTTGCTCGAGTTTTCCTTGATCATCATCTGGCCGAAGGTGACATACGGTTCGAAGGCGCCCCACTGGTGGGAGATGCGCTCATAAAAGCCTTCGGGGTTCACGTCGGTGTCCCAGATCATAGGGGAAGACACCCAGCAGTTGGCGAACTTGCCGCCGCCGAAGGTGAAGAAGTGGCCCTCGATGTCGGGCGTCCAGGTGAGGTAGGCCTGGTCGATCCAGACGTCCTTCCGGTCGAAGCTGTCGGTGAGGGTTTGATTGGTGGAAGTGGGATCCAGGCCCATGCCGGAGGCCAGCTGGAAGAATCCGGTGACGCCCCAGCCGATGTTCTTGCTGACCTTGAAGCGCAGTCGCATGCGCTCGCGATTGCGGTCCTGGAAGGTGCTGTCACTGTCAAAGTACGTTCCTTCGTACCGCAGCCGGATGTCACCGCCGAACTTCCAGCCGGTGAGCCCATGGCTCTTGGTTTCCTTGCCGATTTCCTTCTGGGCGGTTTCCAGGGCGGTCTTCTTGATCTCCGCCGAGGTCTCCTTTTTCTGTGCTTCCATCGCCTGCTTCATCTCCTCCAGCATGGCCTGCTGGGCGGCGATCTGTTCCTCCATCTTCCGGATTTTCTCGGCCATTTCGTCCGAGTCGGGCCGAGCCCAGGCAGGCGCGGCCGCCAGGGCCAGCAGCGCCGCCGCCAGAATGACACGCAGCAGTCTCATAGTGATAACTCCTTGAAAGGGATTTGTGCGTTCAGGCACACTCTGCTCAGGCGCGCGCATTCTGGCCCCGGACCGTTAATTTCAAATGTGGATTGAATCAGATTGGGAAAAGGAAACAATGTGGGGACGGTTAAAATCCCGTTAAGAAAACGGCAGACGGCCACCCGTTGGCGGATGGCCGTCCGATGGTTATCAAGATGCGGTCGGGCGAATCAGCGCGGAGCCGGCCGCGGGCCGAAGAGGTACGACTGCGGGAACAGGTTGTTGCTCGCGAAGGAGCCGTCACGTTGACTAGGCTGGCCTGTCGTCGGCGTGAGCACCAGGTTCCACTCGCCCAGCCCCTCGAAATAGTGGAACTGGATGCGGTAGGTAGCCGGCTCCAGCTCCGCGGGCACGGCGTCGCCCTGCTGCTGGCCGGCCTTGTTGCGCAGGATGCGCCGGGCGGTGCGGGGCGTGACGGTGAGGGTGTCGCCGGCGACGCGGTAGGCGCCCGTCTCCTCGTGGAACCAGTATTCGAGGTGCTTGTTCATGGACCAGAACTCGCGGTTGAAGGCATAGGTGCCGTCCGGATGGAACACGTAGGACCAGCGCGTGTAGCCCTGGTTGCCGATCTTGGCGATCTCCATGCCGGAGGGGTTGTAGCCCCAGTTGGAGTAGTTGGCCACCGACTTGTACCACTCCCGCCCCACGAGCGAAGGCGTGCCGCCGGTGGTTGTTGGCATGGTGGCGACAGCCGCCGCGGGGGCGGTCTGGGGCGGCGGTTCGCGCAGCCGGATGCTGTCGAGGAACCGGTCCACGTTCGGCTGGAAGCGCTGGTCGTTGAGATTGATCAGCACGGACACCTTGATGCCGTGGCCGCTGAACACCGCCAGCATGGACACGAAGCCCTGTGCGCTCTCGGTGTGGACGGGCGCACTGCCCATGGTCAGCGTCCACCCGCCGCCGTGGTCCGCGGTCTCGGTGCTGAGATCGCCGATGACGCGGTAGCGCTTGGCCACGAGTTCATCCCACTCGGCGGCAAAATCGCGGGCTGCATCGCCGCTGCCGAGCGCGCTGCGGTAGACCGCCAGCTGGAGGAACGCGTTGCCGGCGGTTTCGGTGAAACCCACGTGGTCGCTCCCGCTGCTGCGTTGACCGGCCGGCGTGACGAAGGTCACCAGGTCGAACGTCTCGGTCCGGGCCAAAGCGGCGGGCACCATGCCCCACAGGACACAAGCAGTCAGGGCGGTCATCACATATTTCATGGAATACTCCGATTGGCGGTGTCGTCGAGCCTCGGCTCACTTGTCCACCTTAGAGTGCCGCTGGACACCGCCGGATTCGGGGAATCGGACACGCGCCGGTGTGGCGCAGGCGTCGTGTGGCGCAGGCGTCGTGTGGTGCAGGCGTCCCGCCTGCCGTAACGCGCGTTCGACGAACGCGCCCGAAGCGCTCTGGATAGCGCGGAGCGCTGTGGAGTGCGCAGGCCGGACTGCGCTTTGGATCGGCGCGGGCCGCCGCCGCCCAGAACTTCCGGGCCGGATCCGGATCAGAGGCGGTTCGTGTTGAAGGTGTCGCCGCGGTTCATGTCGCCGGTCTCGTAGCCGAGCCGGAACCAGCGGGCGCGCTGTTCGGACGTGCCGTGGGTGAAGGAGTCCGGTACGACGTAGCCCTGGCCGGCCTGCTGCAGGCGGTCGTCGCCGATGGCCGCGGCGGCGTTGATGGCCTCCTCCAGGTCGCCCGACTCGAGCAGGCCCCGCATCTTCTGCGTGTGGTGGGCCCAGACGCCGGCCAGGAAGTCGGCCTGGAGCTCGAGCCGCACCGAAAGCTGGTTGGCCTGCTCCTTGCTGACGCGCTGCTGGGCCTCGTGCACTTTCTCCAGGATGCCCAGCTGGTTCTGCACGTGGTGGCCGATCTCGTGGGCGATCACGTAGGCCTGGGCGAAGTCGCCGGGGGCGCCGAAGCGGTTCTGCAGGTCATGGTAGAACTGCAGGTCGATGTACACCTTCTGGTCGGCGGGGCAGTAGAAGGGCCCCGTGGCCGAACCGGCCATGCCGCAGGCCGACTGGACCTGTCCCGTGAACAGCACCAGCTTGGGCACCTGGTAGGTCATCCCCTCCCGCCGGAACTGGTCAATCCAGACATCCTCGGTGCTGGCCAGGACCACCGAGACGAATTCGGCCAGCTTGTCTTCTTCCGGATTGGTGGCCACCTGGCCGCCTGAGTCGCTCGACATGGACGTGGTGCCCACCTGCTGCAACAACTGGATGGGGTCGGCACCCATGAGCAGGGCGATCACGATGAGCGCGATGCCGCCCAGGCCGCCGATGGCCAGCCCCGCCGGCCGCACGCCGCGCCGGTCCTCGACGTTGTCGCTGCGCCGTTCGCCTCTCCACCGCATCGTCCACCTCCGGTCGCAAAAATCCTGACTGCCAATCAGATGCCGCAATAATTGTACTCTAAAAAACACGGCCTGTCTTCGGGTGATGCCGGGACGGGCAGTCGGCCGTCTGTCCGACCACCGGCCTCCGCTCCTCAGAGGAAGGCGTTGCCGAGGGTGAAGTAGACCAGAATGATGGTTATGTCCGTCAGGGCCAGAGTGAGCGGACCGGCGGCGATCTTCGGATCGAGACGCCGCGAGTGCAGGAGTGACGTCTAGTCACCGGCCGACGGACGGTTTCCGGCGCAGGCCCAGGATCATCACGCCGAGCACGCCGGCGGCCAGGGACGCCAGCAGGACGCCCATCTTGGCGGCGTCCACGATGACCGGGTCGACGAAGGCCAGCCCGTCGATGAAGATGGAGACGGTGAAGCCGATGCCGGCCAGGGCGCCCACGCCGGCCAAGTCCCGCCAGTTCGCGCCGGTGGGCAGCCGGCCCAGCCGGAGCACCACCGCCAGCACCGCCGTCCCCAGGATGCCCACCGGCTTGCCCACCACCAGGCCCAGGATCACACCGGCGGCTGCCGGTTCCTGGAACACCGTCGCCAGCGACACGCCGGCGAACGAGACCCCGGCGTTGGCCAGGGCGAAAATGGGCAGGACCACCCAGGCGCTCCAGGGATGGAGCGCCGCCTGCAGGCGGGCCAGTGGCGGCACCGCCTCCCGCGCCAGACCGGCCACTTCCAGCAGGGCCGAGTGGCGCGCTTCGCCCGGCGGCATCGCGCCGACGCCGTCCAGGATGCCGCGGGCGGCGTCCGCCGCGGCCGCCGGCCGGTGGAAGGGCCACACCGGTGTCAGCAAGCCCAGCACCACCCCGGCGATGGTGGGGTGGATGCCCGCCTTGTAGAGGAAGAGCCACAGTGCGGCGGCCAGAATCCGGTAGGGGGTCACGGACCGCACCTGGATCCGTTGCAGGACGACGACCATGACGCAGACGCCCGCGCCCGCCGCCAGCCAGGTCCATACGATGCCTCCGCTGTAAAACAGGGCGATCACCAGGATGGCGCCGATGTCGTCGGCGATGGCCAGGGTGAGGAGGAAGACCTTCAACGAGGGGGGCACTCGCGAACCGAGCAGGGCGAGGACGCCGAGGGAGAAGGCGATATCGGTGGCCATGGGGATGCCCCAGCCGGCGGCGGCCGGCGTCCCGGCGGCCACCGCCAGGTACAGCGCCGCCGGGGCAATCATTCCGCCGAGGGCGCAGATCACCGGCAGCGCCGCCGCCTTGGGATCGCGCAGCTCGCCGAGGACCAACTCGCGCTTGATCTCCAGCCCAACCACGAAGAAGAACAGGGCCATCAGCAGGTCGTTCACCCAATGATGCAGGTCGCCCCCCAACTGGAGCGGGCCCAGCCGAAACTCCAGCGGCGTGTGCCACAGCGCGTGGTAAGAATGTCCCAAGGGTGAGTTGACCCACACCAGCGCCACCACCGCCGCGCCCAGCACCAGGGCGCCGCCCGCCACCTCGGTGTGGAGGAAGTCCTGGAGGGGCCGGACGAACCGGCGCGGGATGGCCTGGTTGCTGGCCGACCAGGGCCGGCCCAGGCCGTCGGGCTGGCGGGGGGATGGTTCGGATTGTTGGTCCATCATAAGCGGAATTCTAGAGTAATGGCCGTTGGTGTCAAGCCGTTTCGGTCGCACCGGGCCTGAGGCGGGCGATCATCCCCTGCTTCGAGATCCAGGGGCGGAGATCGATCCGATTTGGTACAATTGTTCCGGTGAATGGACAACCCGACCCGATGAGAGTTGGATTGACACATTCCCACCATCCCTCGCAGGAGGCATGCCATGAACCGTGTCGTGCTGCTGCTGATCCTTATCACCGCGCTGACCGCCGCCGCGTCCGCCGACGTCATCACCCTGGTCAACGGGGACAGGATCACCGGCACCATCGTCAAGGCCGACGCCGCGGCGCTGACGATGAAGACCAAGGCCATGGGCGACGTCACCATCGCCGCAGCCGAGATCGCCGCCATCCAGTCCGACCAGCCGCTGTACCTGGGGTTGTCCGACGGGCAGACCGTGGCCGGGACCGTTTCGACGGACGGAGACAAACTCCAGGTCACCACGAAAGAGACCGGCTCGGTCACCCTGAGCCGCGCCGCGGTGGCGACCATCCGCAACGAGGCGGAACAGGCCTTCTACCTGGCGGAGGCGGAACGCTACCGCAATCCGGGCCTGCTGGACCTGTGGAGCGGATTCGCCGACGCCGGCCTCAGCCTGGCGTCGGGCAACACCGACACCCTGACCTTCACCCTGGGCGCCAACGCCGTCCGCGAGACCCGGCGGGACAAGACCTCCCTGTACGTCGGCTCGCTCTACGGCCGGTCGGAGGTGGACGGGGAGAGCCTGACGACGGCCAAGGCGATCCGCGGCGGGGCCCGCTACGACATCTTCCTGTCGGACCGCTTCAGCGTGTTTGGGATCACGGACCTGGAATACGACGCGTTCCAGCAGCTCGACCTGCGACTGGTCCTGGGCGGCGGCGCCGGCTACTACCTCGTCAAGAACGACGTCACCCAATTCCAGGTGTTCGGCGGCGGCAATCTGAACAAGGAATACTTCTTCGTGGACCCCGACCGCACCACGGGCGAGCTGATGGTGGGCCAGAACTACGCCACCAAGCTGGCGGGGCGGTTCGGTTTCACCGAGAGCTTCGTCGTCTTCCCGAACCTGAGCGAGACGGGCGAGTACCGCTTCGTCTTCAGCGCCTCGGCGGTGACCACCCTCAACAAGTGGCTGGACTGGCACCTGACGCTGGCCGACCGCTACAACAGCTACCCGGCCGCCGGTGCCGAGTGCAACGACGTCCTGTTGACCACCGGGGTGCGGTTCAACTTCAAGCGATAATCCCCGCCGGAGCGGCATGCCTGGCGCCCCGGCGTCCGGTGCGCCGCGGCTGGGCGCGATGATGGGGCTGGAATCCTGATGAATCGGAGGAGTGCATGAAAGGCCGAATCGTCGGAGCGGGCGTGTGGGTGTGTCTCCTGGCGGTCGTCGTCGCGGCCACGGACGCGGGGGCGCCGGCGCCGATGGCGCGGCTGGAGGTCGCTGCCCAGTTCGAGGGCGGCTGCCTGTACCGGGCCGGCGACATCCGCGTGGTGGAGCTGACGGGCAGTTACCGCCAGATGGGGCGGCAGTACGGCGCGCTGCTGCAGGCCGAGATGGCGGCCCTCTACGAGACGGCCATCGAAGGGTACTACCTCCAGACGGCCGGTTACGCGCCCGAGCGCCTCGACACCGTCGCCCGGTCGCTGTTCGACCGCTACCCGCGGCGCTACCAGGAGATCCTCCTGGGGATGGCGGAGACGTCGGGCCTGGACCTGAACCGCCAGCTCCGCCTCAACGCGCTGGAGTGGTACCCGAAGATCAGCCACCTGCACTATGGCCGCTGTTCGGGCGTCGCCGCGTGGGGCAGCTCCACCGGCCGCCGGCCCCTCGTCTTCGGGCGCAACAACGACGACTCGGCGTACTTCAGCACGTTCGCCCGAGTCCTGGTGGTGGCCGTCTTCAAGCCCGGCGACGGGAGCATCCCGGTGGCCCTGATCAACTACGCCGGAGTGATCTACGCGGCCACCGGGATCAACCGCGACGGCCTCTTTCTGGAGCTCAACTCGGGTCCCTGGATGGGCTTCAGCCTGGGCCGGGCGTCCGTGTTCACCACCCTGTTCGGCATCCTGCAGGATTACCCCAGCCTGAAGGCGGCGCAGCAGGCGCTGCTGGCCACCCTGCCGGACCTCTGCTCCATCGTGAACGCGGCCGACCCCACCGGCGCCGGCTCGTACGAGATGTCGCTCTACGACAGCCGGCCGCGGGGGGGCAACGAATTCGAGTTCCTCGCGGCCACCAACCACTTTGTGGGGCCGACCTGGCCGCTGTCGCAGGTGGACGAGCAGATCGTCTCCGAAACCAGTCAGCGCCGCTACGACAACCTGGTGCGCCTGGGCCGCCTGCACCGCGGCCGGTTCACGCCGGAGGTGATGATGCAGGTGCTGGACACCACCATCCCGTACGGCGGCCCCACCGAGGTCGACACGACCATCTACCAGGTGGTCGCCGAGCCGGCCAGCCTGCGGATCTGGCTCAAGGTGCCCCGCATCCAAGACTGGACGGGCCTTGACCTGGCGCCGCTGCTGCGGGAGGAATGATCCCGGGCGCTGCAAAGAAGGGCCCGACATTCGGCGGACGTTCCGCACCGCACCGCACCGGTTAATCAGATTGTTGCGTAATCGCGGCCAGCGATTGATGGCGTCAGCCCTATTTGTCCGCCTGCATCTGCCGGATGAAGGCGTTCGCCTCGGCGATGGACGCTTCCATGTCGCGCACCAGGGTGCCCACGTCGCTCTGGATCCGGTCGGCGTTCTGCTGCAGCGACGAGATGGCGCGGGCGTTCAGGTTGTGCTTCAGGAACAGCACCTGGTCCTTGAAGGCGCCCAGCACCGGGGTCATGCGTGACTCGGCCGACTCCATCACCTCGATGAGCCGGTCGTACTGGCGGCGGGTGTCCGCAAGCTGCCGCTCGCTGTGGCGGCGCATTTCGGCGCTGGTGTACTGGTCGAGCTCCTGCCGCCACTCCTTGAACAGCGCGTCGGCGACCTGCCGCACCTTCCGGATGCGGTTGTGCACGTCCTGGGCGCGGCTTTCGCTGCGCTCGTATTCGCGGTTCAGCTTGTCGTACTGCGCCTCCATCTCGCGCAGCTCCGCGCCGGAGACCTCGGTCACCGCCAGGAACTCCTTGAGCGCCGACTCGAACTGCTTTTTGGCCGCCTCCTGCCCGTCGCGGGCGTCCTCCACCCGGTCTACGAGCTGCTCGCGCTTGGCGTAGCCGAATTTTTCGGACAGCGCGATGCGCTGCGACGTGCAGCCGGCCAGCAGGCCCAGGGCGACGCACCCCAGGACGATCTGTCGGTATTGGCATGAGGACATGGGGCACCTCCGTTCCATGAACCATTATAGTCCAAGACGAGCGGAAGTGAAGGCGCGCGCGGTCGCGCCGGCGGTTCTTCCGGCGCAGTGATTCGTGCGGGGGCGGTTGCGGATCTGAAGAGCGCCCGCGGCGCGCCGCCGGCCGGCACCTGATGTTGACGATCATGACCTCGCGGGAGTCGTCCTTGAGCCGGATCACGTTGGCCATAATCACTTTCAGCTCGTCTTCTGTATGAATCTTCGCCGGCATTCGTACGCCTAAAAAAGAGTTGCCTGGCCGGGGGTCTGCTGGTAAGATACGCACCGCTCCACGGGGCGGCCGCCACGCCTTCCCCGGGGAATCCGGCCGCGGGCCTTGCCCCGACGGCGGCATGAAGCCGGCGGCGACCGATTGACCATCCACGGTGGGTATAGCTCAGTTGGCAGAGCACTGGATTGTGGCTCCAGGTGTCGTGGGTTCAAATCCCATTACCCACCCCAATATTCTCTCCACGGGCCTGCGCACGCAGGCCCGTTCATTTTCAGCCAAACGGGCAGCGACTGACCGAGGGGTGTCAGGGTCCGGTTGAAACTTCCATCCGATTCGCGGGTTTCACTAGGCGAGGCAGGCCGAAGAGCAAGCCGGCCGCCGGAGAAACCATAGGAGGAAGCATCATGTATCCGCATCCGCATTTAAAAACCAGAACCGCTGCAAGGGGATTCACGATCGTCCTGCTCGCCGGGCTCATGCTGACGGCGTTCGCCTGGGCAATGGCCGGCCCGCGGGGACCGCGTCACGGTCGCCCCGGCGGCGAGGGGCCGCGGCCGGCGCTCATGGAGCGCGCCCTGGAGCGGCTGGATCTCACCGAGGCGCAGCGCGCGCAGGTGGAGCCGATCCTGGCCGGCCTCAAGGCCGGGCTGGAGAACGAGCGCGACCGCCGGATCGAGGCGCAGGAGGCGCTGGTCCAGGCCATCCGGAAGCCATCGGTCGATACGGCGGCGATCAAGGCGGCCGCCGCGGAGATCGCGGCCCTGGAGCGCGAGAGCGCCCTGGCCCGCGCCAAGGCCTGGTCCGAAATCTACCCGATCCTCACCGAGCGGCAGGCGGGCGGACTGGACGTGCTGGCCGCGGGTTCGGGCCGTCACCAGCGCGCCGAAGCCCGTGACCGCTTCATGGACGAGGCCAGCGGTCGGTTCAAGCGTGGCTTCGGCCGGCTGGACCTGACAGAGGCCCAGGAGGATCAACTCCGGACGCTGTTCGAACAGAAGGCCACCGACCTCCGGAAACTCCGCGAGGCGGACCTGGCCGCCCATGACGCGCTGCGGGCCGCCAGCGTGAAGCCCGTCTTCGACTCGGCCGCGGTGGAAGCCGCCGCCGCCAAACACGCCCAGGCGCACGAGGCGCTGGCCCTGGCCCGCGCCGAGATCCACGCCGCCGTCTGGAACATCCTCGACGCGGACCAGCGGGAGATGCTGGAGCAGCGTCCGGAGCGCGGCCCCCGGCGGGGCCGCTAGCGCATCGGCGAACACCATCCGATTCTTCCGGCTCACCGCGTGAGCACCCTGAATCGAGCGGTTGAAAACACCGGACCGCCATGGGGCGGTCCGGTGTTACAATGGCGTAAAATCCAGTCTGGAAACTACACAATCAACAGGAGGTTTTCATGAACAGATGGAAAGTGGCCACGATCGTCCTGTCCGTGGTGCTGGCTGTGGTCCTTGTCGGGTCGATGATCCGGCCGGTGTTCGCGGAGGCACAACCCCAGATGAAGTCGGCGCTCTCCCACCTGCGCGCCGCCCTGGTGGACCTGCAGCAGGCCACGCCGGACAAGGGCGGCCACCGGAACAAGGCCATCGACCTCACCCGCAAGGCCATCAACCAGACGGAGCAGGGCATCGCCTACGACAACCGGCACTGAAGAAAGTGAACGGTGAGCAGTAAACGGTAAACAGTTCGGACTTCGGAAATCGGACATCGGATATCGGACATGGGTTCTGGGACTTGGGTTCTGGGACCTGAATTCTGGGACCTGGGTCTTGGGTTCTGGGTTCTGGTCCGAGATCCAAGAAAGAAACCCCGGATTCCAAATTCGAGATCGCTGATCCCGAGTCCGGGGTCCCAGCTCCCAGGTCCCAGCCCCCAGCTCCCAGCTCCTAGATCCCAGGTCCCAGGACCCAGGACCCAGGTCCCAAGTTCCGATCACCCCTTCAAAATCCTCTTCAATGAAAAATGACAGATGAGAAATGATCAATGACGAATGATCAATGACACATGAGGCCCTTTGTGTCCATCGTGCCTTTGTGGTGATAGCTTCCCGCGCCACGAAATTTGTGCCGCCCCGGGGGCCGGAATCGTGTATAGTATGGTTTCGTTTTTCCAGCGGAGGTATAAATGACGAAGAAACTGTTCTCCGGCGATGAAGCCATCGCCCGAGGCGCCTGGGAGTACGGCGTCCGGTTCGCTTCGGCCTATCCCGGCACCCCGAGCACCGAGATCCTCGAGGCCGTCGCCCAGTACCCGGACATCGAGGCCCAATGGTCCACCAACGAGAAGGTCGCCTTCGAGATCGCCATGGGCGCCTCCATCGGCGGCGCCCGGACGCTCGTGGCCATGAAGCACGTGGGGGTCAACGTCGCGGCCGACCCGCTCATGACGTTCGCCTACACCGGCGTCAACGGCGGATTCGTCCTGGTCTCCGCCGACGACCCGAGCATGCACTCGTCGCAGAACGAGCAGGACAACCGGCGGTTCGCCGCGTTCGCCCGGATCCCCATGCTGGAGCCCAGCGACTCGGCCGAAGCCAAGGACTTCGTCGGCGCGGCGCTGGAGATCAGCGAGACGTTCGACTCGCCGGTCATGCTCCGGATCACCACCCGCACCGCCCACGGCAAGAGCGTGGCCGAGCTCGGCGAGCGGCGGGAGCACCCCCTGCGCAACCCCGGCCGGATCGACCGGGAGAAGTTCGTCATGCTTCCCATGTACGCCCGCCGCCGCCGCGTGGTCATGGCCGAGCGCGAGGAGCGCCTGGCCGCGTTCGCCGAGGAGACGCCGCTGAACCGCATCGAGCCCGGCGACCGCCGCGTCGGCTTCGTCACCTCGGGCGGCGCCTACGCCTACGTCAAGGAGGTCTGGCCCGAGGCGTCGTTCCTGAAGCTGGGGCTGACCAACCCGATCCCCGCCGGGATGATCCGCCGGTTCGCCGCCTCGGTGGACCGCCTCATCGTGGTGGAGGAGCTGGACCCCTACCTCGAGGAGCAGATCCGGATCCTGGGGCTGCCCGTCGAAGGGAAGTCCATCTTTCCGGCCATCGGCGAGCTGACGCCGGATATCGTCCGCGCCTGCCTGGCCAAGGCCGGCCTGCTGGAAGCGGCCGCCGCGCCGGTCCACGCGGCGGTGGACGGCCTGACCCCGCGGCCGCCGGCCATGTGCCCGGGATGCCCGCACCTGGGGATGTACCTGGCGCTGGGCAAGCTGCGCGACGCCACCATCACCGGCGACATCGGCTGCTACACCCTGGGCGCCCTGCCGCCCGTCAACGCGCTGGACACCTGCATCTGCATGGGCGCCAGCATCGGCGCCGCCGTCGGCATCCAGAAGGCCCGGGGCGACGGCAAGAACATCGTCGCCGTGATCGGCGACTCCACCTTCCTCCACTCGGGCATCACCGGACTGCTGGACGCCATCTACAACAAGAGCACCATCACCATCATCATCAGCAACAACGGGATCACCGCCATGACCGGTGGGCAGGAGCACGCCGCCAGCGGCCACAACCTCCGCGGCGAGCCCACCTACAGCGTTGACCTGGTGGCCCTGTGCAAGGGACTGGGCGTGGAGCACGTCTTCGCCGCCGATCCCACCCAGCACAAGGCGTTTGCCCAGCTGGTCAAGCAGGAAACCCAGGCCGACCACCTGTCGGTGATCGTCTCCAGCCAGCCGTGCGTGCTCTATCCCCAGAAGGTGAAGCGCGGCAAGTACGCGGTCGAGCCCGAGATCTGCATCGGCTGCGGCGCCTGCCGCAAGTCGGCCTGCCCGGCGCTCCTCAAGTCCGACCAGAAGACGGAGAAGGGGCACTTCAAGACAGTGATCGACGGGGAGCTCTGCACCGGCTGCGGCCTGTGCGCGTCGGTGTGTCCCGTCAGCGCCATCCAGCCCGTCGAGAAAGGAGTCTGAGCCATGACCACCCCGACCACAAACATCCTGCTGGTGGGCGTCGGCGGCCAGGGCATCATCCTGGCCAGCGAAATCATCGCGGAGACCGCGCTCCGGAGCGGCCTCGACGCCAAGAAGAGCGAGGTGCACGGCATGAGCCAGCGCGGCGGCGTCGTGAGCAGCCACGTCCGGTTCGGTCCCGTGGTGCACTCGCCGCTCATCGAGGAGGGGCGCGCCGACGTCATCCTGTCGTTCGAGATCCTGGAGTCGTTACGCTGGCTGAATTTCCTCGCGCCGGCCGGCGCCGTGCTCGCCAACACCCAGAAGATCGTGCCGCCCATCGCCGCGGCCGGCCTGACCACGTACCTCGACGACCCGGCCGCCGAGCTGGCGGCGCGGGTGCCCGGCGCGGTGCTGGTGCCCGCCGACGCGATCGCCCGGGAGCTGGGAAACACCCGGCTGGTCAACAGCGTGATGCTGGGCGTGCTGTCCACGATGTCGCCGCTGGACGTGGACGCCTGGCGGGCGGTGGTGGCCGAGTTCGTGCCGGCCAAGGCCCGCGACGTCAACCGGACCGCTTTCGAGCGCGGCCGGGCGCTGCGCGCGGTCTGACCGGCCGGCAGCATCGATTCGGTCAGCGACGGGGAGGGAACCGTCCGTGTTCGGATTCACGCGGCGCGCCGCCCGGCGCCTGCTGCATGACCCCAAGGCCCTCGGCCGGCTGGGCGAATGGCTGGCCCACCGCCGGCTCGCGGCCGACGGTTACGACGTGGTGGCCCGCAATTGGCGCGCGCCGTTCGGCGAGGTGGATCTCGTGGCCCGGCGGGACGAGGCGATCCATTTCGTCGAGGTCAAGACGCGGCTGCGCCACGCCAAGTGGCGGCCCGAGGACGCGGTCACCGCGGAGAAGATCGAGCGCTACGGCCGCCTGGCCGCGTACTTCCTGAGGGAGCACGGCCTCCGGAACGTCCCGGTCCGCTACCACGTCGTCGCCGTCGTCTTCGATCCCGACGGCCGCCACGAGCTGGAGTTCATCGAGAACGCCTTCAAGCCGTAAGCGCTCACCACAAAGTCACAAAGAAGAAGAGTGAATGGGTTTTGGGATTTGGGACCTGGGATCTGGGTCTTGGGTGTGGGGATCTGGATCCTGGGTGAAGGGACCTGGGATCCAAAACCGTGGTCCCAAAACCCAGGTCCCAGAACCTAGATCCCAGAACCTGGGTCCCAGGTCCAATTTCCGATGTTCGATATCCGACGACCGCGAACGAGCCCCGAATACGATCACGAATCACGATTGCGAATTCCGATTGCGAATTACGATTACGAATTACGATTACGAATTACGAACACTCCTTACTCCTATCTCCTATCTCCTATCTCCAAAGAACAGTTAAAAGGTTGACTCAGCGGAGAGGTAGTCCACGATGGCGGGAGTGACGTCGGGGAGGGCGGCGATGCGGTCCACCAGGGCGGCGGCGCCCGGACCCCAGGCGAGCAGCGGCACGGGCGCGCGGGTGTGGCCGCGCGTGCCCAGATCCTCGATGTTGCCGTGGTCGCTGGTGAGCAGCACCGTGGTGCGCGTCCGGTCGATGGCCGCCAGCGCCGATTCGAGAAGCTCGTCGAGCAGGCGCAGGATCAGCCGGGCGAATTCCCGCTCTCCGCTGTGGCCGGCGTAATCGGTCATGAAATACTCGTACAGCATGAAGGGACAGCCGGCGGTGAGACCGGCCAGGATCCGGCCGGCCGCCGCGGCCGTCTGCAGCGGCATGTCGTAGCCCTGTTCCTGCAGGAACAGGTTGGTGAAATCCTGGTACAGCGACCGCCCCTCGCGCTGGTCGGAAAACGTGCGCAACTGGCGGCCGCCGGCCAGCGCCGCCCACGTGGTGACGGAGAGCCGCCGCAGCCGGTAGAACCGCATGAGCTCGGGGCTGAACGTGTTGACGAAGTCCCCGACGACGCCGCGCCGGGCCAGCTTCAGGAACAGGCTCTCCCGCTCCAGCAGGCGGCGCAGGACCCCGTTGGGAAATCCGTTGATGTGGCGGCCGGCCAGCGCGGCGGCGTTGACGCCGGTGAACAGCGTGGCCTGGCCGGTGGCGCTCTGGGGGAGTCCGTCGACGCCCAGAGTGGCATCGATGGGCCGGGCGGCGAAACCGGGCACCGCCACGGCGCCGTCGGCCAGCCGGGGCACGATCCGCAGGATCCCCAGGGCGGGATCCTGCAGCGGATTCCGGTCCGGATCGGCGCAGGCGGAGACGCCCAGACCGTCGATGAAGATCAGCAGCACGCGGGGCGGGTCGGGATGCGGGTGCGTCGGGTGCTCGGCCATGGCAAACCATTATCGCAGAAACGGACGGACCGACAAAGCGCTGCCGCAAAAACTGAAACTGGGTTACAATGGCACTACGGAGACAACCCGCCATGAACGTCCAGATGCGACAGGACGCCCGCCAGGTATTCGCAGAAGCCTTGGCGGCCGCCCAGCCTGCCGCCGCGTTCGCCGCCTGCCTGCGACTCGACGGCGACCGGTTGGCGGCGCAAGGGCGCTTCAGCCTGGACCTGGGCGGCCAGGACCGGGTCTGCGTCCTCGGTTTCGGCAAGGCCGCCTCGGCGATGGCTCGGGCCCTGGGGACGCTCGTCGCCCCGCGCGCCCTGGCGGGCTACCTGGTGACCAAAGCGGGACACGGGGAAGCCGTTCCCGGCTGCCAGGTGGTCGAGGCGTCCCACCCCGTTCCGGACGGCCGCAGCGTCGCGGCGGCCGAAGGCGCGCTCCGCTGGCTGGACCACTCGGTGCCGGCCACCGCGCCGGTGGTGGTGCTGGTGTCGGGCGGGTCGTCCGCCTTGTTCTGCCTGCCGGCCGGACACCTCACCGTCGCCGACAAGGCAGCGGTGACCGAACTGCTGCTGCGGTGCGGCGCGGACATCGGCGAGATCAACTGCATCCGGAAGCACCTGTCCGCGGTCAAGGGCGGGCAACTGGCCCGCCGGCTCGGCCGAAGACCGGCCCTGACCCTGGCCTTGTCGGACGTGGTGGGCGACCGGCTGGACATCATCGGCTCGGGGCCGACGGTCGCCGACGCGTCCTCGTTCGCCGACGCCTGGCAGGTGCTGGAACGCTACGAACTGACGTTGAAGGTGCCGGTCGCGGTTCGCCGTCACCTCGAGGCCGGCCTGGCGGGCCAGATCCCCGAAACCGTGTGCCCCGACGATCCGATTCTGGCCAACAAGAGCGCCGTGGTGGCGGGAAACAACATGGCCGCCTGCCACGCGGCCAAGGAGTGCGCCCGCCGGCTCGGCTACCGGCCCCTCCTGGTGTCCGACCACATCACCGGGGACACGGCGCACTGCTCGGCGTTCCACTCGGTGCTGGCGTACGACGTGGTCTACACCCACCGGCCGGTGCCGCCGCCGGTGTGCCTGGTCTCCGGCGGCGAAACCACCGTGCGCCTTCAGGGCGGCGGGCTGGGCGGACGCAACATGGAGTTCGTGCTCCACTGCGTCCGGCGCCTGGCGGGCTGCAACGTGCCGGCGGTGGTCCTGTCGGCGGGCACCGACGGCACCGACGGCCCCACCGACGCGGCGGGCGCCCTGGCCGACAACGCGACGCTGGCCCGAGCCCAGGCGCTGGGGCTGGACCCTGACGAATTCCTGTCCCGCAACGATTCATACCGGTTTTTCCAACCCCTCGGCGACCTGGTGGTCACGGGACCCACCGGCACCAACGTGATGGACATCCGCGTGGTGCTCATCGGCGAGCCGGTCCGGCCGGCTACCGGGGATCCCGGGGAGATACCCTGATTCCGGCCGCGAAACGGAGGTCCCGCCGCCCATGACCAAGATCCTGTACGTCGAGGACAATCCCGACAATTTCCGGCTGGTCAAAACGCTCCTGGAGACGTCGGGTTACGAGGTGGTGGGCGCCGCCGACGGGATCGAGGCCATCGTGCGGGCGCCGCAGGAAATGCCCGATCTGGTCCTGATGGACATCAACATCCCCTCGCTGAGCGGCTATGAGGTGACCACCAAGATCAAGTCGATGAAGGGGCTGGAGGAAGTGCCGGTGGTGGCCCTGACGGCCAAGACGATGAAGGGCGACAAGGACATGGCCTTGGCCGCCGGCTGCGTGGGCTTCATAGCCAAGCCCATCGATCCGTTCTCCTTCGTCCAGGACGTGGAGAGCTTCCTCAAGGGCCGCCAGGACAAAATCCCCGTGGTCGAGGAGCAGTCCGTGCTCCGCGAGTACAGCCGCACGCTGGTGACGCACCTCGAGGAGAAGGTCACCCAGTTGCAGGAGTACAACCGCAAGCTCCAGGAGTCCGAAGAGCGCTACCGGACCCTGGTGGAAAACGTCAACATCGGCATCTGGTTCCTCTCGTCCGAGCGGAACACCCTGTTCATGAACCAGCGCATGCGCGACCTGCTGGGCGTGGGCCAACTGGATCCCGCCTCCCCCGACCGGTTCCTCGACGAGGAGGCTGCGGCGACGTTCCGGAACCACCTTCAGCTCTGCGCCGAGGGCCGCCCCCAGTTGTGGGAGACGAAGATCCTGACCGTGCGCAAGGTGTCGCGCGAACTGGTGGTGTCCGGCGTGGCGCTGGGCCAGCACCAGGGCGGGACCAGCGGTTACCTGCTCTCCTTCCTCGACGTCACGGAGAAGAAGGCGCTGGAGCGGCAGCTCGAGCAGGTGCACAAGCTCGAGAGCCTGTCGACGCTCACCGCCGGCGTGGCGCACGATTTCAACAACATCCTGACCATCATCCAGAACAACGCCAAACTCCTGGTGACGCGGACCGACCTGCCGGAGGAGGACCTGCGCAAGCTGCGCAACATCGAGGGCGCGTCCGATCGCGGCTCGGCCCTCACCTCCCAGTTGCTGGCGTTCTCCCGGGAAAAGCCCACCAACCTCCAGGTGCTGGCGCCGGTGGAGGTGCTCCAGCGGTTCTGCGTCTTCTTTTCCAACTACAAGAAGCCGTCGGTCCAGCTCCGCTACCCCAATTACGCCACGGTGCCCCGGATCGTCGCCGACGCCAACCAGGTGGAGCAGATCCTGCTGAACCTGGCCACCAACGCCCAGGACGCCATGCCCGCCGGCGGCCTGCTGGAGTTCGACCTGCGGGCCGAGAGCCGCACCCGGGAGACGGTGTTGAGCGGCACGGTCGGCGGCGACTACGTCTGCTTCATCGTCCGCGACACCGGCAACGGCATCCCGGCGGATATCCGCCACCGGATCTTCGAGCCGTTCTTCACCACCAAGCCGCCGGGCAAGGGCACCGGCCTCGGCCTCAGCGCCGTGTTCGGCATTGTCAAGCGCCACGAGGGCTTCATCGAAGTGGATTCCAAGCTGGGCGCCGGGACCGAGTTCCGGGTCTATTTTCCGGTGGTGGGGGAAAAGTCGGAGATCCCCGGCGAGATCGACCTGCGGATCCTGAGCCACGGCAAGTACACCGTGCTCGTGGTCGAGGACGAGGAGACGCTCGGCGACCTGTTGTGCGAGATGCTCATGGAGCTGGGCATCAAGGTCCATTTCGCCGAGAACCTGGCCACGGCGCGACAGATTCTGGACAGCAAGTCTGCGGAGATCAACTTCATCCTGATGGATTACCAGTTGCCCGACATGGACGTGCCGGGCATCATGAAATACCTGCGCACCGCCACGCCGCACATCCGGGTCGTGTTCACCAGCGGGTACCGGCTCGAAGAGATCCGGCAGAAGGAGGGGCCCCTGGATGTCGACGGTTTCCTCAAGAAACCGTTCGACATGCGATCGCTCACCGAGCTGTTCAAGCAGATGTTGTGACGGCTAACCGCGCGCCCCGGCCCGCCGCCGCTTTCCCGTCACCCGGCGGGCGGACCGACTGGCGGAGCGAGCGTGCCGGCTCCGGGCGGCGGCCGGTCAGCGGGAAGTTCGCCGGTCGAACCGCGCGGTGGCCAGACCGATGGGCTTGATGGTCTGGTCGGCCAGGTTCACTTCCCAGATGAAGTGGGCGGCCTCCCCGGCGTCGCCTTTACGGAACGTGAAATCCAGCACGAAAGCGGAATCGTCCTTGGCTGTGGCTTTATGCTCCACGTAGCGGTACTCCGCCGATCCGCCGTTCACCAGGTCGGCGAACGCCGGCCGCTGGGCCAGCAGCAGCCGGTAGGCGTCGCCTTGGGGAGTGGCCGGCACCGACGGGCGCGGGGTCGGCTTGGCGGCGGGCGCGGCGGGCGCCGGCGGGGCGGGGCGTTGGGCGGCCCGAAGGACCTGCGGGGCCGAGGGTGGCGGTGCCGCCCCGATGGGTGCCGTCGCCGGGGTTTGCGGGGTATCGCTGCCGATGGTGAAGCCGCCCGGGAGCACCGGTTCCCCTTCAGCGGACGAAGGCGTCGCGGGTTGCCGCTCGTTGGCGGCCAGCGCCGCCTGGTCGGTGGCGGGATTGGCGCTGGTGCCGATCTGGGCGATCCGGTCGGTCCGGTCGGCCAGCGTGGCCCGCGTGGCCGGCATCAGGACCAGGGCCAGGATGAGCACCAAACTGCCCATGGCGCCGGCGAGATAGATGTAGGTCTTGCGGGACACCTGGGTGTCGTGGTCTTCCACCATGATGATATCGGCGGTGGACAGGGCCCGGCGCAGTTGCCGCGCCTGGTTCTTGAGGTCGGCCGGGCTGGGCGCCGGCTGCCCGGCGGCGGGCGCCGGGGCGCCGGCTGTGGGCTGCGTCTCGTCTGCGTGTGTCACGTCTCGCCTCCTGGGCACTGCCATCGCGGGGATGGCGAATGGAAAACTGAATCCGGGCGCCGCGCCGCGCGGGCGTCTGTGCGCGAACGGGGCTGCTTCAACATGGATGTCACCGCCGCGCCGCAGGTTCATGCCGGCGGGCGGCCGGCTGTCCCGCAGTCTGATTATACGACGGCCGCGGATTTTGGTTAAGTTTTCGCGCGGTTCGGCCGCAACGCCCCTCCCCGCCGCGAACCGCGCGATCGGGGGCGGTTCTGGTGTACAATTGGCAGCGCCGGAATGCCGTCCGCGAGGGATATCCGCCGCATGACCGCCACGCCGCTCGTCGAAGCCGAGTGCCCCGCCGCCGCGCCGGCGCCGGCGGGCACGTCGCGGCCCGCGGTGAGCATCGTCATCCCAAGCTGGAACGGCCGCCACCTGCTGGAGCGGTACCTGCCCGCCGTGCTCGCCGAGGCGGACGCCTACCGCCGGCTCACCGGGGCGGCGGCGGAAGTCCTGGTCGTGGACGACGGCAGCACGGACGACACCGCGGCATACCTGGCCCGCACCGCCGCCGCCGGGGTCCGCGTGACGGCCCGCCGGGACAACGGCGGTTTCTCCGCGGCCTGCAACACCGGATTTGCGGCGGCGGCGCACCCGGTGGTGGTGCTCCTCAACAACGACGTGGAACCGGAGGCCGGTTTCCTCACGCCGCTCCTCGAGCACTTCCGCGATCCGGCCGTCTTCGGCGTGACCTGCCGGGTGCTGCTGCCGGGCACGCGGGTGCTGAGCACCGGCGGCAAGGTGGGGATGTTCCGGCGCGGCTACTGGAGCGCCCAGTTCAATTACGAGCCCGTCGGCGGCGGCGCGGGGCCGTGGCCCTCGTTCACGGCCATCGGCGGGTTCGCGGCGCTGGACCGCGGAAAGGTCCTTCAGCTCGGCGGCTTCCTGGAGATCTTCAATCCGTTTTACTGGGAGGATATCGACCTGTCGTACCGCGCCTGGAAGCGGGGGTGGGAAATCCGTTACGAGCCGCGCAGCGTGGTCTACCACCAGCCCAGCGCCACCATCGGCCGCGCCTTCGAGCGGCGGCGCGTCGACGTCATCGCCGCGCGCAACCGGCTCCTCTTCCACTGGCTGGAGATCCGTGATCCCGGGATGCTGGCCCGCCACGCGGGCATGCTGGTGCTGCAGGCGGCGTCGCAGTGGGCCGGCCGGCGGCGGGAATTTTACGGGGCGCTGGCTCAGGCGCTGCGGCGCCTGCCGGAGGTCCGCCGGCTGCGGCGGCGGATTCATCGCGAAGACGTGCGATCCGACCGCGAGCTGGTTAGGATGTTCCGTGAACTGGCCCGCCGGCCGGACATCCGCGTCATCCGCAGCCACGCCGAGGCCGAAGCGCTGGCCGCCGGCGCACCGGAGTAGTCAGCGGGATCCCGCGGTGAGGGGTCGAGGATCAGAGCCCGGCACCGGGAGCCTGGACTTCCGGCGAGGCCTCCGGGATTTCGCTCGTGCCGGCGGTGGGCTTGCCGGCCGGTTGCTCCACCGTTGCCAACTCCACCTCGAGCCCCCCGATGAAGCGGGCGGCGAGGTTGTAGGCCCACGCCATCAGCGCGCCCATCAGGAAACCCATCACCGCGTAAAAGATGGGGAAACCGAAGAGGGACACGGCGCCGAGAATCAGGAACATCGCGCCTTCTTCCTCGCCCGAAGCCATGGTGACAGCCCCCGCGACGCCCATGATCACGCCATAGAGCACTCCGAAGATGAGCCCGATCACCAGGAACATGACCCCCTGGATCTTGGCCAGGGACAGCGGTCCGATGCGCTGGATCCGATGCATATATGCCTCCGTTGCCGATCCGATATGATTCCGGGCCTGCCGGGTGTGCCGCCCGGTGCCGGTTCGCCTCGACGGGTTGGCCGAGATCCCGCCGCCCGCGGCGGCGGAGTGTAGCCCGGACCGATCGACGACCGGCGCCGCCTCCCCGCGGGGGGGTCTCCGCGGTCCCGCCGCCTGCGGCGGCGGCGGAATGTAGCCCGAATCGATCGACGACCGGCGCCGCCTCCCCGCGGGGGGGGCTCCGCGGTCCCGCCGCCTGCAGCGGCGGCGGAGTGTAGCCCGAATCGATCGACGACCGGCGCCGCCTCCCCGCGGGGGGGTCTCCGCGGTCCCGCCGCCTGCGGCGGCGGCGGAATGTAGCCCGGACCGACAGGTCCGGGTCAGCGAAGTGGCGGAGCAATCCGAGCTCCGCAGGAGCGACGGAGAAGGGTGAACGGGCCGAACACTCTCCAATCCGATCGTTATAAATAACAGAGCACGTTCAAATCCGTGCGTTAAAATATGTTCGATATATATATCAGAAAAGCTTGAATCATCGGTCATTATTCCCCATCAATTTCTGTCGCCGCTCGCGCGGCTCATCCACGCCGTAGGGGATCCGCCCCAGCCGGGCCTTTCGGCCCGGTCTAAACTCCGCGGCCGCCGGCGCGGCCGGGTTCCGGCGGGCACGGCCTACTGTTCACCGCACTTTACGCTACGCAGTAGCGCCCGTCCGCCGGACGGGCGCCGTGACACTCGGCGGGAGGTGGCGGGATTCCGATAGGTCCTCGCCGCGATGAGACTCGGAGCCGTGGGCGAATCGCTCAACCGTGCCGAGGGAACGGACCGCGCCCGGCAGGGGCGTGAGAAAACGCAGGCGGCCGGTTGCGCCGCAACCGGCCGCGGCGTCGTGAGGCAGCGGTTCGGGTGAAAGGAAAGGCGCTGCTGGATGCCTGTCGCGGCGGGATCGATTACGCTTCGATGGCGCCGCTCGGTGGTGCCGGAGATCCGATTACACCCTTGAGGAAAACGAAATTGTCCGCACCAAAGCCTTTCTCCTGTTCGATCCCGCGGCCATCGTCCGCCGAACGGGAATCGTCAACACGTTGCCCCAACGCGAAGCGTGCCGGCATGCCGCTTCCTTATCATGCCTTTCTTCGCATCGCGCAAAATCAACGGCCGGCGCGACTTTTTGCGCAGGGCCGGTGCACTGCAGGATTAGCCCCGCCTCGGGGGCAACGGAATAAGAAATGATGTTCTCCGTCGATAGTCTTCATACTCTTTCCCGAACCTGATCAGCAATTCTTTTTCCTCGACCCCTTTATGATAAATGGTACCGAGTATGACGCCCAAAAGAAACATTGCCAGGCCGGTGGCCACACCGTCAAAAGCTGAACCGATGCCCAAGTAAAACAGTGCTGCCCCGAGTTTGATCGGATTGCGCGTGTATCTAAAAGGGCCGGTCGTCACCAGCGTTGTCGGTGACGCGAACGGCACCGGCGTTCCTTTCCCGACGGACCAGAAGGTTGAGATCGACCAGAGAAGAAAAACCAGACCCGGAATGACTGAAACGGCGCCCATGAGAACGCTGGGTGATTGTGGGATAGCCAGGCGGGTCACCATCCAATGCCCCAAAAGGCCTAATACGGTTGGTGTGAGAACGAAAAAAACAACGACTCCGGACAAGAGCGAGAAAACCTTCGCAGTTGTCGAGCGTTCCTTCCCGGCGTGCCTTGCCACGAAGGCTACCAACCTGCTTGGCATGTCCATCTCCTTATGGCGCAAAAATGGTTAAAGTAAAGCTAACCGGCGCTGCGCGGCTTTAGCGCGCAGCGTCCAACGGCCGAAGGGAGCGAGGTTGAGCACCGGGTTTGGCAACATGATGTACGAATACAAGTCAGCGCGCAAAGGGAACTGAGAGCACATAGGCCGCGATGTAGAAAATGCTCACGAAGCCGAGATGTATCCACAGCGGCACTACGCGAGCAGGAAGAACAACTCGATTACGCGCCGCGACTACCGTAGCTAGGACAATACCGGTTATGACCGGGAACACAGTCAAGAGAAGGATGTCTCGCCTTTCGATGGGATTGGCGGCGCCCCAGAGGAGGAGAACCGTCCAGCCCGCCATTAAGGCTGCACCGATACCCATGGCGTAGCGGTACGCGGCGCTATCTTTTGATGCGTCACCGCCGAATATCGCCACACCGGCCCGACGGGATAGCATTGGAATGATGGCGAGGCCATCCGTAACGGCGCCCACTAAAAATGCGATCTTCACCAGAAGCGTTGCGGTTTCAAGCGAAACAGTCGGCACGATGGTCTCCCTTGTTGCCTAACGGCTTGCGCATCAGCTGCGGAGCGAAGCGCTGTCAGCTGAATGCGGTTGTTGGGCTGCGCGCTTCACTCATGCGATGGGCTCCGATGCACGGGTGGTCCCCAGTGGCACCGATTCCTAGCAGCACGCACGGCCGGCAGCGAACAGTGATTCGCTGCCGCGGCGACAATGTCGCCAACAAGCGGCAAACCTCACCTGATCTTCTTGGCCGGAATCTCCATACCTTCGTACAAGATAACCAGGCCAGTCACGGTGCCATCAGAATCTCGGCTGAATGTGAAGGAATAGGGCTTCCCGTCAATGAAGAACTCTTTCTCAGAAACGGCCATTACGTCGTCCCAGTACTTCCTGTCCCCAGACCCGACCAGACGTCCATCCTCGACTCTCAGATAGACATAGTCCCCTGGTTGCACCTCATACTTCCCCGTGACGGCGTCAAAGATCGCGGGATCGATCTCGACGGTCTGCGGCTCCGGCTCGGGTGTCCGTGGTGGAACACTGTGGTCGAACGGCTGGTACCCCAGCCAGGCAAAGGGCGAGCTCTGGTCACCGATCACGCGCGCGACGATCAGGGGAGCGATCCTCTCGAAGTTCGAGCTATTGCTCAGCAGGACGATTCCGATCTTCCTGTCCAGATAGGTGACCAGGTAGTTCTCGAAGCCGATGTCCTGGCCCGTGTGGAAGAACGCCCGCCCGAACTCGGTATCGAACACTCCCCATCCGAGCCCCCAGGCGAGGTGAATCGCCTCGTTGTCCTGCGTCGTCTCGCTTGCCCGCCGGCCGAACATGCTCCTGGACACCACGGCAACCTGAGGCGCGAGCATCTGATCGATCGAATTCTGCGAGAGCCTGTCACCATTTAGAATGGCAACGAGTAGCTTCGCATACTCCGAAGCAGTGGTGAGCAAGGATCCGGCGGCACTCGGTTCCTCTGTCCGTCTCAACTTGATCCGTTTCTGCCGTTCCGTGTGCCCGTCCACATGATTCGCTTCGAAAGACGTCTCCCAGACATAGCTCGTGAGCGATATGTTCAGCGGAACGAACACTCGTTCCCGGGCCAGAACATCCAAGGGCTTGCCTGTCACGGTCTCGACAGCCAGCTGCAGAAAGTGGAAACCCTCGCCGCTGTAGCTGAACCGTTCGCCCGGTGGATAGATGAACGTGAGCTTCCCTCCCTCCTGCTCCAGGCGGAAATTGGGCCAACCCGTGGTGTGCGTCAGCACTCGGCGGGCCGTGATCTCCCGCATCCGAGCGTCGTCCTTCACATCCGCCCACGCCGGGTACTCGCCGATGGGCCGGTCAAGGTACTCGACGAGGGGACGGTCCAGGTCCAGCAATCCGCTCTCGACCAGCTGCATGACGAGATAGGCAAAAGTGGGCTTGCTGAACGAGAGCCCGGGGAACACGGTCTCCCGATCCGGGACGAGCCCTGATCGACGGCTCCTCAGACCCCACTCGTGCTCGTAGACCACATGGCTGTCGTTGATAACCGCCATCTGAAGGCCCATCACACCGGCGCGGTTCATCACCGACGCGACGTACTCTTCGACTTCGCCTGCGGAGACGTAGCGGCCGTCGATCCGCTTGATCTCCTGCCTGCCTGCGTCGCCAGTGCGCGAGGTGCAAGCCAATGACATCGCAGTGACAAGCAGTATGGACATAGGGAGCGTGACTCTCATGAGCTCTGCCTCCGATTCGAACTGAGCGGGACCACTCCTTCGGCAGCCCAACGCTGCGCATGACCTGCGAGCGAAGCGAGGCAGGTCCATGCGCTTGTTAGACGCGTCCATTAGTCGCGACGGTCACGTCAGGCCGCCACTGCTCATCGCTTGGGTGCCCTGATCACCCAAATGTCGGAATTGCCCATCTTCCTTGACACGTACGCGATCATCTTGCCGTCCGGTGACCAGCATGGCCATGAGATCTCTTCACCATGAAGAAGAGGAACGGCTGTTCCGGATTCTAGCGACATAAGCCACAAGGTGGATTCAGTTGAATCACGTGCAGTGAAGAGCAATTCTTCTCCATCCGGCGAACAACGTGCATGGTCATCCAGCCCTGGACCATTCCAAATACATCTCGGCTCCCCGCCACTCACCGGGACCTTCCAAATGTCGAAATCACCATCTCGTTCCGAAGCAAAGAAGATCTCCCGTCCGTCGGGCGACCAAGAGGGGTGATGATCCGTCGCATCACCGCTCGTCAGCTGAACCGCTTCTCCTTGCCGAAGAGGTGCAACCCATATGTTGCAGTTACCAGATCGATACGAAGCATAGGCTATGTATTTCCCATCAGGAGACCAGCTCGGTTGGAAGCTCGGCTCGCCAGCGGCTGCGAAACGGTACGGAGTTCCTCCCCTGGCTGGAATCACCCATATGCCCGGTGGTCCGTTCTGAGAGCAAGCATCGAAGGCGATCTCAGAACCGTCGGGCGACCACGAGATGTGATGATCCCCTTTCATTCCCGTCTCAATGGGTACCGGTGTCCCGGCGGGGAATGGGATGCGCCAGATCCCTACTCTACCGTCGCGCCTGGAGGTGAACAGTATGGATTTCCCATCGGGTGACCAGAATGCGTGGTAGTCGTCGGCCTTATGCTTGGTGATTTGCATCGCCTCTTGGGCGGACGAGGTTGAGAATGGGCTCATGTTCACGCAGGCCAGCAGCAAAATCATTACACTGAGGAATCTCATCCGAACCTCCCGCACCCGACTAGTGACTTGGTCAGGCGTCTAACAATGTATATATTGTTTCTTCATAACACCTTTAGGCTGCGAAATCGCAATATAAACCCCAACGAGTAAACCAGCATATGTCCTTTTGCTGCAATCTTTTAATTTATGTTCAACGCTCCAAGCGGGAGGATATTTGGTTTCTGTATAAGACACCTGCAATACTCTTTCAAAGATCGTCCACGGGACTCTTGACACCCTTGCCACCCCGGTTCAGGACATGGGTGTAGATCATCGTGGTTTTGACATCCTGGTGGCCAAGCAGTTCCTGAACCGTTCGGATGTCGTAACCGCCCGCAAGCAAATGGGTGGCGAAAGAATGGCGGAAGGTGTGGCCGGTGGCACGTCTGGCCACGAGCGAAGGATCCGGATGATGGACCACGAGACTGCCCCTTACGTCTCTTCCCACTTCCAGTCCAGACAGGCAAATATGCCCAATCCGTATCGATTTCGAGTTCCTGAGTAAGATGTACCTTAATTCTGTTTTTCTTGTCAATCCATATTTGCCTCAGCCCGGACGGAGCCGGCGACGCAGCCGGGCTCCGGTCATGCGGACATCGGATATCGGACTTCGGACATCGGGGCTCGCGGTTCGGGGCTCGGGGTTCAGGGTTTATTCTCAACCCTCAACTATCATCTCTCTCTATCCGCTGATCCCTCACTCGCACTCCAAATAGCCAATCAAATATTATCAATCACCAATAACCAATAATGATGGACTCGCAAACAGTCAGATCGGGGTCGGAATCGGGGTCGGAATCGGTATCGATACTTATTTTCTTTCAATCGATAGCGATTCTGATACCGATGCCGATCCCGACGTCGTTGGGACTTTTTGCAAGTGCATCAATCATCCGCAATGCCCGATGAAAAATGCCAGATGATCAATGACAGATGAAATCCCCCGCGCCCTCCGAGCCCTCCGCGGTGAATCTCTCTCCGTCGCCTCGCCGGTTCGTTCCGTCTGTCCCTCGCGGCGCGACCCGCAACGCGGGTCGAACATGGGTAGCCCCGGGCGCGAGCCCGGGGTGGGCCGAGTCGGCAGGAGAAGGGCCCGACCCGCAACGCGGGTCGAACATGCGGCGGACACCCGTGCCCCCGTCACCGGCGGCCCGGATCCACATTCGACCCGCCGCGCGGGTCGCACACACCCCCGCCGGCCGGTCATCCGACCTCCCCGGGTTTCACCCGGGGCTACCCACGTTGGACCGGCCTCGCCGGTCCTCGGCGTCCGGCCCCTCGCCGGATCGTGAGGAGCAGGACGTCTGCCGATCATTTCGTCATGGAAAGCACGCATCCGGCCCGGAGGGACGGCGGTCAATAGCCTGGGCCGCAGGCCCCGGGGGGCGACGCATTGCTTCTCCAACCGGCGTCGGTTCTCCTCGGCGGGTTCGCGGCGATCCTGCCGCCCGCGGCGGCGGCGGGGTGTAGCCCGGACCGATCGACGACCGGCGCCGCCTCCCCGCGGGGGGGCCTCCGCGGTCCCGCCGCCTGCGGCGGCGGCGGGGTGTAGCCCGGACCGACAGGTCCGGGTCAGCGAAGTGGCGGAGCAACCCGAGCTCCGCAGGAGCGACGGAGAAGGGTGAGTGGGCCGAACACTCTCCAATCCGATCGTTATAAATAACAGAGCACGTTCGATTCTGTGCTTTAAATACGTTCGAAATATATCAGAAAAGCTTGAATCATTGGTCATTGACCCCCATAGATTTCTGTCGCCGCTGGCGCGGCTCGTCCACGCTGTAAGGGTTCCGCCCACCCGGGCCTTTCGGCCCGGGCTACACTCCGCGGCCGCCGGCGCGGCCGGGTTCCGGCGGGCGCGGCCTACTGTTCACCGCACTTTACGCTACGCAGTAGCGCCCGTCCGCCGGACGGGCGCCGTGAAACTCGGCAGGAGGTGGCGGGAGTCCGATAGGTCCTCGCCGCGATGAGACTCGGAGCCGTGGGCGAATCGCTCAACCGTGCCGAGGGAACGGACCGCGCCCGGCAGGGGCGAGGAAAACACCCCGGGGCCGCGCACCCTCCCGTTTTCGCGGGGCCCGCTCCGCGGGAATCCAGAGCGCAGACGTGTCTGCGCACTCCAGACCAACGCCGGATCACCGCGGTGGTGCAGACGGAACTCGCGGCCGCCAGGCCGCGAGGTACACCGAACGCGCGTTCATCGAACGCGCGGCACGGCAGGCGGGATGCCTGCACCACGTCATCACCAGGGCAGGGCGTCGGGTGACGCGGGCAGTTGCCC
>Ga0209270_1000756_pt1 | contig 58813 bp, 44 predicted proteins | sample MTBAKSrepl1MetaG_FD_187456 | JGI IMG/M metagenome (GOLD analysis project Ga0209270, IMG submission 187456) | Enrichment culture microbial communities from Arthur Kill intertidal strait, New Jersey, USA, that are MTBE-degrading - MTBE-AKS1... | ecosystem: Environmental > Aquatic > Marine >... | reverse complement strand
GACGTCAGTTTCGCCTTTGACATGTCCACCAGGAACTACGTCATGTCCAGGGGCAAGATCATCGCCGAAGGCTCGGCCGCCCGGCTTTTGGGCGACGAACTGATCCGCAAGACGTACCTGGGCCTGTGAGCGTAAATGGCTTTATATCAGTGACTTGAACAAGAACAACTATATCAAGATTAGGATTTCGCGAAGCGGTGGGGATAAATACCGTCAAGCAATCTTGATTAAGTTTGAGTTTTTCTTTAACTTCGGGATGGCCCGGCCTCAATTAGTCGGGGCGGGGCGATGTTTTTATAAAATTATTAAGGGTAGTCGATTTATGGAAAGCGAGTATAATTCGGTGCACAATGTCCTTTTTTGACGAGAAAAAGACCAGAATAATCGAGACGGCCACCGCCGTCTTTGCCGAAAAGGGGTTCAGATCGTCGACCATCTCGGATTTGGCTAAAGGGGCCGGCTTGGGCGAGGCGACCATCTATAATCATTTTAAAAATAAAGAAGACATTCTTCTCTCCATCCCCTTGATGTATTTTCAAGATTTCCTGGCCACCATCCATGAGCGTCTAACGGGAATTAAAAACGCCGAGGAAAAGCTCCGGACCTTCATCTGGCAGTACTTATGGTGGAACCAGAGCCGAAAGGAATTCGTCCGCGTGTTTCTTTTGGAGATCGAGACCATTCCCAACTATTATCACTCGGAAGGTTTCGAACTGACCAAGCAAGTAGTCCAGATTCCCATGGATATCCTGGAAGAAGGAAAACAGGCCGGTCTGTTTCGGGAGGGGGTCGGTCCGAGAATATTTAGAAATTTCTTACTCGGGACCATCAACTACCTGTTTTTAACCCTGGCTTTGTTCAACCGGCCTTTTGAGCCTCTCGATGATTTCGATGAGCTGGCCTCGGCCATGGTTATAGCGGTGAGGAAAGAACCCGAGGATTCACTCTTGGCCATAACTGAAATAGAGGAAAAAAAGGAAAGGATTCTTTTAGCGGCCGAGGAACTTTTTTTTAAGAAGATGTTTTACGACACCACCATTTCCGAGATCGCCCGCAAAGCCAATGTCGCCGACGGAACGATATATGAATATTTTAAAAACAAGGAAGATTTGTTGTTTTCCATTTTTGAAAAACGTATGAAGATGTTTTCCGTCACATTTGAGGAAGCCTTGTGTCCTCAAAGGCCGGAAAACAAAATCAGACACGTTTTGTGGCACTTTCTTTCGATTATTGAAAAACACCAACAGTGGGCCAGGGTGTATTTCAAGGACCTTATCCCTAATCCTCGATTTCATATCTCTGAACATCATCAGGCCATGCGGGATCATGACGCAAAAGTGCGCCGAATATTCGAGGAAGGAAAAGAAAAGGGCGTTTTCAGGAAAGACTTGGAAATGTATTTATTTCGAGCCATGATTTTCGGCACACTGGAACATATAAGTTCTCCATGGGCCATGCTGCAAAAAAATTATCATCTAGTTACTGAAATCGATGGCTTTTATGATCTATTAATCAGGGCCGTTAAAAATCCTACATGAAAGATCGCGGCTAAGGCGATTAAGTGAAAAAGGAGGTCGATATGGATTACAGCGCATACCAGGACATTTTAGTCGAACGTCAAGGGAGGATTCTGCGGTTGACCTTAAACCGTCCCGACCGCCTCAACGCGGTCACTCCGCGGATGCATACAGAGATGGCGAATATTTTCCGAGATATTAGGCATGACGCCGAAGCGGACGTCATCACCATCACCGGGGCGGGCCGGGGGTTTTGCGCCGGAGCCGACCTGAAGGAACCGGCCCAGGGCCAGGCGAGCATCGATAAAATCTTTATGGAAGCCCGAGATATTCTAGTCAACATCCTTGAAATCGAGCAGCCCATTATCGCCGGAGTCAACGGTCCGGCCGCCGGCTTGGGCGTCACCCTGGCCTTGTTCCCGGACATCGTCATCGCCTCCGACCGGGCCAAGCTGGGCGACACCCATGTCAAGGTAGGGCTGGCCGCCGGCGACGGCGGGGCGGTGATCTGGCCCTTGCTGGTCGGGGTCAACAAAGCCAAGGAGTTGTTGATGACCGGGGAAATCATCGACGCTCAGGAAGCCCTGCGGATCGGCCTGGTCAACAAGGTGGTCCCCCATGAACAACTGGACCAAGCGGTCATGGACTTGGCCCGACAGCTTGCCGAGGGGGACCTCCTGGCCATCAAATCAACCAAAAAAGCGGTCAATCTTTATATCAAATGGATGCTCAACCAGGTCTTTGACTATTCCTGCACCCTGGAGTATCAATGTGCCATGAGAGGTTTCTTTAAAAAGAACTAGCTGATGGAACTGGGAAAACACGTTTAGCCGCCGGGAAGGAAACAATCCGGCAAAGGAGGATAGGAAGGATGGATTTTCAGTTTACACCGGCACAAGAAAAAGTGCTTAACGAGGTCAGGGCCTTCATCAAGGCCGAGGCCACGCCCGAGATGCTGGCCGAGAGCTTGGAACTGGGCTATTGCTACGGGGGAAAACTGGGTCGAGCATTCATCAAGAAATTCGCCGCCCACGGCTGGCTGACCCCGGGTTGGCCCAAGGAGTACGGCGGTCTGGGCGAATCTTCCACCCTGACCTTCGCCATCAGGGAGGAAATGGCTTACCACCGCCTGCCCATGGCCTTTGTGGCCGCCCACATGGCCGGGCCGACCATCATGCACGTGGGCAGCGAGGAGATGAAGAAGGAATGGCTTCTGCCCATCGCCCGCGGCGAGGTGGAATTCGCCCTGGGCTATACCGAACCCCAGGCCGGATCGGACCTGTCGAGCATCAACATCAGGGCCGTGGATGTGGTGGCCGAAGACAAGGGGGATTATTTCCTGCTCAACGGCCAGAAGACCTTCAACACCCATACCCATGTGGCTGATTATCATTGGCTGGCCGCGCGGACCGATCCCGACGCCGCCAAACACAAGGGCATTTCCATGATGATCGTGGACCTCAAGTCTCCGGGCATCACCATCAGACCCTTGATCACCATGGCCGGCTGGCGGACCAATGAGGTCTATTATGACGAGGTGCGGGTCCCCAAAAAAAACCTGGTCGGCGAGAAAAACAAAGGTTTCTATTATTTGATGGCCGCCCTGGACTTTGAAAGGATGCTCCCCCTGGGGGCCTATCGCCGGCACTTCGAGGAAGTGGTCGACTACGCAAAAAACACTATGGTCAATGGACAGCCTTTATCGAAAAATCCCCTGATCCGGCAGAAACTGGCTCAAATGGCGGCAGAGATCAGGGCCAACACGCTGCTCTATTACAACCTGGCCCATATTCTCGATACCGGTCAGATTCCCAACTACCAGACCTCGATGCAGAAGACCTTCGGGACCGAGGTGGCCCAACGGATCACCAACATGGGCATGGAAGTCCTGGGGCTGTATGGCCAAATCAAGCGGGGCTCGAAATACGCGGCCCTCAACGGCAACGCCGAGCATTTTCACCGATGGAGCGTGGTGGAAACCATTTACGCCGGGACCAACGAAGTCCAGAGGAACATCGTCGCCCTCAGGGGACTGGGACTTCCGGGCAAGTAACCACAGGAGAGGCAGCCATGAATTTCGATCTAAGCGAAGACCAAAACATTATCAAGGAAGCGGCCCACAAGTTTCTGGCCAAGGAATGTCCGAGCGAGTTCGTGCGGAAGATGGTCGAGGACGAGAAAGGATTCACCCCCCAGCTTTGGAAAGGCATGGCCGAACTGGGCTGGATGAGCCTGCTGGTTCCCGAAGAATACGACGGTTACGGCGGGACTTTCCTGGACTTGGTCGTGCTGTTGTCCGAAATGGGCTATTTCTGCCTGCCGGGTCCGTTTTTTTCCACGGTCGTCCTCGGCGGCCTGACAGTTCAAGAAGCCGGCAGCGAAGCCCATAAACAGGCCATACTCCCCGGTCTGGCCGCGGGCGACCGGATTCTGACTTTGGCCTGGACCGAGGCCGACGCCAACTTTTTACCGGAAAGCATCCGTCTTACGGCCGAACTCAAGGGCGACCGCTATGTCCTTTCAGGGACGAAACTATTCGTGTCGGACGCTAATTCGGCCGACACCATCATTTGCGCGGCCAGGACAGGCCAGGCCCCGACCGATATCAGCCTGTTTCTGATCGAGGCCCAAAGCCCGGGCCTGACCATCAACCCTTTGACCACCATGGCCGGGGACAAACAATGCGAAGTCATTTTCGACCAAGTGGCGGCGCCTGAAGACCATTTGCTTGGAACACCGAACCAGGGCTGGCCGGTCCTCGAAAAAGTGCTTCTCTTGGCCGCCGTGGCCAAGTGCGCCGAGATGATGGGCGGGGCCGACCGGGTCATGGAGCTGGTCATTCCCTGGACCAAGGAGCGCGTTCAGTTCGGCCGTCCCATCGGCGCCTTTCAAGCGGTCCAGCATCATTGCGCCAACATGGTCACTTATCGGGATACCTTGAAATACCTGACTTATGAAGCGGCCTGGCGTATTGGTTCCGGGCTTTCTTACCGGCAAGAGGCCTCGATGTGCAAGGCTTGGGTGAGTGATTCCTATCGGAAGCTGGTGGCCCTGGCGCACCAGGTTCTCGGTGGAATCGGCTTCATGGAAGAGAACGACATGCAACTTTTCTTCAAACGGGCCAAGGCGGCCGAACAGTTCCTGGGGGACGCGGATTTTCATCGGGAACTGGTGGCCCGGGAGATGGGCCTGTAAAAGTGGACCTGGTGTCGGAGGGCGGATATGCCCATTGATTGGGTGGACTACACGAATAAATATTACCAGAGCCAGGGCTTTCCGCCATATATGTGGTCGGTGTTCGAGGACAGCCCCTGGGCTCCATTTGAAAAACCCCTGGACCAAGCCCGGATAGCTCTGCTCAGCTCGGCCGGGATTTCCCGGGACGACCAGGCGCCCTTCGATCCCTGGGCGGTCAACGATCTGAGTTTTCGCCGGATTCCCGTGGACACTCCTTTCGAGCGTCTAAAACTTAACCATAATTTTTTCGATCACCGGGATGCTTTAAAGGACCTTAACTGTGTCTTTCCCGTTCAGCGTCTCAGGGAGTTGGAGCAGGCCGGTTTTATCGGGAGTGTAACATCAACGGCCATTACTCTGGGCATGGGGCGGCTGTACAAAAGAACGGCCTTGCCGAAAAAGACCGTGCGGCCGATCATGGAGGTCTTAAAGGCCCAGGGAACGGACGCCGTCCTGCTCATAGCCGCCTGACCCTTGGATCATCAGTCCGTGGGACTGATTGCTCGCGGTATCGAGGAGTCCGGTCTGCCCACTGTATTCCTGGGGTCTTGCCGGGACATTATGGCCCAGGTCAGGGCCCCCCGCAACGTCTTCCTGGATTTTCCCTTGGGGCGACAATGCGGTCGGCCAAACGACATGGCGGAGCAAACCAACATCCTAAAGGACGCTCTCCAAACCCTGGCTACGGTCAAGACGCCCGGACGGATGGTCGATCTGCCTTATAAATGGGGCCGGCCCTTCACCATCCAGAACTACGTGAGGGAACACAGAGAGATGCTGGAAGAAAAAGGCGAAACAATGCAGGAATGGCTGCCCAAGAAATAGCCCGTTCTGTTGGTGCTGTTCATGATAAGCCTTCGGACCGGGGGCTTCGCCCCGGTCCGAAGCTGTTTAACCATCCGGCTTGCGGCCTTCCAATCCCGGCGCCTCTCGGCCCCATGAATACGGTCTTCCTCCTTGTCCGCGACGATGGTTTCTTTCTATGACGTAACCCGACCAAGGAAAAGAAAGCATATGACCATGGGTGAAAATCATAAAATTTTTGACGCCCTTTGTTATCTGCCCACGGAAGAGGTCCTGGTGGACCTGGTGGCCTCCATGCCTCGGCAGTTGGCTGGTTACCTGCGTAATGTTTTCGGAGACCGCATGGGGCCTGGTCTGGGTTTTCAACCCGACGAACTTTTTCAAATGATAATGTCCATGGACCAGGAATCCCTCAAAAAGGCCGTCCGGCCGAAAATGAAAAACCTGGCCATGCCCTTGGCGGATTTTGTCGCCCGCCTCGATGAAATGGGGGTCGAGAAGGCGGTCATCTTCAACATGGACGAGGAGACTCCGGGCGGGAAAAAAGGTCTGCCCAACGATTACTACGCTGAAGTGGTCTGCAACTATCCGGATAAATTCGTCGGCTTGGCCGGAATAGACCCTTTAAAAGGCATGGCCGCGGTCCGGGAGGTCCGCCGGTCCTATGATTTGGGACTCAGGGGCGTGTCTTTCCGACCTTTCATGTGTGGCTTGCCGCCGAACCACGCCAAATTTTACCCCATCTATACCGTCTGCGCCGAATTGGATATCCCCATCTGGCTCCACCTCTCCGTCAACTATTCCACCAAGACCATGGAGGTGGAGAGGCCGGTCTACCTGGATATTGTCGCCCAGGACTTCCCGGAGCTTAAACTGATCGCCGGTCACGGGGGCTGGCCCTGGCTTAATGAGATGGTGGCCGTGGCCTTGAGAAATGAAAACATTTATATAGACATATCCGGCTATCTGCCCAGATATCTCGGCCAGTCCGGCTCGGGCTGGGAGCCCTTGATCAGCTACGGCAACAATCTATTACAGGACAAGGTCCTGTTCGGCTCGGTCTGGGTCTTGATGGGGTTATCGATCAAACAATTGGCCGACGAGGTCAGGCATCTGCCCTTGAAGGAGGAGGTCAAGGATAAGTGGCTTTATAAAAACGCGGCCCGGCTTTTTGGTGTGGACTAGGTTCCGGTGAATCTCCGGGTTGGACCCAGACCGGATAATTTTGGGGATTATTATCGGTCAAAGATAGGACAACACCCTTAATGCAAATAAGAAAGCAACCGTCCCATGAACGGGGCATTTCCCGCCCCTTTCAGCCTGGCCGACGGAAGTGGATTCCTGCTTTCGGAACCCTAAGGCCCTTTAAGGCCCAACCGCCAAATGAAAGGCCGGGGTAAATGAGGCTTGGTGTTTTTTCCACCCAAAATACTCGTAACGTCGTTCCCGCGCCAGCGGGAACCCAGTCTTTGGTGTGAACTTTTTCTGGACCCCTGCTTGCGCAGAGACGACGAGTGGGGTCTTGTAAGACGGCCCGTCAAGAATGGATTTTTTAGATAAATTGACGACGGCGGCCCGGCTCAGTCTTCCGCGGAAGGCGCTTCTTCGAACCAAATTTTCTCCCGGATGCGTTCGGCCTCCACCTGCCCGGCCTCCATGGCCCGGAGAAACTTGTCGGCCATTCCTTCCGGGGCCCGTTCCTTCAAGGCCGCCTTCATGGAATCGGGATCGACATAAGGACAAAGAACGGCTATGGCCCCGAGGGCCACGATGTTGGCCATGCGGGCCTGGCCCACCGCTTTTTGGGCCAAGGCCGTCAGCGGAATAGCGGCCACCCAGCTTTCCGGGGCCTGTTGGAAAAGTTCGGGGTCTTGTAAGATAATCCCCCCTTTTTTCATCAAACCGGCCCCGACGTTGGCCGCTTCCTGAGTGAAGGGCACGAGCAGGTCCAGGCCGATCGGCTTGGGGTAATCGATCTCTTCCCGGCTGATCACCACCTCGGCGCTGCTCAGTCCCCCCCGGACCTGAGGGCCGTAGCTGACCGTCTGAACGACATACAATTCTCTGTCCCAGCGGCCGGCGGCTTCGGCCAGGATGATCCCGCCGAGGATGACCCCCTGACCGCCGGTCCCGCTCAGCCGGACCTCATAACGCGGCCCTAAGGTCCATCCTTGGTCTGACATCAATAACACTGATTTGATTCCAGAATTCTGGAGATTTCCTGGGGATCGAGCCGGTAGGCCCCGGCCGCCTTGGCCCTTTCCCGAACCTGTTTATATTCGGCCTGATAATCCGGTATATCCCGGTCGATCAACACCCCGATCCGAAACTTGCCGTGAAGCTCCTCCGGCTTCATATCTTTGGCTTTTTCCACCGGCACGGCGTGTTCCTTCATCCAGGCCAGGCTGTCCACCGCCGTCCCCAGAAGATTGAGTTTGTTGAAATGGGTCGGACAGGTGGACATGATCTCCACCACGGCGAACCCCTTTTTCGGGATGGCCTTTTCCATCAACCTGTCCAGCAGATTGACGTGATAGACCGTGCCGCGGGCCACGAAAGACCCGCCGGCCGCCTCGACCAGTTTCGAGATGTTGAAGGCGTGCTCGACATGACCGTGGGGCGCGGTCGAGGCCCGGAGCCCGTAAGGCGTGGTCGGCGAGAACTGCCCGCCGGTCATGCCGTAAATGTTGTTGTTGATGATGATGGCCGTCAGGTTCACGTTCCGGCGGGCGGCGTGAATCAGGTGATTGCCGCCGATGGCCGTGGCGTCCCCGTCGCCCATGACCACGATGACCTTGAGATGGGGTTTGACCAGCTTGATGCCCGTGGCGAAGGTCACGGCCCGGCCGTGGGTGGTGTGCAGGGTGTTGAAGTCAACGTAGGCGGTCATCCGGCCGGCGCAGCCGATCCCGGAGACCAAGACTATTTCATCTTTTGAATATTTAAGTTTATGGATCGTTCTGATCAGCGAGCCCAGAACCAAGCCGTTCCCGCAGCCCGGACACCAGACGTGGGGGAATTTTTTTTCGTGGCGCAGATATTGATAAATCAGATGGTGTCCGGGAATCATCGGTCAACCCTTTTCAATAACGGACAGAATTTCATCGGGCCGAATGAGCCGGCCTAAAACCCGACTCACGGTAATCACCTCGGCCCGGCCTTGAACCACCCTTTTAACCTCCCTGGAAATCTGTCCCAAATTCATCTCGGCCACAATCAGCTTGTGGCAGTGGTTCAGCAGCGATTCCACGGCTCGGCGGCAGAAGGGCCAGATGGTGACCAGACGCAAAAGCCCGACTTTTTTCCCGGCCGCTCGGGCTTCCAGCACGGCCCTTTTGGCCGAGCGGGCCACCGAACCGTAAGCGATGACCACGGTTTCGGCGTCTTCCAGGGCGAAGGACTCGACTTTTTGAATTTCCCCCAGGTTGGCCCAGATTTTTCGGAACAGCCGGTTGAGCAAGGGTTCGATTTCATCCTCCCTCAAAGTGGGGAAACCGTGCAGGTCATGGAAAAGACCGGTCACATGGTAACGGTAGCCTTCCCCGAATGCGGCCATGGGCGGGACCCCGAAAGGGGTGTCTTCATAAGGCTCGTACCACTCGGGCGGGACCTTGGGTTTGACCCGCTCCCGGACTTCCATTTCTCCTGGCTGAGGCAGGATCACGTTTTCCCGCATGTGGCCGACTATTTCATCCATCAGGAGGATGACGGGGGTGCGGTACTTTTCGGACAGGTTAAAGGCCTGGACGGTCAAAGTCGCGCATTCTAAAACGCTCCAGGGACTCAGGGCGATGATCGGATGATCCCCGTGGGTGCCCCACCGGGCTTGCTGGACGTCGCCTTGGGCCGGCGAGGTGGGGAGGCCGGTGCTCGGCCCGCCCCGCATGACGTTGACGATGACGCAAGGCACTTCGGCCATGCAGGCAAAGCCGATGTGCTCCTGCATCAGGGAAAATCCCGGTCCGCTGGTGGCGGTCATGGCCTTGGCCCCGGCCAGGGAAGCCCCGATCACCGCCCCCAGACTGGCGATTTCGTCCTCCATCTGGATGAAGGTCCCTTCTACCGCGGGCAAGCGGTGAGCCAGGACCTCGGCTATCTCCGAGGAAGGGGTGATCGGGTACCCGGCATAAAAACGGCAGCCGGCGGCAACGGCCCCCTCGGCGCAGGCTTCATTGCCTTGAATCAGCCGAATTTTTTCGGCCTCATTCGGTCGACTCATCGGCGGACTCCTTCTTTTCAATTACCTCGATAGCGAAATCAGGGCACCTTAATTCACAGATTCCGCAACCGATGCATCGTTCGGGATGGGCCCAGACCGGGCGCCCGTCGGGACCTTTCTCCAGGGCGCCGGTGGGACAAAAAGCCGTGCAGATGCCGCATTGCTTGCACCAGTTCGGATAGACATGCACGTCTTCCGGACGTCGGGCTTCGGCTTTGTCCTTTTTCGGGGCGTTTTCCCTGTCGACCTTGGATTTTGGCATTTTTACTCTAAATCAGCCGAAGAATTGACCGCTCCGTATTTTAACCGGCTTGGGATTTTTTAAACCATAACATATGAATCAGCCTGACGAAAGGGGCGCTGGACTTCATTATGAAAAATTTCCCCGATAATTCGATTTTTTGGTTAGATGAAAAAGGAATGTTTATGGAAAAAACGTCTTTATTCAGGTCTGTTGGGCTTTTGATCACTTACTGGTTCCCAAGCTTCGGCTTGGGAACCAGTAAGGTTGGCTTGTCTTCGCTCGGGTCGGCTTCTTGCGCCTGCGGCCAATGGGCCTCTTACGTTTATCCCCCCATCTTCGTCGCCCCTGCGCAAGCAGGGGTCGAGTCTTTACCAGCCCTTTCACTGGGTTCCTGCTTGCGCAGGAATGACGGGTGACTCAAGGCAGATACTAGTCGTTAAAATAGGTCATCATACAGGTCACGCCACTCTGGATTAAGTTTTTCGATCAATTCAATTTTCCACCGCCTTTTCCATTTTTTCATTTTCTTTTCTCTCTCAATGGCGCTCCGGATGGAGTCAGCTTCTTCATAATAGACAAGCTGATGGATTCCATATTTCCTAGTAAAACCTTGAATAAGGTCTTGTTTGTGCTCGTGGACCCGTCTAAGCAAATCATTGGTTACGCCGATGTACAGGGTCCCGTTTCGTCTGCTGGCCAGAATGTATACGTAACAAGTTTCTTTCATTGCTTTTTCTGGGTTCCTGCTTGCGCAGGAACGACGGGGTATTACGAACATCGTTCCTGCCATTTTCCCGTCGCCCCTGCGCAAGCAGGGGTCCAGTCTTTACGCGGCTTCTTTACTATGGCTTCCTAATTTGTACAGGATTGACGGATGGTTATAAGCACGGTCACCCCCGAGGAAGCGGCAACCCAGCCCTCTGTTCGTCCACTAAGTACGGCCGAACTCACCCTGGGGTTTAAACCCCAGGCCCCGGGCTGTCGAATATTCCCCCTAAATCCCCTCAGGAGCTCTCGGCGTCTTCCGGATTGAAATATCTCCAGGTCCGAATGATTCCACCATCGACCTGTTCCTTCTGGTAGACCCCGGATCGACCATAGATTTTGAGCATGGGCGCGTTGTCCTGAAAAAGGTAGCCGGAAGACCCCTTGAACCCCATCCGTTTGGCGTAATTTTCCAGGCTGTTCTGGAGAAGGGTCCCGAGACCCCGGCCTCGAAAATCCTCGCGGATGGTGTAGGCCACTTCGACCATGTCCGGATGTTCCTTGTCCCTGGAATAGCGGCCCACGCCGACGATCCGTTCCAGGCCTGTTTCGCCTATTATGGCCACGAAGGCCATTCTGTCCTGATAGTCCACGTTGACCAAGGTCTGGGCCGTGGCATGGGGCAGGGCGCGGACCGCCCGGAAATAACGGCGGTAGATGGTCTCGTCGGAATGGGAATAGAAAAAATCCTGGAGGAGAGGCTCATCCGTGGGCTTGATCGGCCTGATAGTCGCTTTTGTCCCGTCTTTCAAGGTGACTTCAGTTTCCTCGTCCTCGGGGTAATTATGGCTTTCGGCGTTGACCAATATTTGATCCGGGTAGACGTAGGCCCGGCGTTTGGCCTCCTCGAGCAGGGACTGACGGAACTTGGGGTGGGCGATGGTGATCAAGGCCATGGCCCTTTCCCGGATCGATTTCCCATGCAGATAGGCGAAGCCGTATTCCGTGACCACGTATTGGACGTCCCCGCGGGTGGCCACCACCCCGGCCCCCTCCTGCAAGTGGGGCATTATCCTGGACCGGCTGCCGTCTTTGTCCGTGGAAGGCAGGACGATGATGGACCGGCCGCCGTCGGACATGGCCGCTCCCCGGATGAAGTCCAGACGGCCGCCTATGCCGCTGTAAAAATAGTGCCCCTGGGACTCGGAACAAATCTGCCCGCTCAGGTCCACTTCCAGGGCGCTGCCGATGGAGACCATCCGCTCGTTTTTGGCGATGATCAAGGGATTATAGACGTACTCGGCTGGATAAAAAACGAAACGCGGGTTGTCTGCCACGTATTGGTACATCTTGCGTGTGCCGATGCAAAAGCTGCAAACGATCTTGCCCGGTTCCAGGTTTTTTTTCTCGCCGGTGATCACCCCGGCCTCGATCAAATCGATGACCGCGTCGGAAACTACTTCGGTGTGGAGTCCTAAATCCTTTTTATTATCGAGATGTTTCAAAACACCGTAAGGGATGTGCCCATAGCCGATGTGGAGAGTGTCGCCGTCATTGATCAATTTGGCCGCCCGGCGGGCGATCTGTTCCCCGATTTCATCCAACTCAGGATAGGGGAACTCGAGCAAGGGCGCGTCGTGTTCGACGATAAAATCGACCTTGCTGACATGGATGAAGGTGTCGCCCAGGGTCCGGGGCATGTTGGCGTTGACCTGGGCGATGACCACCTTGGCTGATTCGGCCGCGGCCTTGGCGATGTCCACGGAAATGCCCAGACTCAGAAAACCGTGGGCGTCCGGCGGGGAAGTCTGGATCATGGCTACGTCCAAGGGGACGATGCGCCGGCGGAACAACCCGGGAATCTCCGAAATAAAAACCGGTGTATAGTCGGCCCGGGCCTGGTTGATGGGGTCCCGGGTATTGGGGCCGACGAAAAAGGCATTGTGACGGAATCTTCTGTCGAAACGTTGGTCGGTATATGAAGCCTGCCCCAGAGTGACGAAGTGCAGGATTTCCACGTCGCGCAGCCGGTCGGCGGCATCGATCAATCCTTGGACCAGATACTGAGGTTCGGCGCAGGCCGTACTTAGGAATACCTTGGCCCCGCGTTTTACCGCTTTAAGGGCGGTCGGCAAATCGACTTGTTTGCTCCGATAATGCTCTAACCAAGACCCGACGGCCATCATTTTACCCCAAAAATTTTCTCGGGTCGTTGCTCCGGACAAGCTTCGCCGCCGTCCGGACAGCCCGGTTTTTTTATCAAACTACAGAGAAATAATCATAACGTCAATGGCCGGGATTGATCGGGCGGCCCGCCGTCCGTAACCCGGCCGGAATCCGCCGATGGGGCTTTTTTCTGGACCCCTGCTTGCGCAGGGGTGACGGTTGGGGTTTCGGGCCAGGTCCAGACGGCACGTCGAGGGTGAATTTTCTGGTAAATGACAAATAGTTACTAACGTCATTCCCGCGCAAGCGGGAATCCAGGCCACTAATGACAGATAGATTACCGTCGTCCTCCGGCTCGAGCTCCGCTTCATCGATAAAGGGTGGTTTTTTGTGATCCGCGGCCGGAGAAGTCGGTAGAGGGGCGGCGGATCGGCTTTTTTTATCCCGGATCATTAGGGGATGATAAAAACTTCTCAATTTATTATTTCCTTTTGAGAGAGAGTATAGTATATCCGTTATAAAAAACCTTCTTAGCCTTTGGCACTTAGGGGTCTTTTCCGATGTTTGCCGAGGAGATAAATCCTGATCAAGTTGCTTCCGCGGATATAGTGGTCGGCATCCCCTCTTATAATGAAGCCGCCTCGATAGCTTATCCGACCAACCGGGCCAGTGAAGGGCTGATTCAATATTTCAGCGACAAAAGAGGAGTCATCGTCAACTGCGACAACAATTCCACCGACGGAACCAGGGATGTTTTCCTCGACACGCCCACGGAAGTGCCTAAAATCTATCTTTCCACGCCGCCCGGAGTCAAGGGTAAGGGCAACAACTTCAGGAATCTATTCAAAAAGGTCCTGGAACTCGGGGCGGAGTCGGTGGTGGTGGTCGACGCGGACCTTAAAAGCATCACCCCGCAATGGATCAGACATCTAGGCGAACCACTGGATCAGGATTTCGGTTTTGTCGCGCCCTTGTATGTTCGACATAAATATGACGGGACCATAACCAACAGCATCGCCTATCCCATGACCAGGGCCGTCTACGGACGGCGGGTCCGTCAACCCATCGGCGGCGACTTCGGTTTTTCCGGGCGGCTGACGGAAATTTATCAGACTTCGACCATGTGGACCGAGGCCATCTCCCAGTTCGGCATTGACGTCTGGATGACCACCTTGGCCATGAACAACGGCATTCCTATTTGCCAGGCCTTCATGGGGCGTCCCAAGATCCACAAGCCTAAAGACCCTGGGGCCGACCTTGGTCCGATGTTCCGCCAGGTGGTCGGGACCATCTTTGAAATGATGATCGCCTACGCCCCCTTTTGGAGACGGGTCAAATGGAGCAAACCCACGGCCATCTATGGTTTCGGACTGGGCGAAGTCGAAATGCCGCCGCCGGTCAATGTCGATCAGGGCAAACTCTATCAAAAAATGATCGAAGGCTTCGATGACAAGCTGGATTTGTGGCGGCAGGTTTTCACCGAGGAAGTCTTCCACAAACTTGGTGAAATCATGACCTTCAGCCAGGATCGGTTCGATTTCCCCACCCACCTTTGGGCCAAGGTCCTCTACGACATGGCCGTGGCTTATAAAAAGCAGGTCACCGGTGACAACGACACGCTGGTTGAATCGCTTATTCCGCTTTATTACGGCAAGACTCTGGCTTTTGTCAAAAAAACAGAGCAGATGTCCATCCAACAAGCGGAAGAGTTCATCGAAAATGAATGCATGGTTTTTGAAGAAACCAAACCGTATTTAATTGAACGCTGGCCCGTATAGACTGAATTGCGGAGGATGGCCCATGGCTAAAAAGAAAAAGATATTGATCGTCGACGACGAAGAGCATATCCGTTTTCTTTACTCGGAAGAATTGGCGGATGAGGGTTATGACGTCATCACCGCCGACAGCGGCTATCAGCTTCTGGAAAAGATCGAAAATGAGAAGCCGGACCTGATCGTCCTGGACATCAAGATGGTCGATTACAACGGCCTGGACCTTTTGCAGGACATCAGGAACAAATATTATGACCTGCCGGTCATACTCTGCACGGCCTACGATACGTTCAAGGAAGACATGAAATCCATCGCCGCCGATCATTACGTTATCAAATCTTTTGACCTCACCGAGCTGAAGAACAAGATCGCCACGGCCCTGGAAGCTCAAATACCGGAAGAATGATTCTTTAAAACAGCCGATTGTTTTGCTTCTTGGATTTCAACCTCCGCCCGGTGGTCAAACCGCTGGGCGTTTGTTTTTTGCCTTGGGGACCATATTTATGAGGACCAAGCGATGATCCTTCTTCGCCGTGACATTGAAGTCCGTGAACAAAATTTGCTGGCGCCCTACGCCTCTTTGGCCGCCGAGAGTCGGGGACGCCTGTACTCCGAGCCCGAATGCGATTTTCGGACCTGTTTTCAACGCGACCGGGACCGGATCATTCATTCCAAGGCCTTTCGCCGACTTAAGCACAAGACTCAGGTCTTTCTGGCCCCGACCGGAGACCATTATCGGACCCGGCTGACTCACACGGTCGAAGTATCGCAAATCGCCCGGACCCTGGCCAGGGCCCTGCGGCTCAATGAAGACCTGACCGAAGCCATCAGCCTCGGTCATGATCTGGGTCACACTCCTTTCGGTCATGCCGGCGAGGAGACCCTCAATGAGATATTCCCCGGAGGATTCTCCCATCATCACCAGAGTCTCCGGGTGGTGGATGTCCTGGAAAAGGACGGACAAGGCCTGAATCTGACTTTCGAAGTCCGGGACGGTATTCTGAAGCATTCTAAAGGCAAAGGCCCGATCATTAATAGTGACCCGGAAAACCGGCCGGTGACGGTCGAAGGCCTGATCGTCCGGACGGCCGACATCATCGCCTATATCGCCCATGATGTGGACGACGCCTTGAGGGGCGGGGTGATCAAAGAAGCGGATATTCCTCCCGACTGTCTGGCCGTTTTGGGTCCGCGCACCTCGGCCCGCATCAATACCATGGTCCGGGACTTGCTGACTAACACCCGGATCGAGTCCGACCGTGTGGAACTGGCTTTTTCCCCCGAGGTGCATCAAGCCATAATCAACCTGCGGGATTTCCTCTATGATTTTGTTTATGACGTCAGCGAGGTTCATGCCGATTTCATCCGGAGCGCCAAGGTGGTCCGCGAACTTTTCGAAGCCTTTCAAACCGACGAGGCCCTCTATACTAAGGAGATCGGCCCTCTGCCGGTCGATCAAGCGGACCGGGCCAGGACTGTCTGCGATTTTATTGCCGGGATGACCGACCGTTACGCCCTTGATCTCTATAACCGCGTTTTTTTGCCCCGCCCCTGGGGTGTTTTTTAAACTTTCCTCATGCGGTTCGGCTTTCACCTCTCCATCGGTCGAGGCTTCGTTCGGGCCGTCGAACAAGGTCTGAGGACCGGCTGCGAGGCGGCCCAGATATTTTCCCGCAATCCCCGAAGTTGGATCGCCAAACCCTTATCGAACGAAGAGGCGGCGGTTTTTCATCAAGCCCGTTCGGCCGCCGGCCTGACGCCCCTGGCCGTTCACCTGCCTTATCTGCCCAACCTGGCCTCCCCCGATGAGCAGCTTTTCCACAAATCGGTCAACACCCTGGCCGAAGACCTTATTCGGGCCGATCTCCTTGGGGCCGACTACCTGGTGGTTCATCCCGGGCACCTGGCCCAAGAGCAGAGCCTGGAAGAAGCCCTGGAGCGGGTGGCCTTGGCGGCGGTCACGGCCCTTGAGGACGCAGAAGTTGGGTCAAAGGTTAAAATACTATTGGAAAACACGGCCGGTCAAAAAGGCGAACTGGGCCGTTCTTTTGAGCAATTGGCCGGGATGATAAAAACCATCGAAATTCAGGGCCGATCCGAACCTCGGATAGGCGTCTGCCTGGATACGGCCCATGCTTGGGCCGCCGGCTATGATTTGGCCTCTGCTCGCGGCCAGGACCGAACCTTGGCCGAACTGGACCGCCGGCTCGGCCTGGACAGATTGGCCCTGATTCACTTGAACGATTCCCTGGCCGGTCTTGGGCAACGCCTGGACCGCCACGCCCCGGTCGGACGGGGCCGGATCGGGGCCCGGGGCCTGGCCCGGTTCGTTCGCCTTCGGGATTTGAATCACCTGGCCGGGATCATGGAAACCCCGCGCCAGACCGAGGCCGACGACCTGGCCAACATGTCCCGGGTGAAAAGGTGGCGCCGGGCTGGGCGTGGAGTGTAACTTCTTGACATTATTAAGTCAGAATGTTAAATTCACTTTGCGGACTCGGCATTACTTCCCACGCAATCTAGGAGGCTCCGGTGGGCGAAGACCAGGATAAATTTCTTTCCGAAGACGACGATTTCGAAGTCACCAATATTTTGGACCCCGACCTCCAAGACGCGGACCTAAATTTGAACGGGAAGGACCTGGATTCCGAACTGAACGGCGCTCTGGGCGGGGCCGAGACCGAATCCGGGGATGATATTCTTGACATCGATGACCTTTTTCTCGATGAAGACCTTGACTCGGTGGAGATTCTGGCCGCTGGTCCGTCCGACGGCCAAGCCGATTCCGCGGCCATGGAATCGGCTGAGGACGATTTTGAGTTCGAGTTGACTGATTTGGTGGAGGCGGGTGAGAGCCTGGATGAGGCGGTTGGATTTAATTTTGAAGAGGACGCTCTCCCGGCCGAGGAAGAGATAGAAGAAGACATTGATTTCGAACTTGAAGAAGAAGTGGTCGAAACTCCCTCCGGAGAATTCGGAGCGGCTGAACCCGAGGGCTTGGAGGATGAAATCGAGACCGGACTGGAAGATTTGTTAGGCCCGCCGCCGCTCGATCAGGAAGCCGGGGTTGAACCCGGCTCTCAGGCGCTTTTTGAGGCCGCCGAGACGGTTGATCATCTTGACTCCACCCGGCCCGAGACCGTTCCGGAACCGACGCCTGAAGCCTTGGACCAAGTCCCGTCCGTTCCGTCACCGGTCGAGGCGGAACAGCCGCCTTTAGCCGCGCCTTTCGCTTCTGACCTGGAAAAGATTGAAAGAATAATCGAGGACACCGTCAGGGAAACGGTCAGTCAGGTTCTCGAACGACTTTTACCGGGCTTGATCGAAGAAGTGGTCGGCCGCGAATTGGAAAAATTGCGGGCGGAATTGGAGGAGGATTGAATTTCAATTGTCGTCCGCGTTTTGTCCCTCGGCCCGCCTAAAGAGCCGGGGCGGAAAATTTGCCCGAATGAAAGACCGGCCGAGGCCGGTCTTTTTTCGTCTCGCATCCGGTTGGGATTATAAGCCGGTTCTGTAAACTACCAGAGAACGCTGGTATTGACCGTTTTTTCTCCTTTTATGATCCCGCTTTCAGAGCCCGCCCGCTGGTCCGTGACCGTTTGGATTTTTACAGAAGTTTCGTCTGGACGATTCCTGAGCCGGAAGATTGAGCGACATGATAAATCTTCCGAATTTGATCAAATGGCCAGGGCATCATTCCTAAGGGGCAAGGCTGTCTCCGCCGGATTCCCGGCGGTCTTTGGAAAAAGTATTTCCCCAGACACTGGTTCAGGTGTAATTTTGACCCTATAACCATCTATGGAGGGACTCTATTATGACCACGACCGGCGACTTCGGGTTCATTGGCGGCGGCCACATGGGCGAGGCCCTGATCAAGGGCCTGGTGCAAAGCGGCCGGGCCAAACCCGAAAACATATTTGTATTTGATCCCGCGCCCTTGCGGACCGAGCACTTGCAAAAGACCTACGGGGTCACCTTGGCCGAAAACAACCAGGCCCTGGTCTCCAAGGCGGGGGTGATCGTCCTGGCCGTCAAGCCCCAAAACGTGGACGACGTGCTCAAGGCAATCGGGGGCGTGCTCAATGAGGACCAACTGGTCGTTTCCATCGCCGCCGGGGTGACCCTGGCCCGGATTCAGGGGGCCATCGCGGCCCGGACGCCGGTCATCCGGGTCATGCCCAACACCCCGGCCCTGGTCCTGGCCGGGGCGGCGGCCTTGGCCAAAGGTAAGTACGCCGGGGCCGAACACCTGGCTGTGGCCCGGAATATGTTTGAAAGCGTGGGGCTGGCCGTGGAAGTCGAGGAAAAATATATGGACGTAGTCACCGGGCTGTCGGGCAGCGGTCCGGCCTACATTTTCGTCCTTCTGGAGGCCTTGACCGACGGGGCGGTCCGTCTGGGTCTGCCTCGGGACCAGGCCCGTTTGCTGGCGGCCCAGACCATTCTGGGCGCGGCCAGGCTGGCCTTGGAAACAGGGGACCATCCCGGCCGGCTCAAGGACATGGTCACCTCCCCCGGGGGGACCACGGCCGCCGGGCTGTATGCTCTGGAAAGGGGCGGATTCCGCGGCCTGGTCATGGAGGCCGTGGCCGCGGCCACTTTACGCTGTCAAGAGCTGGGGGCCGAATAAACCGTCCCGAACACCGGCCCGACCCAGGCCCCTCAGATCAGAATCCGGCAGTTGGGGCGGAAAATAACCTGCTGGTTGTACAAATATGTCATATGGACCGGTTGTTTATTTGTTTCCATGGTGGACCGCCATCCAATCCTGTTCCGGTCGGCATTTCAGACTAGGTGGGGAGATCCGCAATTTTTTACACGAACTCGGCTAACATTACCCTCGATTCAACCCATGGATTTTACAGATGTTAAGAAAAAAGATGAATCGAACTAAGCCCAAATTACTCAGCCGGTTACATCCCGAAGGCATCCCCTGGCCCATGTCCTTATTGTATAACCGCCTAAGCACGATCCGGGCTTTTCAGGCCCACTACGAACTTGTGGCCCGCGATATTTTGGAATATCAGCCCGAGGGGAAAATCCTGGACATAGGCACCGGACCGGGCTGGCTTTTGATCAAACTTCACCGCCTGAATCCCAAACTCGATTTAGCCGGAGTGGACATATCCCCGGCCATGACGGCCGTGGCTAGAAAAAACCTGACTCGGGCCGGGATGATGGAGGCGGTGGAAATAAGGGAAAACGGACCGGCCTGCCTGCCGTACGACGATGAGGTCTTCGATGTCGTGGTCAGTACTGGTTCCATCCATCATTGGAAAGAACCGGTCGCGGAGTTGAATGAAATCCATCGCGTTCTAAAATTCGGCGGCAGGGCCTTCATCTACGATATAGTCAGGGACACTCCGCTGGAGGTGAAAAAGGAAGCCGCCAGGAATTTCGGCCGATTGAGGACGACCCTCTTGTGGCTTCACGCCTTCGAAGAACCGTTTTATCTGGTTCGGAACCTTGAAGACCTAGTCGGATCATCCGCCCTTGAACTGACCGAAACCAGATTCCTGGGGGCCTTCTGCCGCCTGGTTCTAATTAAACCCGCCGGATAACGAACATCTTTTTGCCCCAGAGCCGTAGATTTACGAAACAGCGATTTCCATTCTCGATTCCGGCCCGAAAGTTGCGCTACGGTTCGGAAGAAACCATTCTAAGCTGGGGCTATTCTTTAATCAGGGATAGGGGGCCAGCCTCACCCGAACAGGGCCTCGACAAAGGCCTGGGGGTCGAAGTCCCTGAGGTCGTCCATGCTTTCGCCGATCCCGATGTAGCGGATGGGCAGGCCCAGTTCGTGGCAGATGGCCACCAAAATGCCCCCTTTGGCCGTGCCGTCCAGCTTGGTCATGGCGATATGATCGATCCGGACCGCTTCGTGGAAAAGCTTGGCCTGACTGACCGCATTCTGGCCGGTGTTCGCGTCCAGGACCAGGAGCACCTCATGGGGCGCGCCGGGCAATTCCCGGTCGGCGATCCGTTTCATCTTCTTGAGCTCTTCCATCAGGTTGACCTTGGTGTGCAAACGTCCGGCCGTGTCGATGATGACGATATCGATGTCGCGGGCCACGGCCGCGTGCAGGCCGTCAAAGACCACGGCCGAAGGGTCGGCCCCGGTCTTCTGCTTGACTATCTCCGCCCCGACCCGGTCGGCCCAGATTTGGAGCTGTTCGACCGCCGCGGCCCGGAAGGTGTCTCCGGCCACGATCATGACCTTGCGGCCTTCGGAAACGAGGCGATGGGCCAGCTTGGCGATGGTGGTGGTCTTGCCCACGCCGTTGACCCCCACCACCATCATCACATAAGGCTTGACTCCTTCGGCCAGGTCCGCCGGCGGCAGAGAGAGTATCGCGGCCATTTCCTCGCGCAGGACCAGTTTGAGCCGCTCGCCCGAGTTGAGTTCGCGGCGGGCCACCTTGTCGCCGATGGTTTTGATCAGGGTCTGGGTCGTTTTGACGCCCAGATCGGAAGTGATCAGAATCTCTTCCAGTTCCTCGATGACGTTTTCGTCGATCTGCTTGACCCCCAGAAGCAGGTGGTCGACCCGAGTGGTCAAGATGGCCCGGGTCCCGGCCAGTCGTTCCTTGAGCCGGGCCAGAAAGCCTTTTTTCTTGGGTTCGGGTTCCGAGACGGCGGCGGGCCGGACTTCCTCTACAGGCTCGGCCGGCGGTTCGCTCGGGGCCGGAGGTTCTTCGATCTCCCGGACCTCGGGTTCGGCCTCTGCGACTGCCTCGAAAATAAAGTCAAGTTCGCCCTCTTCCTCTTCGGCCGAAGGCTCTTCTTCTTTTAACGGGGAGTTTTCCGACGGCTGATCAGCGCCGGTCTTCGATGGTTTATCCCGCTTGAACCATTTGGACATTTCCGTCCCGCACCTCGACATCGGCAAGATTGACGCTGACCATCTTGGATACGCCCGGCTGCTCCATGGTCACGCCGTACAGGGTCTGGGCGATTTGCATGGTCCTTTTGTTGTGGGTGACCATGATGATCTGGGAAGACTGGCCCAGCTTGGTCAGGAGCTTGTTGAACCGATCGATGTTGGCCTCGTCCAGGGGCGCGTCAATCTCGTCAAGCAGGCAAAAAGGACTGGGCTTGATCAAATAAAGGGCGAAGATGAAGGCCAGGGCCACCAGGGCCTTTTCGCCGCCGGACAACAGGCTCATGACCGTCAAGCGTTTGCCCGACGGATGGACGTGAATCTCGACGCCTGAATCCAGAATCCGGCTCTCGTCGGTCAAGGACAGCCAGGCCTCGCCCCCTTCGAACAAAAGAGGGAAAATTTCTCGAAGTTTCTCATCCACGTCCTTGAAGGTATTGGTGAACCTTATTTTGCAAGTCCGGTTGATCCGGGCGATGGACTGCTTTAGGTTCTCGATGGAAGCCGTCAGGTCTTGGTACTGGTTGCGGTAAAACTCGTAGCGTTCCTTCAGGGCCTCATGTTCGGTGATGGCCGTCAGATTGACTTCGCCCAGGGCTTCGATCTTGCCGCGCAGATCGTCCCGACGGACCCGGGCCTGGGCCGGATCAAAGTCTTCGGCGGCGCCGGGCTCTTCTTGCAGCCGCCTGCTCAAATCAAGATGATATTCGTTATCTATCCGTTCGTCCAGGGCTTGTTGCTTGAAATGGATCTCCTGGATGTCCAGCTCGACCTTGCGCCTCTTTTCGTCCAGGGCCTCCCGTTCCCGCCTGGTCTGCCGGACCTGATTTTCCTGGGTGTTTTGCTCGGACCTCAGTTCATCCACTTGGCGCTTTTTGGCCGCCGCGTCTTCTTCAGCCTGGGCCAGACGTTGGTCAAAACCGGCCGTCAGAGCGGCTGTCTCCTGTCTTTGCTCGGTTAACCGTTCTTCTTCCCGCCGGCACTCCGCCCCCTCTTGTTCGGCCGCCTTGATCCGGGCATTGGTCTCCTTCAGCCATTCCTCGGTTCGGCCGACTTCGCGTTCGGCGGTCTTGAGTCTTTCATTCAGGGAACTAGCCGCCAGAGAGGCTTCTTGTTCCCTGGTCCGGGCGGCCTCCACTTCCGCGGTCAGGGTCTGGACCTTTTCCGAAACCGTTTCATATTCACGGTTCAGGTCGAACTCATCGTCCTGCAGGGCCTGCATCTCGGCTTGGGCTGCTTCCTTCTCCGCGGCCAGGCGTTCGGCCTCGGCCGTTTGAGCCTTTAGGGTCCGGCTCAACCCGCTCAATCTTCCATCGATCTCCTGACGCCGGGCGCCGACCACCGAAAGTCTCTTGTCCAACTCGATCAGTTCGGTTTCGAGCCGTCTGGTGTCTTGCTCGGCTTCAGCCAGCGTTCCGCTCAAATCCCCGGCTTGGGCCAGGACCGCTTCCCGGCGGCCGGCCAGTTCTTTCTTTTCTTCTTCCAGCCTTTTGACCTGTCCGGCCAACCGCTTCATCTCGCGCTTTCGAGCCAGCAAGCCCTGGTCCTTGTCGCCGGCCCCTCCCCCGGCGATCAGCCCGCCGGGACCCCAGTAATCGCCTTCCCTGGTCAGGACGGTCCGCTCCAGCCCCCGGTCCAAGGCCTCGGCCAGGTTATCCGCCAGGACATAATCCCCGAGCAGGGCCTTGGCCAGGTCTTTTTCGGCCTCGGGTCCCAGAACGTCCAGGACGATGAAGCCGCACCGGCCCAGGTTGTTTGCCTTGAGATAGTTCAAGGCCCGAACCGCGGCCGCCCGGTCGGCGACCAGGACGTAATTTAAACGTTCGCCCAAAGCCGCTTCCAGGGCCGCTTCATAACCTTCGGGCGCGACCATCTTTTCAGCCGCCGGGCCTAAAACCCCGGTCCGGTCTTTCTCCGGAGCGGCCATTAAAGCCCGCACCCCTTCCGGGTACCAGCCGAAATTGGCCTGGATATCCTTGAGCGTGGCCAAGCGCGAAGTCAATCCGGCCAGCTTCGATTCACTCCCCCGCTCTTCTTCCCTCAAGCGGTCCGCTTCGGCCCTTTGGTCATCCAAGTCCCGTTTACGGGCCTGGGCCTGTCGTCGGGCCGCTTCGACTTCAGCCGCCAGCTTCTCTTTCTCCTGGCCGATCCCCGCCCCCTGGCCGTCAAGCCTGGCCGCTTCGGCCCGAAGCTCCTCGATTTCCCCGACGATCTCATCCTGCCGGGTCGTCTGGGACCGGGCCAGCCTCTCATGACCGGCCAGATTCTCTTCCAGGCGGCTTAAACGCCGGCGGATGTCGGTCAGGTCCCTGGCCCGCCGGTCTCTCTGGCTGACCACGCCCTGATATTCCTTTTTTAATTGATCGAATCCCCGGCGCAATTCCTCGAGGCTACCCCGCCTCCCCTCCGCCTCGGACTCAAGCCCCCGCTTTTCCTCATTCAAGCGGGCCAGCTCCGCCTCCTGCCCGGTCCGACGTTCCTTTAAGTGGTCCAGTTCGCGGCCCAGGCGCTCCCCACGGACCCGGCAGTCCTCTTGACGGCCCCGGATAAATTCTTCCTGTTGGCGTAATGTATTGTATTCGTTATGCAAACTATAAAGGGCCGCGGTCTTGGCCTCGGCTTCTTTTTCCTTTTCCACGATCTCGATCCGAGTGGTCTGTAAATCCAGTTCCATTCGCTCCAACTCGGTCAGAACGCCGTTCAACCCGACCCCTAATTTTTCTTGTTCCGCCGACAATACGTCCTGTTGCGCCTTGAGGGCGGCCATTTCCTGAGCGGCCAGAGCCAGGTCCACTTCCTGGAGGGCGGCTTTTAATTCCTTGTATTGGACGGCCTTCCGGGCGGCCCGGGTCAGGTTGTTGATCTGGCGCTTGGTTTCCGACATCAAAGTGTTGATGTGGACCAGATTCTGTTCCGTCGATTCGATCTTGCGTTCGGCCTCCTTTTTTTGAGCCTTGTACCGGGTGATGCCGGCGGCTTCATCGATCAGGGCCCGGCGTTCTTCGGGCCGGGCGTCGACCATGGCCCCGATCCGGCCCTGTTCGATGACCGAATAAGCCTTGGTGCCCATGCCGGTGTCCATGAAGAACTGGATTACATCCTTGAGCCGGCAGGGAACCTTGTTGATCAAATACTCACTGTCGCCGGAGCGATAAAGGCGGCGGGTCACGGCGATCTCGCTGGGCCCCAGGTGGGTCCCGACGCTTAGGCCGTTGTCGTGGCGAAGGGTCATGGTCACTTCGGCCAGACCGGAAGCCTGATGCCCGTTGGAACCGCTGAAAAGCACGTCCTCCATGCTCCGGCCCCGAAGCTGCCTGGCGCTCTGTTCGCCCATGACCCAACGGATGGCGTCGACGATGTTGCTTTTGCCGCACCCGTTGGGTCCGACCACCGCGCTGATGCCCGGCGCGAACAAGACCTGGACCCGGTCCGGAAACGACTTGAAGCCCATGATGTCCAAACGCTTGATCCTCATAAAACCTTACCGCCGATTTTTTGATGGACTTCCGGCCTCCGGCCGGAAAACCGAACAGATATTCCAGGGGGTATATTAACGGAAAAAGCGGATTTTGTAAAGGATAAAATACTACTTTGTGTGTATTTTTTAGATTTTAACACAATATATTGTGCTCTTGCTCCCGCTCTCCGGCTTTTATTTTTTAAAGAGAAGGAGACTCGACAAACCGAACAAAATTGCATAGATTAAACCTCAAAAGCTGATTGATCGAAATAATTCCCATTCAGGAGAACGAGTGTCCGGACCGATGGCTGTTAAATTTAAATTTATCCCGGCCTTGACCTTGCTTTTATTTTTATCGGTCGGGGCCGGTTTAGTCCAGGCCCAGGAAGACCCGACCATCTCCCTGGTCAAGACCGTCATCATTAAGGAATACGCCGGGCGAAAGATCACGGCCGATGAATACCTGGTCGAACGGGGCGATTCCGTGGCCAAAATCCTCCGCCGGCGCCAGGTCATCGGGTCCGGTCCTGTTCCTCGGGAGGTTTTGAACCTGGTTCAATCTTTAAATTCCGAATTGGCCGATCCGAATCTCATTTACCCCGGCCAGAAGCTTATCTTGCCCCTCGGTCCGATAGAAGGTCTGCCGCCCGAGCCGCCCAAAAAAGAAGCGGCGGCCGAACCCGAGCCGGAAGGCCCGCCGGCCGAGGTTTCATCCCCCCGGACCCCAACGTCGGCGGTCGAAACAAAGGCCCCCTCAGTCCCGGAGGCCGAGTACAAGGTGCACGTAGTGGCCGAAGGCGAGCGCCTGTCGCAACTCCTGAGGAACCTCGGCGTGCCCGAAGACCTTATTTTTAACGAATACATTAATTTGACCATTAAACTTAATCCCAACCTCAGCGATCCCAACCTGATTTACGCCGGGCAGAGACTCAAGCTGCCCGTGCCGGGAGCCTGGGCCGAATCGGCCCTGGCCGAGTTGGCCGCCGAACCGAAAACTCAGGCCCCGCCTAGGCCCGCGGTTTGGCCCACGGCTACCAAATTGGACCGGGAGCGTCAAGAAGCCGCGGAAAAAGAACCGCCCCGGCCGGTCGCACCGCCTCCGGCCATGCCGCCTTCCCCCTCTCTGGCCGCGCAGACGGGTTTGACCTTGATTTTTTCCCGGATCGGCGAAAGGGTCATCACCACGGGCCAGCTTTTTCTGCCCCTCAAAACCGGCGGACAGATCAGTCTGAACGCCCATAGTTTTCCCATCATCGAAATGAAAAACGACCTCAGGATCGTTTTGGACCTGGAAGAACGCCTGCCCCAGGAAATGGTCGGCCTGATCAAGGCCAACTGGGCCAATTACCTCGTCTTTCGGCCCAAGCCCGGCGAGGGGCTGAAGTCCATGCTGGAACGCCTGTTCGAACTCGGCCGGTATTACAAGGTCCTGACCCAAGGCACGCCCTGGGTGCTGAGCCGGGAGATCAAGGTCGAGATCAAGGCGGATTTCATCATCTGGTCCGGCCGGGAAGACTGGATCGCCGGCCGGCCGGTGGTCATCACTCTGCCAGGTTCACGCCAGGAAGGCACGGACCCGCAAGCGGCCGCTTATTTGGCCCGGCACGGGGTCAAAATCATCGACTTTTATCCCAAGGGCAACCTGATCGGCCCGGAACCGCGCCGGGCCCGCGAACCGGTCCAGGCGGCCGTGGAAAAATGGACCCTGGACAATGAGCAAAAATTCATCCAGGCCCTGCTGGACCTGGTCGGGCAGAGGTATGAGGCCGATCTGTCCATTCCCTTGATCAAGAGCACCGGGACCGGGGAAGATTTCGAGTTCACCATCCAGGCCCCGATCTACTTTTCCCGGGGTGGCCGGAACTTCGTGGTCATCTTTGACGGTCTGTCCGATAACCTGATCAGTCTGCTCAAGAATCACGGCTTCGAGGTCGTTATTCGCGGACCCGGCGAAGGGGATCAGGGCTTGGCCCAAAGACTGGTCCAAGCCATGGGCCTGCGGACCGAAACCGGTTTGAGCCTGAAAGCCTCGACCCGGCCCGAAGGCCGAAACATCGAATTGACCTTTCCCGGCCTGATAATCGACCAGGCCGGAGAGCGGGTTTTCCTGACCCCGACCGACATCCCCGCCGAACTCAAACCCCTCCTGGCCGCCAAAGACCTCAAGGTGGTCTGGTTCGAGATTTTATCTTAAGGCCGAATTCCTTCCCGGCCGGTCGGTGTTCGAAAATTAAGGAGGTTCGCCCCATGGATTGGTCCGGAAAACAAAGCGCTCTCTTTTTGTCCCTCGCTCTTTTCGTCCTTTGGACTCTGGCTACTTATTTTCTGGAAGGTCGGTTGTTGACCTTGCAGCGGCCCGAAGCGACCATGCTCCGTCTAGGCTACACCACCGTGGCCAACATCATCATCGGCGCCTTCGGGTCCTTGCTGCTGATACGTTATTTTCTCAGTCACTCCGCTGGTTTCGATCCGGCTTTCTTCGGGGTCACCGGCCTGTCCCGAACCGTGATCGTGGTGATCATAGGTTTAATATTAGGCCTGGCTGTTTTCGCCCTCCAGTCTCCCTCTTCCTGGAATCCGGTCGTGCTGGTCAATGCTTACTCCCAAACACTGGTGGTCTCCATGGCGGAAGTTCTGGTCTGCTGGAGCCTCCTGGGTGGAACCATCATCAATTTCGGCGGGGAGGGGCGACCTTTCTGGCTGCTCGCCCTGGCCCTCTTGATATCGGCCGTTCTTTTCGGTCTCTATCATTTCGGCCACAGTCCACCCTTCAACACCCTCCGGATGGTCGGCCTGCTGACGGTGGTCGGATTGTTTACCGGCATTTTTTTCCTGGCCACTAAAAGTTTTTACGGGACCATTATTTTTCACAACTTCCTGGCCTTAAAAGGCGTAACCCAAGCCCTGGCCGGCGCCGGCCAACTGGATAAGTACAAGACACTCCAACTTCCTCTGCTGATCACCGCCCTGGCAGCCCTGCTGATCTTAATTGTGCTCGATTTGACGCTTGTTCGCGGTCTGTTGTCTACTCAGAGCAGAGCATAATAATATCTGCCCACGTGATGTCGTCCGGGGACGGACCTTGACTGTTCCTTCCCCCGGCCAACACCTTCATGACCTCGATTCTCTCTTGGCCGAAAAGGACCTGAGGTGCTATCTAAGCCCTTTTCAAATCCACGGCCGGTCAGGCCGAAAAAATATCGCATTTCCTTTGATCACAATTTACTTGCCGCCCGGTTATAAATGAGTAATGTAACTATAATTCTATTCAAACGCCCGAAAACGAGGCTGAAAGGCCTGAAACACAGAAATCTCGTCGTATGCCGTAATTTCGAATCTAGGAGAATGACATGCCCGAACCGCCCGCCGACGAGCGACCCAGGGAAAATTTGGCCGCGGCCTGCGGTCTTTTTTGTCCGGCCTGCACCGTCTATATCGGGACCAGGGAGGACCCGGCCAGACTTGAGACCTTGGCCGCCAGGTTTAAAAGGCCGGTGGAACAGCTCCATTGTGAAGGCTGCCGGGCCGAGCGGCGGTCCTTCTACTGCCGTGAATGTAAAATGGCGGCCTGCGCGGCCGAACGCGGTTTGACCTTCTGCGGGGACTGCCCCGAATATCCCTGCGCCGAGCTGAAAAGGTTTCAAGCCGAAATGCCGCACCGAATCGAACTTTGGGCTAGCTTGGCGGCCATTTCCGAATCCGGTTTCGAAGCCTGGTTCAAACGGATGCTCGAACATTACGCCTGCGAAGCCTGCGGCGCGATCAATTCGGCTTACGATTTTTCCTGCCGGAAGTGCGGACACGAGCCCGGAAACGAGTATGTCCGGCAACACCGGCCGATCATCGAAAAAATTTTTAAGGCCAAGTTGGCTTTAATGAGGTGTTAAAAAGGTCGATCAGCGGTTAAGGCCAAGAAGTGCATTTACCCCTTTTTCCCGAAATTTGTCCAGATCTTGGCCTTTTCACGTTTTCACGAATGAAGCTCCCCGCAGCAAGTTGCGGGGTATCAAAGCTGAAGTTGGCCTTTTTCCTATTTTGCGGTAACCCATAGCAAGGTATGGGGAATTTCAAGTTAAACAAGAAAAAATTCAACCCTACACCTTTTGCAACGGTCTCGGTCTGCTTCTTAGTCCCGAATTTGGAAAGATATTTTCGTTACCGAAACAACAAAGCCAACCTCGTCGATGACGGCCCCGACAATGAACCGTCGCGAAGCCGGGGGCGGTTCGGAAATTCACTTTAAAGGACCAGGGTCCTCAAGGTGACCGGCGATGAGCAGTGGACCGACTTAACGTCCAATTGTTGACCCGGCCGGTCGATTTTGTTATTTAGTCTTTTGATCGGGGCTGAAACGACCGTTGGTCTCCTATTCCCCCGTTGGTCAGCCTGTTAAATTCAAAATAAGTGGACTTTGATGACCGCTGCCATGACCGAATGGGAATTTGTCGCCGCCGTCCAGAGCTGGATCAACCTGATCCTTGAACTGGACCCGAGTCTGCCTTTTTCGGAAGCCCGATGCGAACAAAAAGGGGTCGATTCTCAAAAACGGCGAGACCTGACCCTTTTGGATAAAAACAGGATCATCGTCCTGACCGGCGAAATAAAACTGCCGTCCAGCAAGGACGGCGGAACGCCGTATAATCAGGCGGTTATCCAGGAGGCCAGGGAAAAGGCGGCCCGAGCCGGGGTCGGCTTCTTTTTCACCTGGAACGTCAATGAATTCGTGCTCTGGGAAACCTTTCCCCCCGACACGGCCAGGCAGGACCGCAACTACAAGTCCTGGGACGTGACTAACGTCCTCAGACCAGCCGATCTTGAATCATCCGTCACCGAACACCGGCTCCGCGCCTGGCTGGCCGACTTTTTATCCCAATTCTCCGGGATTCTCCGGGGGACGGCCCCCTTCGGCTGGAAATCGCCCGATCAGAAGTTCATCGAGGCCCTGGAATCATCGCTCAGGCTGCCTGTCCTCTTTACCTTTGAAGCGCTGGCCGCCAGATACGAACAGCTCCATTTTAAGGCCGAACTGGACCGATGGATGCGGGAAGTCCAGGGCTGGATCATTTATGACGACCCGGAAGGCGTCCGGGACAACCTGGAACGGGCGGCCAAATTCACCTGTTACGCCGTGGTCAATCGACTGGTTTTTCATGAGGCCCTGCTCAAGCGTTACGCGGCGAGACTTAACAAACTCCACGTGCCGGAACACATTGACACCGGAGAAAACCTGCGGCTGCATCTGGCCAAGTATTTCGAAGAAGCCAAGGAAGTCACCGGCGACTACGAAACGGTCTTCGGCGAGGATTTCAGGGAAATCGGCAATCGCCTCCCTTTCTATTCCGACCAGGCCGTCCCTCACTGGCGGGAGCTCATTAATCAAATCCACGAGTTTGATTTCTCCAAGCTGGACTACGAAATCATCGGCAATATTTTCGAACGTCTCAACTCCCCGGAAGAGCGTCACAAATACGGCCAATTCTACACCCGGGTCGAGGTGGTCGACCTGATCAACAGCTTCTGCCTGCCCAGCGGGGAAGAAAAAATGATGGACCCGGCCTGCGGCGGGGGCACCTTCCTGGTCCGGGCTTACGCCCGCAAGCGGGAGTTGAAACCGAACCGGAGCCACGCCGTTCTTTTGTCCGACCTCTTCGGGGTGGACGTTTCGCCCAACGCCGCTCACCTGACCACCATAAACCTGGCCACCCGGGACCTGATCGACGAGGCCAATTATCCGCAGATCGCCCGGAGCGATTTCTTCGACGTGCTGCCCGGACGGGCTTTCCTCCGCCTGCCCAGGAAAAGCCCCGGCAAGATGCAAACCAAGGGACTGGGCGCGCTCCAGTATCGGGAAGTGGTCATTGAACCCTTGGATGCCGTGGTGGGCAATCCTCCTTATCTGCGACAGGAAGAAATACGCCGGGCCCAAAAAACAGGACCGAACGGGGCGGCCGAACCGGGCACCAAGGATTATTATGACGATCTGATCAAAAAGGAGAGCGGGGCCGACCTCTCCGGCCGGTGCGATATTCACTGTTATTTTTGGCCCCACGCCTTCAGCTTCCTCAAGGAAGACGGCCGGCTCGGCTTTCTGACTTCCAGCGGCTGGCTGGATGTGGAATACGGCTTCGGCCTCCAAAAATGGATTCTTCAGAATTTTGAAATCTTGGCCGTCCTGGAAAGCCTGGCCGAACCATGGTTTTTCGGAGCCCGGGTCGGCACCGCCGTGACCATTTTGCGCCGCCAGCCGGATGAAAGAAAACGTCGGGCCAATCCGGTCCGCTTCGTTCAGCTTCGCCGGCCCCTGGGCGAAATCCTGGCCCATGACGGCACCACGGCCGGGGCTGTCTGGGCCGCCGACGCCTTACGTGATGAAATCCTCGGGCTTCAAGCCGACACAGTCAACGAGCGCTATCGGGCCCGCCTGGTCCACCAGGGAGATTTGTGGGACCAGGGCGTTCAGCTCGGCCTGATCCTGGGCAAATCCGGCCAGCGGGAAGAAGAGGCTCCCGAGATCAGCCGAGGACAATACTACGGCGGGAAATGGGGGGTCTATTTGCGGGCCCCGGACCTATGGTTCGAGCTAATCGACCATTACGGCTCCCGATTTTCACCTTTAGGAGACCTAGCCGAAGTCCGCCGAGGTATAACCACAGGCAAGGATATTTTTTTCTTTCCCAAGGATGTCAGCGCCGAAAGCCTGGATAGATACCCAGACGCCGCCGAGTTCCAGCGAAACTTCGGCCTGCCCCGCAAGGAAGTCCAGTCGGGCCGGGTCAAACTGGTCAGGTGCGGCCCGGGGTACCGGGAAGTCCGGCCCATCGAAGCCAAATATCTCGAACCGGAAGTCCACAGCCTCATGGAAATCCACGGCTTCACCGTCCGACCGGAGGACTGCGCCCGCCGGATTCTGCTTGTCGGCCGCAAACGCTCGGATATAAAAGACAAATACCTGCGGGATTATTTAAGGTGGGGTGAAGAAAGGGGATTCGCCGATGGGGCCACCTGCGCCGCCCGAACGACCGCCGACCGGGAATGGTACGATCTGACCGGACATAAGCGTGGTGAGCTGTTTTGGCCCATGGCCCAACAATATAGACATATTATTCCTTCCAACGACTACGATTTGATTTGTAACCACAATTTATTCGATATTTCCTCAAAGAGCGTTGATGTCCAAGTCCTTGGAGGTGTGCTTAACTCCAGTTGGGTTGTTCTTTCTAAATATCAATTCGGCCGTCCGGTCGGCGTGGAGGGCAACCTCAAGACCGAAGTCGTCGACGTCAACATGATGCTGGTGCCCGATCCGACCAAGGCTTCGGCGGCGGCCCGCCGCAAAGTGGCCGATGCTTTTGCCCGCCTGAAGGACCGCCGGGCTCTCTACTTCCTTTCCGATCGCCGTCTCCGGGAGATGGCTTACACCCAGGCCGGGCGGACGGAGGAATTGGCTGGCCTCTCCGACCAATCCGAACTCGACCTGAACGACCGGCGGGCCCTGGACGACGCGGTCCTGCAAATGATCGGGGTCCGCTCTAAAAAACGCCGCCAGGAACTTGTCGACCGGCTTTATGATTATCTCCGGGAATTCTTCGAATGGACCCGCCGCAAGGAAGAACAGGCCATTATCAACAAGAAAAAGGCCAAGCGTCGAGGCCCGGCCCGGCCCGGTGAAATCGCCGCCCGGATTTTCCAAGACCTGGAAACAAAGGAACCCCGGTGGCTCCGCCGCTATGACCCTGATTTCCTGGACCTCTCCCAACCCTATGACGTCTATGAATTGCCGGAAAACGGCGAACCGGAAGCCTTCGCCGACCTGCTTTCCTCCAACGGCGTGCGTTTCCGCAGCGGCAGGAAGCAGATCGCCGCCGTGGAAACCAAGGCCGCCTGCCAGGCCCGCCTGCTCAGTCTGGCGGCCAAGTCCGGCCGGCGCGGTTTGGTCCGGGTTCCCCACGAGGAAGCCGAGTGCCTCCAGGTCCTCCGTGAATTTGAAATTTTCCTGGCCGAGCGCCATCAACGCCTCTGGGAGTTGATCGAAGAACGAACCGCCGACCCGCGGATGCAGGAAAGAATCCACCAGGCCCTCATGATCCTCTTGCCCAAATGAATACATCTCTATTTTTACCAGACCGGTGGTAGCACGAAAAAGGCCGCGCCTAACGGACGCGGCCTTTGGAGATAACCTGAATTATTGAATGTCAGACGGACTGCCTGGAGTTTCTTCGTTTTATCCCCAGGAGGCCGACCAGGCCCCCGGCCAGCAGCCAGATCGTGCCGGGCAAGGGCACCGGCGCGCTGACCGGTTCGTCGATGATCAGCCCGCCGCCGAACAGATCACCCTCGCCGGCCATGACCAGATGGATTTGCTCGTCAAGCCGGGTGTAAAGATGCAAGCCGTTCAGGTTCAGGATCGCCCCGGTCAGGACGTCCAGGTCGTCCACATACAGGGCCTCGGGCGAAGCGCGGTTGCCGTTGTCGAACAGGTCGGCCAGGTAGGTGTAAGTGCCGCCGCCCTCGACGACCAGGTCCGACAGATCAAAGTTGGCGCTAAAGCCGGCCTCATCCAGACCGTAGTCATGGCCGCCGATTTCCAGGGACTGCCGGTCGATCCCCAGGCCGTTCAAGGCCAGATGGGAACTCCCTCCCCAGACCCAGTTGGTCTCGTCGGTCAGGGCGAAACCGAAGTCGCCGGTCAGGACCAAGCCGCTGTTGACCGCAAAGGACGAAGCGGCGTCGACAAACAGGTTGGACCCGGTCATGGTCACCCCGTTGACCAGGAGATGACCGGCGTGGATGACGTTGATCGACCCGGTCGTGGAGACGTCGGCGGTGACGTTCAAGGTCCCGCCGTCGGCCGTCCAGCCGCCCGTTCCGCCCACGGCGTTGGTCACGTTAAGGGTCGAGCCGGCGGCCGAACGGACCAGGCCGTTGTTGGTCAGATTGGTCGGCAGGGTCAGGCTGCCCCCGTCGGCCTGCAAGGTTCCGTTGACCGTGGTCCGGACATTGATGATCCCGCTGGTCCCGCTGCCGGCCGTGACCGTCTGGCCGGACCCGACGATTAAATGCCCGCTGCCGCCGTCATAAATACGGTTCTGATAATCGCTGGCGAACTCGACCGTGCCGGTCCCGCCCAGGTTGACCGTCCCGGCCGCATACAGGATCGAGTAATTCGTCGTGGTGGAGGAAGTGTCATTAATCTCGATCCGGCCGTTGTTGGTGATGTCGCCTTTCAGATAAAGATAATGATAGGTGCCCAACTTGGTGGTGGGGTTGATGGTCAGCCCGCCGCCGGTCCCGTCCAGGGTGGAAGTCCCGGCGATGTTCATCGCGCCGTCCCCGGAGATCGTTCCCCCGACCATCGTGGCCCCGTTGAGCTCAAGGGTGCTGGTCCCGTCGACATAAACCTCGCCCCCGGTGTTGGTCAGGCTGATGCTGGTGATCCCCAGCCAGCCGTTGTTGACCGCCTCGATTCGATTATTATTGGTCTTTTGGCTGCCGAGCAGGTTGATCTCGCCGTTGTCCGCGCTGATCAGCCCGTCGTTGGTCAGACCGACATACAGGTCGCCCCGGCTCCCGGCCCCGGTGGTCTTGATGGTCTGACTGGCCCCCAGGTTCAAGTATCCGCCCCCGCCGTCATTGATGCGGTTCTGGTTATCGCCGGCGAACTCGACCGTGCCTGTTCCGCCCAGATTGACCGTGCCGCTCGCAAACAGGATCGAGTAGTTCGTCGTGGTGCTACTGTTATCGTTAAGCTCGATCCGGCCGTCGTTGGTCACGTCCCCCTTGAGATAAAGAAAGTCGGTGGTCCCCAAGCGGAAATTGGAATTCAGCAGAAGGCCGCCGGGACCGCTCCCGTCCAAATGGTTGGAGGTCCCGGAAATGTCGAAATCGCCGGGACCGTTCAGGGTCCCGCCCACGACCGTGGCCCCGTTGAGCTGGACCGTGCTGGTCCCGTCCGCGTAAACCTCGGCCCCGGTGTTGGTCAGGGTGATGCCGCTGATGTTCACTTGGCCGTTGTTGACTGCTTCGATACGATTATTATTGGTCTTGTGGGTGTTGAGCAGGGTGATCTCGCCGTTGTCCGCGCTGATCAGCCCGTCGTTGGTCAGACCGACATACAGGTCGCCCCGGCTCCCGGCCCCGGTGGTCTTGATGGTCTGACCGGCCCCCAGGTTCAAGTATCCGCCCCCGCCGTCATTAATCCGATTCTCGTTGGCGCTGGCGAACTCGACCGTGCCCGTCCCCCCCAGATTGACCGTGCCGCTCGCATACAGGATCGAGTAGTTCGTCGTGGTGCTACTGGTATCGTTAAGCTCGATCCGGCCGTCATTGGTCACGTCCCCCTTGAGATAAAGAAAGTCGGTGGTCCCCAAGCGGAAATTGGAATTCATCAGAAGGCCGCCGGGACCGCTCCCGTCCAAATGGTTGGAGGTCCCGGAAATGTCGAAATCGCCGGGACCGTTCAGGGTCCCGCCCACGACCGTGGCCCCGTCGAGTCGGACCGTGCTGCCGGTCCGGGCGGTCAGGGTTCCGCTGGAGTTGGTCAAGGTCACCCCGTCGATCACCAGTAATCCGGCGTTAACGGCTTCCATCAGGTGGTTGTTGGTGCCGGCCCGCCACAAGGTGACCGTGCCGTTGTCGGCCCGGACCGTCCCGTTGTTGGTCAAACCCACCATGATGTCGCCCCGATACCCGGCCGTGCCGCTGGTCCGGATGGTCTGATCGGCCCCGAGGGTCAAATGGCCGCTCCCGGCGTCATAAATCCGGTTCTGGTTGGCGCTGGCGAACTCCACGCTCCCGGTCCCGCCGAGACCCACGCCCCCAGAAATAAACAAATAGGCGTAATTCGTCGTGGTGGAGCTGGCGTCTTCCAGTTTAATCGTTCCGTTGTTGACGCTAGAAGCCCCCGAATCCAAACCCAAACGCTGGTTGTACCCGATGGTCAGGACGCCCGAACCGTTGTTCTGGAGCGTCTCGATGGTGTAAGTCCCGTTGACCAGAATGTTGTGATTGTCGTTGATGACCGCCGTGTACGTGTCGCCGCCGGTGTTGTTGGGCACGCCGGTGTCCCAATTGGCGGCATTGCCCCAGTTGTAATCACTTCCGCCCCAAGTCCAGGTCGTGGTGATCGGCGCGGCCAGAACCGGACCGGCCAGGCCCAGACAGAAAACCGCCGCCAGCACGGCCGCAAATTTAAAACCCCTCATGATCAGTCGCCCCCTTGCATGACCAAAAAAATCAATCACGCCCGCTTCTCAGCCGCTGCTCCGTTCGGCCTCTTTTGGGAAAGACCGGACTTTCCCAGTTGAATTATTCAAGATTTATAAGGAGTTGGGTTACAAATTGATGGAAACGCGCCGACAAACGCATTAAAAATCTATTTTATGATACGCCTGACATTTCCATCGAGTCAATACGAAGAAAGTATGATTTTTCCCACAAAAATTAATGGTAAATCTAGGCAAAGAGTACCAGCCGCCGCCATGGGAACCAAGGCCGCCTGTCAGGCCCGCCTGCTCAACCTGACGGCCCAGTCAGGACGTCGATTAACCCACCTCTATTGTTGCATCCACCCAGCGAGGACAAGAAAAAGGCCACGATTTATTGGACGCGGCCTTTGGAGATTTTTCTAAATCGTTGAATCTGTCAGACGGACGGCCTGGAGTTTCTTCGTTTTATCCCCAGGAGGCCGACCAGGCCCCCGGCCAGCAGCCAGATCGTGCCGGGCAAGGGCACCGGCGCGCTGACCGGTTCGTCGATAATCAGCCCGCCGCCGAACAGATCACCCTCGCCGGCCATGACCAGATGGATTTGCTCGTCAAGCCGGGTGTAAAGATGCAGACCGTTCAGGTTCAGGATCGCCCCGGTCAGGACGTCCAGGTCGTCCACGTACAGGGCCTCGGGCGAAGCGCGGTTGCCGTTGTCGAACAGGTCGGCCAGGTAGGTGTACGTGTCGCCGCCCTCGACGACCAGGTCCGACAGATCGAAGTTGGCGCTGAAGCCGGCCTCATCCAGACCGTAATCATGGCCGCCGATTTCCAGGGACTGCCGGTCGATCCCCAGGCCGTTCAAGGCCAGATGGGAACTCGCCCCCCAGACCCAGTTGGTCTCGTCGGTCAGGGCGAAACCGAAGTCGCCGGTCAGGCTCAAGCCGCTGTTGACCGAAAAGGACGAGGCGGCGTCGACAAACAGGTTGGACCCGGTCATGGTCACCCCGTTGACCAGGAGATGACCGGCGTTGATGACGTTGATCGACCCGGTCGTGGACACGTCGGCGGTGACGTTCAAGGTCCCGCCGTCGGCGGTCCAGCCGCCCGTTCCGCCCACGGCGTTGTTCACGTTAAGGGTCGAGCCGGCGGCCGAACGGACCAGACCGTTGTTGGTCAGATTGGTCGGCAGGAGCAGGCTGCCGCCGTCGGCCTGCAAGGTCCCGTTGACCGTGGTCCGGACATAGATAACTCCGTTGGTCCCGCCGCCGGCCGTGACCGTCTGGCCGGGCCCGACGATTAAATGTCCGCTGCCGCCGTCATAAATACGGTTCTGGTACTCGCTGGCAAATTCAAGGCGCCCGCCGCCGCCCAGGTTGAAGTTGCCGACGATGTACAGGGCGGAATAATCCGTAAGTGTGCTGGTATCCTTCAATTCGATCCGGCCGTTGTTGGTCAGGTCGCCCTTTAGATACAGGTAATCGGTGGTCCCAACCGTAATAAGCGGGCTGGAGATCACTCCGCCGCCGGTTCCGTCAAGGGTGCTGGTCCCGACGATGTCCCAAGTTCCACTGCCGGACAAGGTCCCGCCGATCAAAGTGGCTCCGTTTAATTGCCCCGTGCTGGTCCCGTCGAGGTAAACCTCGCCCCCGATGTTGGTCAGGGTGATGTTGTTGATATTCACTTGGCCGCTGTTGACCGCCTCGATTCGATTCCTATTGGTCTTATGACTGCTTAAAAGAGTGATCACGCCGTTGTCCGCGCTGATCAGCCCGTCGTTGGTCAGACCCACCCATATTTCGCTCTGGCTCCCTTCCCCGGAGGTCTTGATCTTTTGAGCGGCCCCCAGGTTCAAGTGTCCGCTCCCGCCGTCATAAAGACGGTTCTGGTTATCGCTGGCGAATTCGACCGTTCCGGTCCCGCCCAGGTTGACGGTGCCGAGCATATACAGAGCCGCGTAATTCCCGGTGTAACTGTCCGTGTCCTTCAACTCGATCCGGCCGTTGTTGGTCAAGGCCCCGGTTAAATACAAATAGGAAGCGGCGCCCAGGGCGGTCTTGCCGCCCAGGGTGAAGCTGCCCCCGGCGCTGTCCAAATAAGACGCGCTTGTTCCTATGACCACATCCCCGTCGAAATTGATGGTCCCGCCGGTGATGCGGCTGGTGTTCAATTGAGACTCCGGACCGCCGGCCGTGGTGGCGATGAGGCCGGAATTGTTAATGGTGCTGCCGTTGAAAAGAAGCCGGCTGGAGGCGTCGGCCGAGATCTGGCCGTTGTTGGTCACCGTGATGCCGTTGAACTCCAAATCCCCGCCGTTGACCGCCGTAAATAGGTTGTTGTTGGTCTTGTTGCTGCTGGTCAGGGTGATCGTGCCGTTGTCCGCGCTGACCAGTCCGTCGTTGGTCAGACCGACATATAACTGACCGACACTACCGGCGGTTCCATCCGTTTTGATGGTCTGACCGGCCCCCACAATCAAATGCCCGCTCCCGCCGTCGTAAAGACGGTTCTGGTTATCGCTGGCGAACTCCACGCTGCCGGTCCCGCCCAGGTTAACCGTGCCGAGCATAAACAGACCCGAGTAATTCGCCGTGTAACTGTCCGTGTCCTTCAACTCGATCCGGCCGTTGTTGGTCAAGGCCCCGGTTAAATACAAATAGGAAGCGGTGCCCAGGGCGGTCTTGCCGCCCAGGGTGAAGCTGCCCCCGGCGCTGTCCAAATAAGACGCGCTTGTTCCTATGACCACATCCCCGCCGAAATTGATGGTCCCCCCGGTGATGCGGCTGGTGTTCAACTGGGAGTCCGGACCGCCGGCCGTGGTGGCGATGAGGCCGGAATTGTTAATGGTGCTGCCGTTGAAAAGAAGCCGGCTGGAGGCGTCGGCCGAGATCTGGCCGTTGTTGGTCGCCGTGATGCTGCTGAACTCCAAAGTCCCGCCGTTGACCGCCGTAAATAGGTTGTTGTTGGTCTTATTGCTGCTGGTCAGGGTGATCGTGCCGTTGTCCGCGCTGACCAGTCCGTTGTTGGTCAGACCGACATAAATTTGGCCCTGATTGCCTTCCCCGGTGGTCTTGATCTTCTGGTTTGCACCCACAATCAAATGTCCGCTCCCGCCGTCGTGAAGGCGGTTCTGGTTCGCGCTGGCGAACTCGACCGTGCCGGTCCCGCCCAGGTTAACCGTGCCGAGCATGAACAGACCCGAGTAATTCGCCGTGTAACTGTCCGTGTCCTTCAACTCGATCCGGCCGTTGTTGACGATGTCGCCCTTCAAGTAAAGATACTGGGAAGTGCCCGACTGGGTGACGGGATTGATGGTCAGCCCGCCGCCGGTCCCATCCAGGGTGTTATTGGTCCCGACGATAGCCACCAGGCCGTCCCCGTCAATCGTTCCTCCGACCACGGTGGCCCCGTTAAGCTGAAGGGTGCTGCTCCCGTCGATATAAAGCTCGGCCCCGGTGTTGGTCAGGGTGATGCCGCTGATGCCCAGCCAACCATTGTTGACCGCCTCGATTCTATTATTATTGGTCTTGCTGGCGGAAGACAAGGCGACCGCACCGTTGTCCGCGCTGATCAGCCCGTCGTTGGTCAGACCCACCTGTATCTCGCCCTGGCTCCCGGCCCCGGTGGTCTTGATGTGCTGGCCAGCCCCCAGATTCAAATGTCCGCTCCCGCCGTCGTAAAGGCGGTTCTGTTGGTCGCTGGCGAACTCGACCGTGCCGGTCCCGCCCAGGTTGACGTCACCGATCACGAACAGACCCGAGTAATTATTCGCGTAACTGTCCGTGTCCTTCAACTCGATCCGGCCGTTGTTGGTCAGGTCGCCCTTGAGATAAAGGTAGTCGGAGGTCCCGAGCTGGAAATTGGAATCCAGCAGAATGCCGCCGGTTCCGTCCAGGGTGTTATTGGTCCCGGCGATGTCGAAATTTCCAGGGCCGTTCAGGGTCCCGCCCACGACCTTGGCCCCGTTGAGCTGGACCGTGCTGGTCCCGTCCGCGTAAACCTGAGCCCCAGTGTTGGTCAGGGTGATGCCGCTGATACCCAGCCAACCGTTGTTGACCGCCTCGATTCTATTATTATTGACCTTGTTGGCGTTGTTTAGGGTGATCGAACCGTCATCCGCGCTGATCAGGCCGTCGTTGGTCAGTCCCACCAGGATCTCGCCCTGGCTCCCGGTCCCGGTGGTCTTGATGTGCTGGCCCGCACCCAGATTCAAATAACCCCCGGCGCCAGCGTAAAGGCGGTTTTGGTTAGCACTGGCGAACTCGACCGTCCCGGTCCCGTCCAGGGCCACCGTGCCGACCATGTACAGGGCCGCGTTGTCTCCCGTGCTGCTGTTGGCGTCCTTCAATTCAATCCGGCCGTTGTTGGTCACTTCGCCCAGGAAGTTAATTCTTTCATTTTGACCGACCAAAAAATTGGAATCCAGCAGAATACCGCCGGTCCCGTCCAAGGTGGTGCTGCCGGCGATGTCGAAATCACCGGTCCCGTCCAAGGTCCCGCCCGCCACCGTGGCTCCGTTAAATCGAACCGTACTGCCGCCCTGGGCCGTCAGGGTCCCGCTCGAGTTGGTCAGGGTCACCCCGTCAATCAGCAGCAAACCGGCGTTGACGGCCTCCATCAGGTTGTTGTTGGTCCCGGCCCGGGACAAGGTCACCGTGCCGTTATCGGCCCGGACCGTCCCGTTGTTGGTCAGGGCGACCATGATGTCCCCCCGATGCCCGGCCGTTCCACTGGTCTGGATGGTCTGATCGGCTCCTAGGGTCAAATGGCCGCTGCCGGCGTCATAAATGCGGTTCTGGTTCGCGCTGGCGAACTCCACGCTGCCGGTCCCGCCCAGGCCCACGGCCCCATAAATAAACAAGTAAGCATAATTTGACGCGCCGGCATCGGTATCCATCAAATCGATTCGACCGTTGTTGACGCTCGAGGCCCCCGAGTCCAACCCCAGGCGCTGGTTGGTCCCGATGGTCAGAACGCCCAGGCCGTTGTTCTGAAGCGTCTCAATGGTGTATGTCCCGTTGACCTGGATGGTTTGGCTGTCATTGATGACCGCCGTGTACGTGTCGGTCCCCGTATTATTGGGCACGCCGTTGTTCCAGTTCAAGGCGTTGCCCCAGTTGAAATCGCCGCCCACCCAGTTCCAGGTGGTGGTGATCGGCGCGGCCAGGACCGGGACGGCCAGGCCCAGACAGAAAACCGCCGCCAATACGGCCGCAAATTTAAAACTTCTCATGATGAACCGCCCCCTTCGAAAAAAAATAGCCAGGTATGGAATGGTTTAACTTTTTTTGTTTATGGCCCGCTTGTTTTATGGTCACGGACCAGACGGAGCAAGGTCGAATTATTTTAGATTTGAAATGGTTAGGTTACGAATTGAAGAAAACACGCCGACACTTAATAAATTAACAGGTTTAGGATAAGCCGAGGTTGACAGCGAGTCAATACGAAGAAAGTATGATTTTTCCCACAAAAATTAATGGTAAATCTAGGAAAAAAGTACCAGTCGCCGTCGTAATCAGGCCTTGGCTTCACCCGGTTGATTCAGGGGCAAGGCCTTGCCGGGGTTGAGAATGCCTTTGGGGTCCAGGGCCTGCTTAATCCGCTGCTGGACCTCTATGGAAACCGGGCCTAAGGCGCTCTCCAGGTAAGGCAGTTTCATCGTGCCTATCCCGTGCTCGCCGGACAGGGTCCCGCCCAAATCCACCGCCGCCCGGAAGATTTCCTCGACCATGCCCTGGACCCGGTTCCACTGTTCCTGGTCGCTCCGGTCGAAAAGGATGTTGGGATGGAGGTTGCCGTCGCCGGCGTGGCCGAAAATGACGATGGGCAGGCCGAACCTAGCGGATATGTCCTTGAGGCGGCGGACGGCTTCAGGTATCCGGCTGCGAGGCACGGAGATGTCTTCACCCAACTTGTTGGGGGCTTTGCGGGCCAGGGACGGCGAGACGCTTCGCCGGGCCCGCCACAGCTCGCTTCTTTCCTTAGGGTCGTGGGCCACGCGCACCTCGGACGCCCTGTGCTCCCGGCAGAGGCCGGCCATGGCCTCGATCTCCCGCCGGACCACGTCCTCGGCGAAACCGTCGGCCTCGATGATCAGAATGGCTTCCTGGTCCAGGGGCAGCCCCAGGCACCTGTCCTCTTCGATGCAAGAGATGGCTGTTTCGTCCATCAATTCCAGGGCGGCCGGCAGGAGTCCGGCCTTGAGGATCGCGTTGACCGCCAGACCGGCGTCTTCCAGCCGGGCGAAGGCGGCCACGGCCGTCCGGGCCTGGGTAGGCAGGGGAAGCAGACGTAGCAGAGCCTCAGTGATCACTCCCAGCGTGCCTTCCGACCCGACCAGAAGTTGGACAAGATTGTAACCGGTCACGTTCTTGATGGTCTTACCGCCGGGCCTGATGATCCGGCCGTCGGCCAGGACCACGGTCAGGCCCTGGACGTAATGGCCGGTCACCCCGTATTTAAGGCATCTCGGGCCGCCCGCATTGCAAGCGATGTTGCCGCCGATGGTCGAATGTTTGAGGCTGGCGGGATCGGGCGGATAAAAAAGTCCCTGTTTTTCCACCTCGGTTTGCAGGTCGCCCGTGATCACCCCGGCCTGGACGGTCACGGTCATATTGTCCGGGTCGATTTCCATGATCTGGTTCATGCGGGTCAGGGACAGGACCAGGCCGCCGCCATAGGGCACCGTGCCGGCGGCCAGACCTGAACCCATGCCCCGAGCGATGACCGGAATTTCCGTTTCGTCGGCCACCTCGAGCACGGCCCTGACTTCAGCGGTCGACCCGGCTTCGATCACCGCGTCCGGCAAGGATTCGGCAAAGGTCCCATCGAATGAATAGCAAAGCAGGTCCTCCGGCGAGGTCAGGACGTGTTTTTTCCCCACTATGTCTTCCAGCCTTTTTATTATCCGTTGGTCAAGGGCCATCTTTAATCTCCTGAATTGATTCAGTCGCCTGGACGGTGGTTACTTCCCGCTTTCCGAATCGCCATAGGCCGCCTCGAGTAGCTCGACCGGGTGGACCACTTCGGCCGACAGTCCCCGGCGTCGGCAGCCTGTCGTCAATTGCATCCGGCAACTGGGGCAGCCGGTGGCGATAAAATCGGGTTCCACCGCGGCCGCATTATCCATCTTTCGGTCCAGAACGCCCATGGACATCTCATAGTTGGTGATGATCTGGGTCCCGGCCGAACCGCAACACCGATCTGGTTCCTTCATTTCGACGAGTTCCAGACCTTCAATCTGTTGGAGAATCTTTCTAGGTTGGCTCCTGACCCCTTGGGTCCGGCCTAGATGGCAGGGATCGTGGTAAGTCACCCGCCTGGCCACCGGGCGGCGCGGTCTTTTCAGATCAATGGCCGCCAAAAATTCGCAGATGTCCTTGACCTTGGCGCTGAAATTCTTGGCCCGTTCGGCCCAGTCCGGATCATGCTCAAGATAATGGCCATAGGCCTTGAGGGTGGCCCCGCAGGTGGCGCAGTCGGTGACGATGGTTTCGGCTTTCAATTTCTCGATTCGGGCAATGTTATGCCGGGCCAGGTCCGTCAATGACCGCCAGTCCCCGTAAGACAGGGCCGGCATGCCGCAGCAGAGGACGTCGGGCGGAGTAAGGACCTGATAGCCGTTTTCGGCCAGGACCCGAACCGCGGCCGCGCTGGTCCGGGCGAAGAGCAGGTTTTGGGCGCAGCCCAAAAAAAAGACGACCCGGCCGCGCGGCTCGCCTTTATTCGTAGTGGATTCAGGAATAATACTTCGACCGGTCCGACCGGGTATGGGCGGTAGCATGCCTTCCAGGTCCCGGACCTGATCCGGGAGCAGGCCGGTCAGATTCAAGGCCCGGGCCGCGGCGCGAAATCCGAGCAATTGGTACAGCCGCAAAGGCCAGAGCCCGGTGCTCATCAAGGCGGGGTTCTTTAATAATCGGTTAAAGACCAGGTTCTTCCATCGGGCCGGGTGAAGCTGCTGGTCCAGACGTCTCAGTTCTAAGGCCAGTTCGGCGGGATGAAGGCCGACGGGACAGGCCTCGGCGCAGGCCTCGCAACTCAGACAGGAATACATCTGTCCGATGAGGTTCGGCGTAAATTCCGTTTTCCCTTCCAAGACCTTTCTGGCCAGGAAGAGCCGACCCCGAGGGCTGTGGGTTTCCCGGAGGCTCTGGCGGTAGGTCGGGCAGACTGAATCGCAGGCCCCGCAGCGGATGCAGTTGAGATACTGCTCCTGGCCGGGGGGCTCCAGGCCGGCGAAGGGTCCGCCTTCATCCGGGCCTGATTTTTTTTCCTTTTCCGTCATCATTGCCAGCCGCTCAGGGGATTGGTGTGGTCAGGCCTTCTCCAACTCGCGGGCGGGCAGCCGGTCAAATTTGAGAATTTCAAGTTCTTCGTCATTCGGATGAAGGCCTGCACTTGATTCCGGGCTCTTTCTATTATGTCATAAAATTATATTGTATGACAATATGAAAATATTAAATTATCCTTGACAGACCCCCCGGACTGTGCCATAAAAATAGTATGATCGAAAAAATGAAGTCCTTACCCAATTTCAAAAGGGCGCCGCGCTTGTCCGACCAGATCAACACCTTCCTCAACCAGGAGATCGAAAAAGGGCTCCTGAAACCGGGGCAGAGGTTGCCCTCGGAAAACAACCTGGCCGAACAATTCGGGGTCAGTCGGACCGTCATCCGGGAGGCCTTTGCCAGCCTTAAACGCGACGGCCTCCTCGAGTCCAAACACGGCATCGGAGCTGTCGTCGCCGAAAGCGGCAACCTGAGGGCCTTTCGCCTGGAAGGCTTGGAAAACGCCAATGCCGAGGAAATCAGTCAACTTTTCGAACTGCGGGCCATTCTGGAAGGCGATGCGGCCAGACTGGCGGCTAAGCGCCGCTCGGACCAGGACGCCGATCGACTCAAACAATGTCTCGAAGCCATGGCTGTGGCGGTCAGAGAGGGCCGCGACGGTTCGGGTCCGGACGCCGACTTCCATCAGACCATCGCCGAAGCCAGCGGCAATCCATACCTGCGGGCATTCATGAGCTTTCTCAACGGCAAGCTCAGACTCCTCATTCGCAAGGCCCGAGACCATTCCAGCCTCCAGCTCGGTCTGCCCGTCCTGGTCCAACAGGAGCACGCAACCATCTTTGAAGCCATTGCCGAAAAGGAACCCCAAAAGGCCAGATGGGCGGCCCTGGCCCATTTGGAAAACGCGGCCCGGAGGTTGGGCCTGGACGTGCTGTAATCGAGGCGGTCGGCTCGTCCGACCAAGTTGCAGACCATTTGACCACCTAAGGTTTTGAAATAACAAATTCCGGACGCTCTCCCTCCTGGAAAGCTCTTTCTTGAGGCTTTTAAGGCGGAGGAGAGGCGTACGGGCTGTGAATATATATTAAGCGGCCGTGGGGCCGCCGTCGCTTAATTCAACGCGAAGCAACCCCAGCTAATAAAGAATTAGGAGGTGCCTATGGCTCGGGAAACTGAGTATAGTTTACCGGTTGAGTCCATCATTCCTCTAACCACCACGCCCGTAAAATTCGGTTACGGCGCCACGGACGAACTCGGTTACGAACTCAAACGGCTCGGCCTGAAAAAAGTCCTGCTGGTCATCGACAAAAAACTGGTCACCCTCGGCCTGCGAGACAAGGTGGAGAAGGTCATCGCCGCCGAGGGCATCGAGGTCCATGTTTTTGACGATGTCGGCATCGAACCGACCAACGTCTCCTTCAAGAAAGCCGTCGACTTCGTCACGGGCAAGAAATTCGACGGCCTGATCGCCGTGGGCGGCGGTTCGACCATCGACACGGCCAAGGCCATGAACCTTTTCGGCACCTATCCGGCCGACTTGATGGATTATGTCAACAAACCCATCGGCCAGGGCAAGCCCGTGCCGGGACCGCTCAAGCCCCTGGTCGTCCTGCCGACCACGGCCGGGACCGGCAGTGAATCGACCCCGGTCATCGTTCTCGACCTATTGGACCTCAAGGTCAAGACCGGCATTTCCCACCAGTACATCCGGCCGACCTTGGCCATCATTGACCCCCTCAACACCCTGACCTTGCCCCCCCTGGTCACCGCGGCCACCGGCATGGATGTCTTGACTCACGCCATCGAGTCGTACACGGCCAAACCGTTCAATACCAAACCCAAACCGGCTTCCCCGGCCGAAAGACCGCCGTACATCGGTTCCAATCTCATTGCCGACATGTGGAGCCTCAAGGCCATCGAGCTGGGCGGGAAGTACATCCGCCGGGCCGTCTTCCATCCTCACGACCTGGAAGCGCGCTACTACATGCTGGCCGGCTCGACTTTCGCCGGCGTGGGCTTCGGCAACGCCGGGGTCCATATCCCCCACGCCCTGGGCTATCCCATTGCCGGCATGGTCAAAAACTACTATCCGCCCGACTACGAGGCCCATGAACCCATGGTCCCCCACGGCATTTCCGTGTCGGTCACCGCGCCCGAGACCTTCCGCTTCACCTCCTGTGCCAACCCGGAAAGGCACATGGAGGTGGCCCAATCCTTGGGCTTCGACACCGAAGGACTCCCGCTTCAAGAGGCGGGCGAAGCCGTGGCCCAGGCCCTGACCGACATCATGCGGGACATCGGCTTCCCCAACGGCCTGTCCGAACTGGGCTATGAGGAAAAGGACCTTCCGGGTCTGGTGGCCGGAGGCTGGAAACAGCAGCGGCTCCTGGTCGGCGCGCCCCGGCCCACCACGGAGAAAGACCTGGAGAATATTCTCCGGAACTCCATGACTAATTGGTAAAGAAAAGAACCGGTATCCATGCGGTTGTTTCCCCAGGCGGCGACAACCACAGAAGAAGTTCCACCGAACCAAAGGAGGGAGACGTTATGGAAAGCGGTGTGAAAAAGATTTATCTCTTGGACTTTGGCTGGTTGGCTGGTGAAATGGGCTGGTTTATGCCCAACCCGGGGATCTACCCGGAGCGCAATGAGGCCAAGGTCACCGATTGGGTGGAGATCCCGGTAACCGGTGCCCTGATCGAGCACGATCACGGATTGCTGCTGGTGGACACCGGCAGCCCCCCCGACGCTCAAAAGGTATGGGGAGAAGGACTCTGGGCCGTGTTCCCCATGACGAAATTCACCGACGAGAACCGCCTCGAGAACCAGATCGCCCTGGCCGGTTACAAGCCTGAAGATGTAACCCACCTGCTCTTTACCCACTTGCACCTTGATCATACCGGCCAGGCCCCACTCTTGAACAACGGCAAAACTGTCCTGGTAGCCCACAAGAAGGAACTCCTCAACGCCCTCTACCTGACCTGGATAGGAAAGCCCGGCGCTTACGTTCCCGGCGATCTGGAGGCCCTGAAGGGAGCCAACTGGTTTACCTTCACCGAAGATCAATTCGAGGTATTGCCAGGAATCAAGATGATCTGGGGCGGCGGCCACACCCCCGGCAGTTGCCTGATCTATGTAACCACCAAGAAGGGCAACTCTTATATCCTCACTGGCGACCTCGTTCACCTGGCCGCCGAAATGGAGGCCGAGGCTAAGGGCTGGCTCCTGGGCGATGCCGAGGAGTACAATGCCATCCTCAAGAAAATCAAGATGATGCTTCGCCTGCCCAACACCAAGATGGTCATCGGCCATGAACCCAAACTTTGGGACCAGTACCCCAAGGCCCCCAAATACCTCGACTAGCCCGATGTTCTTGCCAAAGATCGACCTGGAGGCCCCCGGACTCCGGGTCGGTCTAGTGGCAATTGATAAACCCTTATAAAAATTTAAGGAGACAGAGAAATGATATTTGTAGTTCTCACCTTGGTCGCTCTGATTCTCTTTTTCAACGGGTTGGTCGTCCTGGGCCGGTTCGGCGGCAAACAGGTGGCCGTCTTGAACCTGGGAATGGGGATCGGTATCGGCGTCATGGGTCTTTTTATCGGTTTTACCGACGCCCTGAAAGGGGTCGGGCCGACCCAGTCTTTCGCCGCGGCGGCTTCGTGTCTGACCTTCTGTTTTGTTTACATCCTGCTGGCCGGGGAGATTTGGGCCGGGACGGACTTCAAGGCCCTGGGCTGGTACTGCTTCATGGGCGGGATCGTCATGTTTCTGATCGCCCTGGGGTATTCCCAGGTCCTGGGCACGACTTTGATCGCTTCGTCCCAGTTTGCCGTTTTCTGGTATTTGTGGGCCCTGTTGTTCTGGCTGTTCTGGGCCTGCTGGGGCCTGGGCAAGACCGAGTGGACCACGTTCACCGGGTACTATACCATTTTTACCGCCTTCTTCACTTGTCTGTATCCGGTCATCGCTTTCTTGAACCTGGGGCGCATCGGCTGGTAGGCGTTTTCAGCCGGACGAAAAACCGAGCCCCCCGCCAGGCTCTCAGGAGTTAGGTTTCAGGTCCGGGCCGGCCCGGCGGCGGAGATCCCTGACTGCGGCGATTTCCTTGGTCAGGGCCGCGGCGAAGGTCTTCATCGGCTCCAACTGGTCCGCCTGGATCATTTGCAGGAGCAGGGCTTGCCATTCCCGGCCCAACCCGGTCAAGACCCGCCCGGCTTTCCGATTCAGGCTGAAAGCGAAATAGACCGCCTCGAGCAGATATAGACCGACGACGGTCAGCAGGAGGGGCCAGACGTCTCGCCAGCTTAAGACGAGTTGAACAGCCGGAGCGGTTTCTCGGGGCTGCCCGGAAATATGGGGCCAGAGCCAGGCCGCGGCCAGGGGCAGGTAGGGATAAGCCAAGACCAGAAAAGGCAGGATATGGTGCCGGAGCCACCAGCGGTGGCCTCGAGTGAATTCATGGGTCCGCTTGAGACCCTGGGCCGCCAGGGCCTGCCCGGCGGCTTCGACGCTTGACTCCGGAGCCGGTAAGTCGCCCATTTTTTGGGCCAGGTTGTGAGACAAGGCGGTTTCAACGGAGCCCACGCTATGGAGGGCTTCGGTCCGCCAGGTGGACATGCGCCGGGACAGACCGATCAGGCTCGGTTGAGGCAACTCGTGGCCTTCCTCATGATCCGGACGCCGGGAGAACAGCCCGGCCAGTCGGTCCCATATGAACAGAAAAAAGTTCAGAGGCCAGGGGGCCCGGTCCCGGGCCCCGGCGGACAAACCGGCGACCCAGGCGCGGCGCTGCCGGGCGATTACTCTTCGGCTTTCCACGTCCACCAATTCGGTAAAAATCCTCCGCCCTCGCCCCAGGTGCTCATTAAGCCGTTCCAAGCCGGTTGCGGCCTTTTCCAGGTCCGCCTCCGCCCCAATTTCCAAAACCAAGGCTCGGGTCCTGGCGGCCAGGTTTAGTTCCTTGACCGCCAGACGCCGTTTTTTTTCCTTCAAATCGTCGATCAGCCCGATTAAGGCCGCAAAACCCGAGTTTTGACCGGCGTGATCCCTCGAATCAAAAGCCTGTTGGGCCGAAAGAGGCAGGATCATCGGCCGGTCCAGCCCGGCGTGCTTCTGGAGCTTGTTTTCAAAGTCGCCGATGACTTCGTTCAAGACCGCCGCTGATTCCGGGCCGTATCTGGACCGGTATTCGTCTATCTTGTTGAAAATAAAGACGCAGTTGACCCGGGCCTGGGGGGCTAGGGCCAGCCAGTCGAAAAAGGCCAGGTCGGCGTATTTGCCGGGATCGACCACCCATAACAGTAAATCCAATTTAGGAAAATGCCTGGCCAGGGTCCGGCGGTGGCCGGGCTCGATGCTGTCGAAATCCGGAAAATCGGCCAGGGCGATCCGCTTGAGCGGACCGGCCTGGTGGAGCCGGACCTGTTCGTCTTCGGCCAGGGAAAAGGAGTTGTCCCGGTGCCGGTAGAGGACCAGCCGGTCTGTGGTCGGCCTGACCTCGGAACTTGGCGATATTTCTTCCCCGGCCAGGGCGTTGATCAGGGTCGACTTGCCCACCCCGGTCCCGCCGACCAGACCCAGGCAGAGCCTGTCGTCGGCCGCTCGAAACAATCGTTTAAGTTCCGCCGCCCGTTCCATCAGGCGTTCGGCTTGTTCCTTGGCGAAAAGGATCAGTCCGGGCCGGTCTAAAAGGTTGAGAACATCGTCCACCAGACGGGAGTATTCATCCAGGGCAACTTGGTCGGTTTGGGCGCGGTTATCCTTCATTTCAGCGACTCGAAGGTGCGGTCCAGTTTCTCGAAGGCCCCGGTCAGGGGGTCGGCCGCGGTCAGGCCTTGTTCGGCTTGGGCCAGGAAATCCAGGTAGGCTTGGGCCTGAGCGTCAAAAAGTTCGCCGCAGAGGGCCAGATGTCGCCGGACCGCTTCCGCCTCGAAGGCCTTGACTTTGTCTCGGCTCAGGGCGCTGCCGGTGATTTTGGACATGATCGGAGCCAGAACGCTGTCCAGCAGCCCGTCGAAAAAGGAAAATCCTCCGCCGGTGTGAACCTGGATGCTGATAAACAGGCCCAGGGACAGACCCTGGGCCAGGTAGAAGGTCATCTTTTCGCCCAGGTTCAGGTTTCGGGCCAATTCCTTGGCCTGATCCCGAACCCAGCTTTCCAATTCGGCCCTGATCTTTTCGTACCTGGTCCGAATCAGGTCGCTGGCGAAGGCCAGGTCGGCGAAATCCGGCCGCGTGGCCAGACCCCGACCGAGGGGACCGGAATTGAATAATTCCTCCACCTCCCCATTGAAATCCTGGAACAGGGCGACCAGGGATTCGGCATTGGCCGCGAAGAGCCGCTCGATTTCTTCGTCCAAGGAAGACCGGCCGCTCTTGGTGCCCTGGACCAGGCCCAACGGTGCGAGAACCTTGTCTTTGACCAGGGAAAAAGGCAGGCTCATCAGCCGGCGCGGATACCGGAGAAGGTCCCAGCGCAGGAACAGAGCCTGAATTTGGGCCAGCAGGCTGTTCTTGAGTTCCGAGGAAATGGACACCGACAGCTTTTGGGGCAGGCCGTCGCGAGCGGCCTGGGCCGCCGCGTCAAGGTCTGATCGCAGCTCTTTAATTTCTTTATAAGTTTTGGCTAAGGCCGGCAGCAGGTTTTCCCTCATTCCGGCCCTGAGTTCCGCCCAGTCCTTTCCGGCCTCTTCGGCCAGGATTTGCTCTCGGAGCTCCTGGGTCCAGTCTTTAACCTGCCGGTCGAGCGCCTTGACCGCCGGTTCATCGGGAGAAAAAAGGTCGGCGTCACCGAGCCGCGGCTGGTCGGACAGGTCGAACACCGGCCGGTCCAGTCCGGCCTCGCTCAAACGGCGGCGGAAGTCCTCCAGGCTGAGTCGGTTCCTGACCCGGTTGACTATCAGGACCGCTCGTTTGTCGCGTTTTTTGATCCGGTCCAGATAATCCCAAGCGGCCTGATCGGCGTACTTGACCGCATCGGTGACGAAGATAACCGCGTCGCTCCGATCAAAGACGTCCCGGGCCGCGGCTCGGTTGGCGGCCAGGACGCTGTCGAAATCCGGGGTGTCTATGAGCAGGCCGGGACCAAAGGCCGAAGCTTCGACCGCAACGAGGACCAGCTCGCCCAGCCGCTCGATCTGGAAGTTCACCCGGTCCTCGGCCATTCTTTTTTCATATCCGGGTAAAAAACCGGAGGCCGCGGTCTGCCGGACGTACTCTCGACTCAGATAAAGCACCGGGGCCAAGGTGGTCGGGCGCTTGAAGCCGGAAGGACTTAAATTCATGCCGATCAGGGAATTGAAGACCTTGGATTTGCCGGTGCCGGTGGCCCCGAGAACGGGCAGAGCCAGAGGCGCGTCCGGACCCCACTCCAAACGGTTCTCGAGACGGGCGGCTAACCGAATCAGTTCGGTCACCCGGATCGAGAGGGGACCTCCATCTTCTTTCTCATGGATGAAATCCAACTTTTGAAGATGATCCCGGATTTCGGCCAGAGTCTCGATGGGCCGCCGGTGATTCTTGGCAAATCCTTTAACGGAAAAACCGGTCATGTTCCCCTGCCAATGGTCGTCGGAGGTCTATGTAATCATTCAGTCATCGGTGGCTTGGATTCCTGCTTGCGCGGGAATGACGTTGCTAAGAATTGGTCATTACAGCGAAAACATGAATCCACGGCCATCGGTCGGGCAGAAAGAGGCTGGGTGGCTCCGATCCCGCCTGGGCGGGATTGTCGGAGCGCCGAAGGCGCAAGAGGCCTGTCCACCCCTTTCATAACCTTTCCCATTTCCAAGAACTGATGCTTACCAAAATGATCTGCAATTCCAATATACAAGGGAGGCCGCCCTTCACTGAATAATTTTTCACCCGGCTGAATCCTCTTGGCTTAATATTTCCTCGGCCAGGTCCAAGGCTTCAGATCGATCCCTGACCTGTCCCACGGCTTGGGCTTCCTTCAAGGATTGAAGAATCCGACCGAGCAGGGGTGATGGTTTTAGATTGAAAGCGACCATCAAGTCTCGTCCGTTCAGAAAAGGAGGAGTCTTGTCCAACTGGACTTCCTGGGCCGCCATCTCTTCGAGCAGCAAGTTTAAGAATTTCCGGACGGTCGTTGGTCCGCCCCGCTGTTCCTGAAAAGGGCCCAAGGTGGCTTCGGCGTCGGCCAGGGCGTGCAGCACCAGTCCCCATAGATGCGGCCCGATGTCCCGGGCCAGACGAAATACGCCCCTGGGGGTAAGTTGCCCGGCCTGCCTGGCCTCCATAAGGTGAAAGGGCCTCAGGTGATGTTTAATCAGAGCGCGGATCAGGCCGCTTTCCGCCGTGGACAGGCGGAGCCGTTCCGCAATCCTTTCGACCTGTTCCAGACCGGCCTCTTCATGACGGAAGAAATGGACCTGACCGTCGGCCGCCTCGGTCCGGGTGGCCGGCTTGCCCAGGTCGTGGAGCAGGATGGTCAGTTTAAGGAGGGCCGGGTGGAAATTCTGGGCCAGGTAGGTCCTTATTTTTGGGGCCTGGGCCGGGAAATCTCTTGCGGGATCGACCAAGATGTCTTCCAGGGCCTTCAGGGCCGTCAAGGTGTGATCCAGGACGTCCAGGTGGTGATAAGGTCCCTGACCGCAGCCGCGCAGCGGGGTCAGCTCCGGAATCAGAGCCTCGATCAGACCATGGTTCAGCATGGCCGTGACCGCCTGGAATGACCTGGGGGCGTCCAGGAGTTTGAGCAGTTCGAAACGAATCCTTTCCCCGGCCGATCTTTCGATCAGACGGGCATGTTTGGACACCAAGTCCAGGCTGTCGGACGTGGGACCGAGGTCCAAGGTCGCGGCAAAGCGAAACAAGCGGAGCAGACGCAAGGGGTCGACCAGGACATTGTCCTCGGAGACAAACCGGACCCTCCCCTGGATCAGGTCGGCCAGCCCCCGGCTGGGATCGATGATCCACGGCCGGCCGGCCGCGCCGGTCAGTTCGATGCCCATGGCGTTGATGGTCAGGTCCCGGCGCAGCAGATCGGCTTCGATGGTCGGTCCTTCGGGCGGGCAGAGGTCCACGCTCGGTCCCGGCGGGCAGAGCCGATAGACTCTTTTGGGTTTTTCGCCCAAGGGGATCGCCCGGACGCCCAGTTTATCCGCTGCTTTCCCGGCCGCCTCATCCAAGTCTTCTGTTACCACCAGGTCCAAATCCTCGATTTTGCGACCAAGAATCAGGTCCCGGACCGGACCGCCGACCAGATAGACCGGCCTCTTGGCCGCGGCCAGCACCGCCGCGACGGCCGGTTCCTTCTTCAGCCGTTGCAGGCGGTCTTCGAGGGTGGTGATGTTCAAATCGGCCAGGGCCATAATTTTTCCAAAACGGCCAGGCTGGACCAGAGATGGTTTTCCTGGTGAGGTTCAAGGGTGATGACGAACGGCCGCAAGCGGTGTTGGGCCAGAAAGTCGAAAAGGTCTTCAAAATCGATCAAGCCCTGGCCTAAACCCAGATGATCGTCGTGCCGGCCGTGGTTGTCGTGAAGATGGAGGGCCTGAAGATGTCCGCCGAGGGCTTCCAGCCATTGCCTGACGGTCGCCCGGCCGTAGACCGAGGCGTGTCCGGGGTCAAAACAAAAGCCCACGCCTTCGCCGGAAAGTTCCCTAAGCAGAGGCTCCATTTCCTCAGGTGTTTGTTCATATACGTTTTCCAGGACCAGTCTGAGGCCCGCCGCCCGAGCCCTTCGGGCCAGCGGACGCCAGGTGGCCAGACTGACCTCCAACCATCGTTCCCGGTAGGCCTGGTTGCGTTGCCAATCGTAATTGGCATGAAAAACGATATGTTCCGGTGAAAACAGAGCCGCCAGGTCCACGGCCCGGTTAAACCGGCGGCGGGTCACTTCGAGCACTTCTCGATCCAGGGCCCCGGGAGACAGGTCCAGGAAAGGTCCGTGCACGGCGGTCTTTAAACCGGCATCTTTAATGCTTTGGGCCATCTCGGCCAGGTCCGTCCTTGAAATATTGTCCAGGACCTCGGCGTCCAGTAACAGCTCCGGGTTGATCCGCCAGGCCAGAAATTTATCCAGCAAACCATCCCGTAGCATGACTATGGGCGCATTAACCTTGACCTGGGCCAAAATGGAGACTTGGCGTGAACTTATCGTCGGCTGGTTCCGCATTTCTTGGTTTTGCCCTTTTGAACTTCCTCCAGGGTCATTGACAATATCAGGGATTATGACCTATCTTAATAAAAAAATCACGGCCCTGAAGGTAAAAAGTGCGACATTCCATCCTCGCCCCTCTGTGTTCGGCCTTTGTTCTGCCTGGATTAGGTCAGATCATCAATCGGCAGTTCATCAAGGGCGTCCTGCTCATCGCCCTGATCACCTTCCTGTTTTTAGCCATTTTGATCAAACTGCTCCTCGACGTTTCGGCCGTCATGGGTGAGATCATCGGGCCGGACATGAGTTTCGGCCGAGACAAGTTGCCGCTGCTGGTCGCCGGTCTGAGGGCGCGGGACCTGAGCGTTTTATGGGTTTTGGTCTTTCTAGGGGTCGGGGTTTGGGCCTTCAGCATCCTTGACGCTTATTTCTTCGGCCGCCGTTACCAGCCTTCGGACGAAGGGGAGGATTTTTTTTAAGGATGCGCCAGTTTTATATCGACGAACTCAACCCCATGGACGTGGCCAAGTTGAACGGCTATCTCAAGACCCACGCCGAGCCGTCTTCGCTGGAAGGGCTATTTTGGGTCAATTTGAATCAGGACCTTCTCGATCCCGCCCAATACCATTGCTCCGAGGATCAGCCTTTCTGTTTCGCGATTGAGGTGGGCGAATCGTGGGCCAAGTTCGAGTTCCTGATCCGCAGCCGGACCAATATGAAAAGCCTTCATACACATTACGCCTCTCGGATTCAGCAAAGATTCATCTTGGACTATTCCCTGCACCTGATCGAGGAACTCAAGCTCAGAACTTGATCCATTATCTCCGGGTCGGAAATATGATCCTGCGAGAAAAAACGGCGGAAAGGCCCGACCTAATCTTTTATCGGGGAGACAAGACACGCGGATCGATGAAGTAAAAAAAGGACCGGTCACCATTCTTTATGTTAAAGGGGTGATGGACCGCCCCGGTTCGAAGGAGGTCCTGGACAGGATTTCGAACTTAATCGAAGCCGGCTGCTCCATGGTCTTGCTCAATTTTTTAGAGACGGAGGCGGTCGAGAGCGCCGGTTTGCGCGCTCTTCTGGCCGGACACGGAAAAGTCCGACAAGCCGGCGGGCGCCTGGTCTTTTGTTCTATAAATCAGGCGGTGAGAACCAGCTTGGAAATAACCGGATTGGAGGCTGGTTTTAATATTTGTCCGGACGAAACTGCTGCTCTGGACGAATTTTGATCCGGGCTTCATAATACAGGCAGCGGCGGTCGAACGGGACGGACCGGGTGATGATCTTGCTTCCGGTTCCGTTCCAGACCGGTCGGGCCGAGGCTGTGAGGAGGCTGAATAGGAAAACACATGACCCAATTAGAGCAAGCCCAAAAAGGGGTCTTGACCCAGGAAATGAAGAGCGTGGCCGAAGCCGAAGGCATCCATCCCGAGGACCTCCTGCGGGATGTGGCCGCGGGTTTTACGGTCATCCCGGCCAATCATCTTCGCCCCAGAACCAGGCAGGTGGGGATCGGCCGGAATTTAACGGTCAAGGTTAACGCCAATATCGGCACGTCCTCGGATCAGGCCGACATCGACGTGGAATTGGCCAAATTAAGGGCCGCGATCGACGTGGGGGCCGACACGGTCATGGACTTAAGCACCGGCGGCGACATCGAAGCCTGTCGGCGGGCCTTAATCGCCGATTGTCCTCTGCCGATGGGAACCGTTCCTATTTATCAGGCGGCCATCGAAACAGCCGCTCGGCTGGGCGGCATAGTTATGATGACGGTCGACTCGATCTTCGAAGCCATCGAGCGTCAGGCCTTGGACGGCGTCGATTTCATTACCGTGCACTCCGGGTTGAACCTGGAATCCCTCGAACGTCTCAGAAAACAGGGGCGGTTGACCGACGTGGTCAGTCGGGGCGGGGCCTTTTTGATTACCTGGATGATCTATCACCAGCAGGAGAACCCGCTTTACGAACATTATGATCGGCTGCTTGATCTGGCCGGGAAATACGATCTGACGCTCAGTCTGGGCGACGGCCTCCGGCCCGGCTGTCTGGCCGACGCCACCGACCGGGCCCAAATCCAGGAATTGATCGTTCTGGGCGAGCTGGCCGCCAGGGCCAAGGAAGCCGGCGTCCAGACCATGATCGAGGGTCCGGGCCACGTGCCGCTGGACCAGATCGAGACCAACATCCGGCTTCAGAAGTCCCTTTGTCAGGGCGCGCCCTTTTATGTCCTGGGTCCGCTGGTCACCGACGTGGCCGCCGGTCATGACCACATCGCCTGCGCCATCGGCGGGGCCCTGGCCGGAATGTACGGCGCGGATTTTCTTTGTTACGTCACCCCGGCCGAACATCTGCGCCTGCCCAACCCGGACGATGTCCGGGAAGGCGTCATCGCCGCCAAGATCGCCGCCCACGCCGCGGACTTGGCCAAAGGCAACCGGCCGGCCTTGGAACGGGACGCCCAAATGGCCCGGGCCAGAAAGAACCTGAATTGGGAGAGGCAGATCGAACTGGCCCTGGACCCGGTCAAGGCCTCGGCCTATCACCGGGAGAGCCCTTCGGCCGAAGAGGGCGTCTGTACCATGTGTGGAAAATATTGCGCCATCAAACTGGTCAGGGAATACTTGAAAAAATAGCGGTCGCTTGCCCGGGCTTCGCCTCGGGTCCCGAAAGGGAGATTAAATCGGAAAGATCGAAAGACCGAGATCAGAGGATCAGACTGAGTTTTTGAGGGCCGGTTTTATCAATCTTTTCACCGACTGAAGTCCCGCAGATGCTGCAAAGGTATTCATAGAGGTCTCCTTCAGGCAGCACTAACAGGAGGCGCTTGCGGACGGGCATGGCTCGGTTACAGGTTGGACAAAAAAGGGCGCTGGCTTCCAACTCTTCGTAATTACTCTGCCTGGCCTTGGGGCCGCGGGGAGGAACTTGGCCGAACATAAAACATCCCTATAAATTACTCGGACCTTTTCTGATATTATTCAAGGAGAGCGCTTTGATGTCAAGTCTTCCGGCCTGAGCGTCGCCCGTTGCTAAAAAATCGGGCCGGATCGTAAAAAATTACTTGCCCTGAGAAGCCGTTTAAAAGAATAATTAAAACACTGGTGTAAAGCTACAGCTCTAGTTGCGGCGCTGGATTTTGTATAGGCGTCCGCGGATATCCTAAGGAGGGACCATGGCGGTAATCAGTATCTCCCGTCAATTTGGCTCAGGCGGTAAGACTTTAGGCGACCGGGTGGCCAAAAGACTGGGCTACCATTTCATCGACCGAGGCATCATCACCAAGGTGGCCAAGGAAGCCAACGTCTCGATTGAGTGGGTTGTGGCCGTGGAACGTGAAACATCCGGACACTTGATGCAGATACTGTCGCGGGTGGTGAGCGGGGACTTCATTCAAAGGCACCTGGCCGATAGGAAACACGATTTTGATGAGAAAAAATATATAAATTTTCTAAAAAAAGTCATCACCGATATCGCCCATGAAGGCAACGTGGTTATTCTTGGCCGGGGCAGTCAATTTATCCTCCCGGATGAACCGGGCATTTTTAAAATTCTTTTAGTGGCTCCGGAAGAATGGCGAATCGATTTTCTAATAAAAAGATACAAAATCGCCAAGCATGAAGCGGAAACGCTGGTGACCAGAGAGGAAAAGAAGAGGTTGGCCTTCCTGACCAAGCTGGACCAACGCCCGTCGGATGATCCCATTCATTATCATATCTGTCTTGACACCAGCCGCCTGGGCCTGGATTTGGCGGAAAAATTGGTGGTCAACCTGATTTCCGATCACGAGAGTTCGAAAAAGGGGTAATACTGGTCATTTGAAATCGGCAGACCACTCAGCCTTGATCAACGACCACAACCGTTTAATAGGATTAAGGTCCGGAGAAAATGGCGGGAGAAAAACCGCCTAGAATTGATCCCTACTTATAGACTTGGCCTTAGGTCTGGCGGCGTTATAACAGACGACGAGATTTATAGTGTTTCTCTAAAGTTATTTCGCAATGGAGCAAGTGATAGTGTTTTGCTGTTTCCTGTCGATGGCCCAGAGGAGGGCCTTGTCGATTCGTTCGACGAGTTTCTCGTAGTCCTTGGCGATGAAATCAGAAAACCATTCGGCTTTTATGAGGAGCCATAAACGTTCGATGGGGTTCAAGTCAGGTGAATATGGTGGCAGGAAGACGGGCTCAAAGCGTC
>Ga0209270_1000752_pt1 | contig 59039 bp, 51 predicted proteins | sample MTBAKSrepl1MetaG_FD_187456 | JGI IMG/M metagenome (GOLD analysis project Ga0209270, IMG submission 187456) | Enrichment culture microbial communities from Arthur Kill intertidal strait, New Jersey, USA, that are MTBE-degrading - MTBE-AKS1... | ecosystem: Environmental > Aquatic > Marine >... | reverse complement strand
ACCCTGATCCGGGGGCTTTACGAGAAAGACTGGACCGACTTGGTGATCAAGCACAATCTGCGCAAGGAGAGCAAGGAGTCCTGGCTGGAGATCGCGCGGGAGAAGGCCCACGAGGTCAAGGAGTTCGCCGGCAAACGGGAATCGGGCAGGATCTACACCGGAAGCGCCTTTCGGGAGGTCCAGGGCCTGAAGGAACCGGTTCCTATGGTCTTCGAGGTGACCGAAATGCTTCAGCAGAAGGGGAAGCAGTTGCTGGTTCCCGAGATTCGGGTTTGTGTGCTGTGGACGAGTCTGGGCCTTCCCGAGGAAAAGGTCCTGAATGTCTACGTCCCTGGAATCCAGACACTCTGCAGCGGGATAGGCGCTGATGTTGCTTACTGCAAGGCAAATACGGGTGCTGAGATTACCATCGGCTCGAATTTTTTGCCTCCAACGGCCAACCGGGAGCCTGTCAACAGATATAACGAATGGATTCAGGGTCTAATGATAAGGAATTTCACATGAGAGAGTTAATTTTTTTGACAATGGCTAACAATTTTCCTCGACTGAAAATATTCGACAGGATCCGATTTGTTTTTTATAGACTGGCTGGCATGGCAATAAAGGGAAAATGCACAATTTGGGGGCCCATTACAATTAGGCCAATCGGTGGCGCAAAAAACATAGAAATTGGTAAAGGCTCATTTCTTAACACCGAAATTCGGTTTGGTGTACCTGCTGACAAGGTGATTATTGGGGAGAATGTGCTAGTTGGTCCAAGGGTAATGTTTGAGACAGTGAATCATGGATTACGATATATTCCAGAAACGAAAAGAGGAGGTTGGACAAAGCCAATAATCATTCAAGATGGTGTATGGATAGGTGGAGGATCGATAGTAACGCAAGGAGTAACAATTAAATATGGAGCTGTCGTTTCTGCTGGTTCCGTAGTGACAAGAAATGTAGAAGCAAATACAGTTGTTGGCGGGGTTCCAGCCAAATTTATAAAAAACATCGAAGTCAAGACAAGACTATAAAAATTGATGGAGTCGTAAAGAGCCCTGAAGCGGGTTATCTGCCTTGTCATTTCAGCAAGATCCTAACCGGAAACTATTAAATAAAACTGGAAAAATGTAATGAAAATATTAATGATTGGTATGGATGGGGTTCAGACACACACATTTCAAAGAGGTTGGACGCCATACATTTCATCCCTTATAGAACAAGGAGAAAAACTTCTGCTAAAAGAGGACCTCATAAGTCGTGGTTGGGATGAAATAATAACTGGAAAGAATGGACTAACAACAGGCGCACTGTATGATCGGGCAGCTTTAAACAAAACCCATGAATGGAATACCAAATTTAAAATCAATGATATACCTGGATTAGGATCAACAGTCAAGCCGTTATGGCAGGTGCTGAACGAGCGGGGGTATCGTGTCGGCATCATGAATGTGCCAACGACTTCGCCAGCCCCAATGGTTGACGGTTTTTTTGTGTCAGGGGGAGGCGGAGGAACTGCTGTCATGCAGAAGGTGACAGCAGAGCAATGTCATCCGGAAGAGATTGTTCCCGTCCTCAATGATCTGGGATATATTCCAGATGAAAGACCCCCAAGCCTTTTCGGTGAAAAAAAATTATATAATCCGAAAGACCTCTTCTCGCGCTTGGAAGAGATGGTTGAAAAACGAACAGAGGCATTTTTGAGATTGGCAAAGGATTATGAAATAGATTTTGGTTTTATCGTTTATAAATCCGCAACCGTTATGGCTGAGATTTTTTGCCTGCCAGAATGGGAGCGGCACGTGAAAAATCCAAAGGACGTAAATCGGGAACTATTAGATGCAATCAAACATTTTTATCATCATCTTGACGGGCAGATCAGGCTGCTGGTTAAATCATTTTCAGATCCAGAGATTATTCTGGTTTCAGATCATGGCATGACTGTAACTAAATGGCATGTAAATATTAATGCCTTTCTCTGTGAACATGGATTTCAAAAGGCATCCTCAAAGAGCCATGGTATTTACAAATTTGTAAATTATTTAAAATTGAAGGCTCCTGTTTCTATAAGAGCAAAACTTGGCAAAATTGCCAAAGTTAGAAAAGCCTATATTAATGTAAAGCCTTTTGATGCAAAGCGTTCGATAGCATTTTGCATGGTGATGGGCGACTGGACTCATGGGATATTTATAAATGATAGGGAAAGGTTCGGCGGCCCGGTACACGAAAGCGATATTTATGAATTAAGTGAAAAAATTGCCAAGGCTTTCAATTCAGATACAGCATCCGTTGGACATGGCCTGTCCGCCAGAGTTAAACCGCATTCCAAAACAATGTCGTCCAAATATTTTCAGGATGTTATTCTAGATATGCCGGATGGTTATTTGACAACCAATGAATCTCAATCTTTTGTCTCAGAGTTTAAACGTCTAGCAGCGCCTCAGGATATCGCGTCTGTTGCGAAAGGAGCCTTTTACTGTGCAAAAGCACATACTCCCTTGGCAGTAACTAGTAATAACAGATGGAAGGTTGAGCCAACCGCAGAAAAGCAGGATCTGAGATTAATATACGATCATGTACTTGCAGTGTTTGATTAACAAGTATCAGGATAGTTATTAAAATGTAGAGATATTCAAATTATGAAAAATCTATTAATTGTTCAGAATTATAATGCAAACAAAGGAGATAGCTCCGTTGTTTATGCAATGCTTAGTTCTTTAGGCAGACGAGGAGGATTATCTTGTAGCGTCACAAGTTACGACCCTCACCAAGCTTCTACTGAGTATGGTATCCCTGCAGCTGAGTTCGCTTTCAGCTTACGAGAAATGAAATTGAGAAGAGGTTTTTCAAGGGGATGGGCTTTTGTTCGTGAAGGTCTCTGGATTTGTTATGGCCTATTCTGGGCAATATTTCGGCGTTATATGAATGTTAGCTTGCCCATTCCTAATTTTAAAAAAAAGACGATGGATTTATATGAAAAGGCAAATGTCGTTGTGCTACCGGGAGGGCATTTTTTTACGAATTTTAATGGATTGGGAATGACATTTTCCCATTTTTTTGCAATGATTATTGCTATTGCCATGGGAAAACCAACAATGATTTATGCTCAAACTGTAGGGCCATTTTTTGGGAAGTTTAAAATGCCTGTGCAGGCCATGACGAATTTTATCCTTCGAAATGTCGATGCCATATCTCTAAGAGAAAAAGGGGGGCTTCGATACTGCAAAAAAGTGCGGAACGTACAGATTACAGCTGAGGCTGTTTTTGCTCTCGAAACCGATAAAAGCCTAATGATAAATGTGAAAGAATTTGATTCGATACGAAAGAAAAATGCGATGTTGATTGGAATGACGATTCATCATATTTATTACAAGCACTATTTTTCAAGGCAAAAATACATTGAAATAATGGCTGGTATTATGAAGCAAATAGTAAATGAAATTGATTCGTTTGTTGTTATAATTCCCATGGAAGAGGCTGTTCATAATGGAGGCGACAGACCTTTGGCACAAGAAATGATTGAAAAATCAGGGCAGAGTAAACAAATATATATTTTACAAGAGGAACTTACATCCTATGTGACGGCTGCGGTGATTGCCAATACAGATATATTTATTGGAACAAAAACTCACTCTATCGTATACGGTTTAAAAGGACTGGTCCCTACCATTTCCATTTCTTATCAAGATAAATCCAACCAATTCATGCGAATGTTTAACGTAGGCGAAAATGCGATTAACATGAAAGATTTAAATGTTGATGATTTTATGAAAATAATTCGAAGGGTCTATAAATCAATGGATTTATATCAAGCTAAGCAGGCTAATGAGCTTCCAAAGGTTAAGCGACTTGCAGAAATAAACAATGAAATACTTCTCGGATTATTGAAAAATTGATAAAAACAAAAGAGGATTATTCGCAGAGCTCCTTTAACGTCTCTTGATTAATTCAATAGGAACTTGTTATTTGAATAAATTACGTGGAAGTTTTATTCGAAAAGCTATAAAAATAATTGTTGCCAGAATTGTTTGGATTGGAAATAGATCTGCATCAATGCCAATTTTAGAATATGTGTATAGAATTAGAATATTAAAAAGAAATATTAGTCTTTTTGTTAAGATAAAAAGTAATAAATATTGTTTATGTAATATTGCTGCTCCAGATTATGATCAAATAAATAGATCGATATATCCAAATGATATAATAAATGCGGCGAAAGAAATTATTCCGGAAAAATATATAGACCAATGTATTAAAGAAGCTGATGATATATGTAATAACGTTTTTAGCATATTTGATTTAAAAAGGGTATATATTGGTGACAAAATAGATTGGCACTTAGATTATAAAAACTTTATTACATTTCCGATGAAGTTTTCGGGTTTCATTAAATTTATAAAATTTGCATCCATTGGTGATGTAAAATATGTATTTGAAATTAATAAACATCAGGAGTTTGTGAGGTTATGTCAGGCTTTTCTTTTTACAAATAAATCTAGGTACATATCTAAATTGGTTGAAAACCTCTATTCCTGGATAGAAAATAATCCAGTTTTATTTGGTATGAACTGGTCCAGCCCAACCGTTGCTGCTTATCGGCTTATATCTTGGACGTTATCATTTGAATTGGTTAGAAAAGAGAACATAATTTCCTACGAAACCTATTCTAAATGGGGACAGATTGTTTTCGAACACATTAAGATGATTTCCAACAACTATTCGCTTTATAGCAGCGCTGGTAATCACCTGATTTCAGAAGCAACCGCTGTTTTTATTGGATGCTTACGTTGGAAGATATTTTTTGATGCAAACGATAGGAATTATCTTGAATACATGCAAAGGAAAGCCTTTAACATACTAATTAATGAAATTGATAAACAAATTTATAATGACGGTGTGAACCACGAGCAAGCGATTTCTTATCAGATATTTTCCGCTAATCAATTTTTTATAGCTCTGTATTTTGGGGAAAAGTGTGGAATGAAATTTCCAGAGATTTTCTACGAAAAGTTATATAAATCTGGAAAGTTTCTGCGCCTTATCACAAATAGATCGGGAACGGCCCCTCAGATTGGGGATGAAGACAATGCCTGGCCTTACAGGCTGTGTGGGCAAGATGCAAATAGGGTTTCTGAGCAGCTTGGTGTATTTGGGATTTTTTTTGGTGACTCGTCACTACATATTTCTAACCGTTTGCCCGAATCCGCATTTTGGCTTTTCGGATCTAAAGAGATGGAAAAAGGGCGGAAAAATGATGTTTGTAATGATTTGAATCTTAAGCCAGTACTAAACTATCAAAAATACTGTCAAAATGGCGGATATTATATTTCTAAAATTCGTCAAAAGGAGCATGATGAGTCTTTGGTAATTTTAGATTGTGGACCCGTTGGTACCCAAATGACAGGAGCTCATGGTCATTCTGATGCCTTAAGCCTATATCTGAGTTTAGGGGGCACTTGGTTTTTAGTGGATTCTGGCACATATCACTACCACAATACGAAAATTCGAAAATTTATGAGACTTAGCTCTGCACACAATACATTATGTTTTGGGGAAGGTACGAGCCAGGATAAATATTTGGGTCCTTTTTTGTGGGGAAAGAGACATTCGGCCCGAGGACAAATGTCAAATGATAGAGGAAGATTTATTGGCTGTGTTAAGTGGTGGTCTGGGGAGGTACATTATCGTGAGCTGGTCATTTCAGAAAACTCACTACTAATAATTGATACATGGAAAGGAAAAAGAAAGCCATTCATTTTTTATTATATCAATCCACTTTTGGCAGAATCAATACAAATTAAAGATGATTATTGTATAAATATGTCAGAAGGCCGAACAAAATGTTGGATAAAATCTGAAGACAATAAATTGGTTTTAGAAAACGCGATGGTATCACCCAGCTTTTATAAGTTTGCTAATACAAAAAGAGTTGTAATTCGACCACAATCGGCCTGTGGAATGCAAAAATCAAGAATATATTGGGAAAATTATTGAATGTGCGTATTAGGTATTTTGGAATAGATTATTGGCATATGTTATGATATACATGTTTATGACTAGTCTATTATAGATATGTTTGTTATGATATTAGGGCTATTATTTATTCAATTCGGGTGACTACGCAAAAAATACTCAAATTAATTTGGCTGATAAAGATCAAAAATAATGTGCGGTATAGTTGGCACTATAAATATAGATTCCCACTCGATTAATCTTGAGTTACTAAGACACCGAGGGCCTGACAGTGAAGGCATTGAGCATATTCAATGCCTTGATCAGGAAGTCATTTTGGGGCATACCCGGCTTGCTATCTTGGATTGCTCACCCGCTGGGCACCAGCCCATGAGGAGCCGCAATGGCCGCTGGTGGTTGACCTTCAATGGTGAGATTTACAATCATCTTGCTCTCAGGGCTTCACTCGACAGCGCATTTCGCGGTCACTCCGATACGGAAACCTTGATTGAACTTATATCATTTCAAGGTGTAGAGAAAACATTGCCCATATTAAATGGCATGTTTGCCTTTGCTGCCCTCGATACAGAAGAACATAAACTATACATTGCTAGAGATCCTTTTGGGATTAAACCGCTTTATTTCTACCATCAAGATAACCGGTTTGCGTTCTCTTCGGAGATTCGCGCCTTAACAGGGATGCAACTGCTATCTGAGTTCGATACAGAAGGCTTACGGCAATTCTTGACTTTGCGATATATTCCGGCGCCGGGGACTTTGTGGAAAAACATACGAAGATGTCCTCCTGGGCACTTGATTGTATATGATTTTGAGGATTATGAGATTCGATGTTCTACTTACCTACAGCCGGTTTGCGACCGTTTTACAAGCGGGCAGGAAGATGCAGTCGAAGCTTACCACGAAGCACTTTCGGCCGCAGTAAGGAGGCAATTACTTTCTGATGTGCCTGTCGGCATATTGTTATCCGGAGGTATTGATTCTGCTTTGGTGGCGGCAGCCGCAAAGGAATCAGGGAATTGTCTGCCGTGCTTTACCGTGGGCTTTGGCGGCTCACATTCAGAGTGCGAAATTGAAGATGCCCGTGAGACCGCTCGAGTGCTCGGTCTGCCCTTTTTTGCCATTACCACGAATGAGGAAGAATTACGCCAGGCTTTGCCTGCCATTGCTCAGGCAGTAGAGGAACCCTTGGGCACTACATCGATCATGCCGATGTGGTACTTGGTGAAACGCGCACGAGAAGATGTGACGGTTGTGTTAACCGGGCAAGGGAGTGACGAGCCTTGGGGAGGGTATTTCCGCTACCAACTGGAATTGTTGCGTCAGCGATTGCCTTCGCCTGGAATTTGGCAGGCTGCGAAGAGTGTTTTATGTTTTTGGAATGGCAAGCCAGACTCACTCGAACGCGGTTTACGTTCTTTGGCGGCCTCCGATCCCATTGAACAAATCATCGAGGCCCTCGCGCTGTTTTCCAGAAACGAGCGCAAGCTGTTGATGGGAGATGATGGAGATGGTGGGGCAACCGCACGTTTAGGGGAATGGTACGCGTGGCTAGGGGAGAATCAGACTTTGTCAGGGGTAGAGAGAATGATGCGTCTTGATACCCGCATGAATTTGGCTGACGATCTGTTGTTGTACGGTGACAAAATATCGATGGCAGTGGCGCTGGAGGCCCGGGTCCCGATGCTGGATATCGAATTGGTGAAGTTTGTTGAGTCACTGCCCATTGAATATAGAATCCGCTGGCGGCACGGCAAGGTGGTGCATAAGCGCATGGCTGAGCGCTATCTTCCACGGGAGATTGTTCATCGTCCTAAAAAAAACTTTCAGGTGCCTTTCGGTTCTTGGTCGAAAAGGGAGTGGCGTGGCTGGATAGAGGAATTGTTGCTGGATGGGCTAGACGGCTTATTAAACAGGGCAGGGGTGGCAAAATTATGGCAACAACATCTGGCAGGAAAGCCGGACCGCAGCCGACAGATTTTCGCGCTGCTGATGTTGGCCTTATGGCGACAACAGAACCACTAACCCAGATGAACGAAATCGAGTTCATGGGCTGCCGAATGCATCCGTGGACGATGCGCAAAACCGTGGATGAAATCAGCCGTAGAATTGGAGAGGGCGTTTTCACCCAGCATGCAGTGGTCAACGTTGCCAAACTGGTGAATATGGGCAAGGATACCGTACTTCGTGAGTCTGTTGTTGGATGTGATATTATCAATACGGACGGCATGGGTGTGGTCTTAGGGGCCCGTCTGCTTGGCCATCGGGTGCCGGAACGAGTCGCCGGTGTGGACCTGTTCCACGAATTGCTCGCCATGAGCGTACGCAAGGGGTATTCGGTGTTCCTGCTAGGTGCAACCAATGAGGTCGTGAAGACAACCGCGAGTAAGGTGCAAGAACTCTATCCTGGTTTAATATTGGCCGGTTATCACCACGGATACTTCTGGGAGAATGAGAGGGAAGTCGTTGACAAGATCCGCAGATCCGGGGCGAAATTACTGTTTGTCGCGATTACATCCCCGAAAAAGGAGGCCTTTATCCACCGGTGGCGGGAACAGTTGGGTGTGGCATTTGTAATGGGGGTGGGCGGGACCTTTGATGTGGTTGCCGGCAAGGTGAAAAGAGCACCATTGTGGATGCAGAAATACGGGTTAGAGTGGCTTTTCCGGGTGATTGAGGAACCTCGGCGGATGTGGAAACGGTATCTTGTCACGAATTCGCAATTTGCTGGCATGCTCGTGGCGGAGGTTGTACGCCGGTCCCTTGTCAGGCGGCGCTTGTCCTGATTATAATAGGCTTTGACTACTTTTTTAACTGTGTGCCCACTCAAAAACCTGAAAGATCTAGAGCCTGTCTTCTACGAGAATGCTCTAGAGCAGAGCCTGGTTGCGGCGTGCGCGCAGAGGGCTGTTGGGGATGGGGACTTCTCGCGATTGAGGTCAGGGCTGTTGGGCCGTGTGGATTGGCGTTTGTTTGTTCAGGAGGCGGCCCGGCATCGCGTACTTTCCCTGGTTCGGGCAGGGCTGCGAAAAGACGAGCGGGCTTTTGTCCCGGAATTTGTCTTGTACGAACTCAAGAGACGAGCCAGGGGTATTGCAGTCCGGAGTTTCCAGCAGGCCGCTCAGCTTGTAAAAGTCATCCAAATACTTCAAGAAAAGGGTATTCCCGCTGTTCCGTTCAAGGGGCCGGTGATCGCCGAGTTGGCATATGGCGACATCCTCATGCGCCCCTTTGTGGATCTCGACATACTCATCCGCAGAAGGGATGCGGTTGCTACCAGGCGCATTCTGCTGGAGGAGGGGTATGTTGAGGATGTCCATCTGTCGGAAGATCAGATTTCTTCCTATCTGAGGGATGAGAATTCTTTTTCATTCAGGCATCCCGGTCACATGCTCTTTCTGGATCTTCACTGGGAACTCTCCGGCTATTACGCTCCTTTTCCAATGAGATATGAGGATTTGGAGGGTCGTTTCCAAGAGATCACTCTCCTGTCCAGGCCGGTCCTGACGCTTTCGCCGGAAGACACGGTCATTCACCACTGCATTCACGCTGCCGGGAACCGCTGGGAGACGCTCGAGGGGATTGCCTGCCTGGCCGGACTGGTTCACCGCACGCCCATGGATTGGGAAATCCTGCTCCGCAGGGCGGAAGCCATGCATTGCCGGCGCATGCTGTTTCTGGGACTCCATCTTGTTGAGTCGATTTTTGGGGCGATGATCCCTGCGAGTGTTTTGCGCGAGGTTCGTCGAGACCCGTCTGTATGGACGCTTTCGAGACTGGTTCAACAGGATCTCTCTTGCAAAGGCTCAGCGGTCCCATGGGAGGGAGCGGCCTGGCGGTTCTCGCTGTTTCACATTCGGGTGCGGGATACCCTGGCAGACGCCCTCCGCTACGGCATGCGTTTGTTGTGGCGGCCCACCATCAAGGAGCACATGTATTTTCGTTTGCCCCCAGAGTTTGCGTTCTTGCGGTTTTTTCTGAGGCCGTTTCGGCTCGGTTTTCTGTTTTTTCAATCTATTTTAAGGTGCAGGCAACATAGGGCATATGTTTAGAGAACGACAGGCCATTCTCAATTGGCTGCACGAGACCTTGGACATCGGGCTGACTGCGGCGGCGTTTATTGCCGCCTATTTTGTGAAGCTACGCCTCCTGCCAAGCCCTTTTCGGGGGCTGACCCAAGGACCCAATTACTACATTGTCCTGCTGGTCATTATGATCGTGTGGTATCTGACCTTCAATGTATTTGAAATTTACCGATCTTTCAGACGGCAGAGGCTGGGGCGAATTCTTTTTAACACGGCCAAGGCGGTTGCAACGGGCATGCTCATTCTGGTTCTGATGTTATACATCCTGAAGATGAAGGACATCAGCCGGATCATGATGGGCCTCTTTTTTGTATTCAACTTGACGCTGCTCTTTGCGAGCAAGACCATCATTTACACGGCCCTGGGACATTACCGGAAAAAGGGGTACAACTTCCGTAACGTGCTCGTGGTGGGGAGCCGGGAGAGGGCCAAGGATGCCATTCGGGCGGTTCAGGCCCGGATGGAGGCCGGGTTCCGGGTGATGGGGTGCGTGGATCCGGATCCGAATGCCGTGGGGCAGGTCGTGATGGCCGGGGTTTCTGTTTTGGACACCACGGCCAACCTGGAACAGATCCTGCGGGACCATGTGGTGGATGAACTGGTGTTTGCCATGCCCATGAAACAGATCCCGGAGGCGGACAGGCTCATGGCCATAGCCGAGGACATGGGGGTGTCGTCCCGGATTATCCCGGATTGGCAGCTCCATCATCTGGCCTACACCCCTCGGGTGGCGCGCATTCAGGTGGAGGATTTTCTGGGCATCCCCACCATGGCCCTTCAGACCACGCCTCGAAGCCAGGTGGGGCTATTGCTCAAGGGGGCGTTCGACTACATCTTCTCTGCCGTGGCCCTGGCGCTGCTGTCGCCGGTCATGCTGGGTGTTGCTGTGGCCATTAAGCTCAGCTCCAAGGGGCCGGTGTTCTTCAAGCAGGAGCGTTGCGGACTGAACGGACGGCGCTTCATGGCGTACAAGTTCCGCACCATGGTGGCGGATGCCGAGGCCCGCAGAAAAGAGCTGGAGGCCTTGAACGAGGCGGACGGGCCGGCGTTCAAGCTGAGAAAGGACCCGCGCATCATCCCGGTGGTGGGGACGCTGCTTCGCAAGACCGGCCTGGACGAACTCCCCCAGTTGATCAACGTGATCAAGGGGGAGATGAGCCTGATCGGGCCGCGCCCGCCCATCCCGAGCGAGGTGGCGCAGTATGACGTGTGGCAGCGGCGCCGGCTCTCCATGAAGCCCGGGCTCACGTGCATCTGGCAGTGCTCGCCCAGTCGAAACGACTGTTCCTTTGACCAGTGGATGAACATGGACCTGCACTACATCGACCACTGGAGCCTCTGGATGGACTGCAAGATTTTTTTCGGGACCATCAAGGCCATGTTGACGGCCTCCGGCCGGTGACGGACAGGAATGCACCACTCCCGCATTCGATTCAAGTCGCTCTCCCGCCTCTTCCCGCCGCAAACTCCTCATTAAATTCCAATGAATGATGCTCTACCTGTAAGCGGTACATGGAGCCCCGCGAGCGGGTAGCGGGCGGATATGCACCCTTTCCTTTTGCTGCTCGTTTCCCATATCATCGGTGATGGGATGTTCTCTTCCTCGGGCCTGGCCGTGGCCAAGCGGAGCGCCGGGGCTGCTCAGGCAGGAGGGGGCGGTTGCCCTGCATGCGGGGATGCATGGCGTGGTTGCGGTCCTGGTGCTGTGGGTGTTTTATGGGCCACGGTTGGGGGTGGGGTTTCTGGTCTTGGGGTGTCATTTCGTGATCGACCTGGCCAGGTGCCGTCTGGAGATGCGCGTGTTCGGGGCGGGCAGGCTGGTCGTGACTCGTGCCCAAGGGATAGGCGTACTCCTCAGGCCCGGGTCGTGGCCCGCTTTCTTCAAAGAGCCCCGGCATCGTTTTTGGGTGCTCATTACCCTGGGGGACCAGGGGGCCCACCTGGCGAGCCTGGTGATTATCAGCGCTTTTGTGTAGCACAGGGAGGAGAGGCATGGCGGTGAAGGAGAAGGCACGCATCCTGGTGGTGGACGATGACAAGTCCCTTGCCGACAACATGAAAGTGTATCTGGAGAAGATCGGGCACCAGGCCACAGCCGTGTATGGCGGGAATGAGGCGGTGGAGGCCTTTCGGAACGGAGTGTACGACCTGGTGATCACGGACCTGATGATGCCCGAAGTGGATGGCATGGACCTGGTGGATGCGGTTCGAATCATCGACCCCAAGGCGATTGTCCTGGTCATCACCGGGTATGCCACGGTGGAATCGGCTGTGGAGGCCATCAAGAGGGGGGCATTCGATTTCATCCCTAAGCCGTTCAAGCTGGAAGAACTCGAAATCATAGTAAAGAGGGCACTGGAACGGAGGGCCATGTCCAAGCAGTTGGGGCTGTTTCGGGGGATCAGCCTGGCCCTCGTGGTTTCCGTGCCTGTGTGGCTGCTTTTGGGGATCCTTTTGGCTGTGCTTTGGTGAGGCCGGGGGCAGGGCTGGGACGCTGGGACCGGGGGGCAGATCTTAAATATTCATTATTCGAAAAGAGATTTTCTCGCGCAGAGGCGCGGAGGCGCTGAGAAAAGATGATGTCCTCACTCTTCCTTGCTCAATAGATCCTGAAACCGTTCATAAATATCTTTTCTGTGACCCACGAAATGGATTTCAACGATGCGACGCTTGTGGTTGACTCGATAAATGGTCCTGTATCTCCCGCTTCTGAGCGAGAAATATCCGGCCAAGTCCTTTTCAAGGGCTTTCCCCTTGAACGGACTCTCCGTGAGTTCAACAATCCGGGCTTTCAGGGACGGCTTGTGCAACGGGTGGAGGGAGCGGATCTGGTCTTTGGCGGTCTTCGAGTATAGGAGACGGTAGGTCATGCGGTTTACCAGACCTCCTCGTGCTCCAAGACTTTCCCTTCGGCAAAGTCCTTTCGCGATTGTCGAAGCGATTCCAGGGTCTCCTGATCGCTCAAAATCTCTATGGTCTCGAGCAGGGACTCATATCGAGACATGGGCAGCATGACGCCGGCTGACCTGCCTTGCCTGGTGATGGCAATGGCCATTCCCTCCTCTTCCATGCGTTTGAGAAGGTTCAGTAAATCCCTTTTTACCTCGGTTACAGGAAGGATTTCGTCAAAGTGTTCCATGAGGGTCTCCAATCCATTTTTGACCGCTTCGTAAAAAGCCCCTCAGCGGCCGCTGGAAAGGCCTTAACGTATTGAAATATCAAGGGCAGATATCCAGGTCCAGGGCCTTTTAGGACTCCATCATTTTTCTGACCATTTTAATTCCAGAGGTGCGGTCTGTCAACAGGGAAACCAGCCCACTGCCCAGGCCGGTGGTCGGCTGGAGTCTGGGGGCAGATCTTAAAAGTTCATTATTCGGAAAGACCTGCTGTCTCGCGCAGAGGCGCGGAGGCGCTGAGAAAAGATGAATGAAAATTGAAAAGTTGCTAAAATACTAAAAAGACACATAAAATACGAAAATAATTGATAGTAATAACTGACCATTCCCATCCCGGCCTTCCTACAAGGTCCCCTCCCTCTTGACGGGGGAGGGACAGGGTGGGGGTGGTTCTTTTTGTCATTCAGGATGTTGTCCTTTCTCTGAAAATGGGCGAACGCGTCGCCAGTCCTGAGATAGATTTTCAGCCTCCCAGAGATCCACGTTTTTTTGTAAATTAAGCCACAATTCAGGACTGGTACCGAAAGCTCTTGAGAGACGTAAAGCCATATCCGGCGTTACCGATCCTTTTTCATTCAGAATTTTAGAAAGTGTCTTTCTCGATATATTCAGATTGGATGCCATATCGGTCACTGTTATTGATAATGGCTTAAGGTAATCTTCTCTTAATATGCACCCAGGATGAGTGGGTTTTCGCTGTAGTCGCCTCATAATAATTTCCTTTAATGATAATCGGCATAGTTAACGATATAAGCATCGCCGTCAATAAATTTGAAAAATATTCTCCAGTTCCCGGAAACACGTACAGAAAAATGATCTTCTAGATTTCCGGACAGTTTATGCAAATTCGATCCAGGGTAGTTCATATCCATTACGTCATTTGCCGCATTCAACCGGTCTAAAATTCTTATGATTCTATCCGCGTGCTCTGGTCGAATCCCTTTTTTGTTTCCAGTGTAAAAAAATTCTTCAAGACCTTTATGCTTGAATGATTTGATCATAGACAAACATGTAACCCTATGGGTTACAAAAGTCAAGGACACAAATAGTTGCCATCGTCTTCACATTGAGAATCGGGGGCTGATCTCACAAATTCATGATTCGAAAAGATGGTTTTCTCGCGCAGAGGCGCGGAGGCGCTGAGAAAAGATGAATGAAAATTATTAAAAAGTTAATAAAATACAAAAAAGACACATAAAATACAAAAAATAATTGATGGTACTGCCTGACCACCCCCATCCCGACCTTCCTCCGTCGAGGGGGAAGAGGGGAACACCGGTGCCGGGGCTTGAATCTGGCGACCAGCATCGGAGGGGAAAGGGGAAAAACAGTGCCGGGGATGCGGGCTGGTGCTACGAATACACATCCCCCCTTGGTCCTATGTGATCTACGTAGACGATGTCTCTTTCATTATCGAACCAGAAGATAATTCTGAGGTTACCCATCCTTATTCTATAATATCCGGCCCATTCACCGGACATTTGGATAACTGAAGGGTGACTTAAAGGATCATTTTCTAACTGATTTAAAATATTTTTAAGACGTTCGCGGGTTTTTTTAGGAAGCCTTTTGAAATAATTTGCAGCATTGCGGTGTACGATGACTTTGATCATCAGATAGAATCCAGATTTACATAGGCGCTTTCAACCCTGTTTTCTCGGTCCGATTTTGCTTGATGGAGTTGGCTGACCGCATCCTCGTCAAGATCCCACCCCAAAAGCTCCTCGATTTTTCTGTAATCTTCAATGGTTATAACAACTTCTCTGGGGGCGCCTCGTTCATCTACTATATATTTCTTGGTAATGCTCATGGGTGAACTCCGTTTGGTTTATGAACCAAAAATAAAGCATGATTCTTTTTGATGCAAGATATATCGGGGAGAGCGTGTCAGGAGGGGGCCCTGGACCATTTCTCGCGCAGAGGCGCGGAGGCGCTGAGAAAAGATGAATGAAAATTATTAAAAAGTTATTAAAATATATAAAAGACGTATAAAAAGTAAAAAATAATTGAAAATAACTACCTGACCACCCCCATCCCGACCTTCCCCCATCAAGGGGGAAGGGGAACACCCGTGCCGGGGTTGAGGCCTGGCGCTCCAGAGTCGTAGGAAAGGGGAACACCGGTGCCGGGGCGTCCCATTTTCCGTGAGACTTTATTTCTTGTTTGCTTATTTGCTCCAGCAAGGATAATATTTGTGTACTTGTTGGAGGGTATATGCAAAAAAATGGCCTTGAATCCATGGTGGATCTGCCGGATGCCTTGTGGTTGCAGGATCATTTTTCACATTACGCGAATCCCAAGGCAAAGATCGGCCTCCTGGTGCGTCAGGGCATTTTGCATCGTCTCAAAAGAAGCCTGTACATGAAAGCGGCGGATGCGCGGGATCCTTATGTTATCGGAAAAGCCGCCAATCGCATTTACGGTCCGTCATATGTGTCGTTTATTTATGCTCTTCGGTGGCACGGACTTATTCCGGAGCATGTTGTTCATATAACGTCGGCGACTTATAAGAAGGGACGATCCAAGCGATATGATACGCCCGTAGGGTCTTTCCTGTATCAAGATGTTCCGGTGGAGGCTTATCCGCATGGTGTCACGTTCACGGGTCAAGGTGCACATCGTTTTCTGATTGCTTCTGCCGAAAAGGCGCTTTGCGACCAGTTGTATCGAACCCCGGTGATCCGGTCCATAGGGCGGCTTGAGGAGTTGTTGTTTGAGGACCTCCGGCTGGACCCGTCGACGTTCAACCGATTGGATCTTGGGGCGTTGATATGGCTGGCGGATCATTACAAGGCCACAACCCTCGGAACATTGGTGAAGTTCGTAAGGAAAACCAGCGATGCGTGAGGCAAGCGTACAATTATTCGAATCGTATCTTGAAAAATATGATGGCGGTGTGGAGCGGGCGCTTGCGGAGACGGTTCAGTCGATTGCCCTGCTGGGATTGTCGCGCGGCGGTTTTTTTTCTTATGCCGCCTTTTACGGGGGGACGGCCCTCAGGATGCTGTATCATCTGGACAGGTTTTCCGAGGACTTGGATTTTTCCTTAACAGCACCGAATAAGGCGTTCTCTTTTGATGACTTTCTTTCGCCGTTACGCGACGAGTTACAGGCTTTCGGGTTTACAGTGGATATTCAGGAACATCATAAGAAAAAGGCTTCTCCGATAGCATCTGCCTTTATAAAGGCAAATACCCGGATTCACCTGATGAAGGCCAATGTGCCCAGGGCTGTCACCGACAGGATACACCGCGACGCAGTTTGCAAGGTAAAGCTGGAAGTGGATATCGATCCTCCTCCGCATGCTGAGTATGAGGTTGCATATATCGAAGAGCCGGTGCCCTTTTCTTTGCGTAGCTATTCGGGCTCCGCGCTTTTTGCCGGCAAAATGGATGCGGTGTTGTCCCGCGGTTGGTCTAACCGGGTAAAGGGCCGTGACTGGTTTGATTTTTCTTTTTTGGTGAGAAAAAACGTTCCGTTGCTGCTTCCCCACCTGGAAGCACGGCTACGGCAAAAAGGGGTGTATACGGCGGATGCGCCGCTGGATGAGGCCCTCTGTATAGAGATGATCGATCAGCGGATCGAAGCGGTTGACTTTGAGGCCGCCAAGGCCGATGTACTTCCCTTTGTCCCCCAGGCAAGGGATCTGGATGTCTGGTCCAGGGATTATTTCCATCATGTTCTGAAGAATATGAAGTTTACGAAGTAGAATGTGGTCGTCTGGGGTCAGATCTTAAAAGTTCATTATTCGAAAAGATTTTGTCGCGCAGAGGCGCGGAGGCGCTGAGAAAAGATGAATGAAAATTATCAATAAGTTACTAAAATATATAAAAGAGATATAAAAAGTAAAAGATAATTGAAAAAAACTACCTGACCACCCCCATCCCGACCTTCCCCGGACAAAACAGCTGGTAAGCTGATGAGCTGGTAAGCTGGTAAGCTGTTGAGGGAAGACAAAGAGCATGGGAATCTTTGGCCACCCCCATCCCGACCTTCCCCCATCGAGGGGGAAGGTGAACACCGGTGCCGGTGTTGGGGCCTGGTGCTACGAATACACATCCCCCCTTGGTCCTATGTGATCTACGTAGACGATTTCTCTTTCAGTATCGAACCAGAAAATAATCCTGAGGTTACCCATCCTTATCCTATAATATCCGGCCCATTCACCGGACATTTGGATAACTGAAGGGTGACTTAAAGGATCATTTTCTAGCTGATATAAAATATTTTTAAGTCGTTCGCGGGTTTTTTTAGGAAGCCTTTTGAAATAATTTGCAGCATTGCGGTGTACGATAACTTTGATCATCAGATAGAATCCAGATTTACATAGGCGCTTTCAACCCTGTTTTCTCGGTCTGATTTTGCTTGATGGAGTTGGCTGACCGCATCCTCGTCAAGATCCCACCCCAAAAGCTCCTCGATTTTTCTGTAATCTTCAATGGTTATAACAACTTCTCTGGGGGCCCCTCGTTCATCTACTATATATTTCTTGGTAATGCTCATGGGTGAACTCCGTTTGGTTTATGAACCAAAAATAAAGCATGATTCTTTTTGATGCAAGATATATCAGGGGGAGCGTGTCAGGAGGGGGCCCTGGACCATTTCTCGCGCAGAGGCGCGGAGGCGCTGAGAAAAGATCATGGAAAGAACATCCGGATTGGCAAGACATGAACTTTTTATCGGATTTTTCAACACGCTGTTATCCAGCCCTGGAAAAAGATGATATCCGCGCAGCGATGGCTTATGCAGCCGAGTTGGCCCGTGATCGGTATGTGGCTTTCGCTGTGTGAGGAGTTCAATGCGGTTTAAACTGGGCGAATGCGTGGATGTTCGTTTGACCAGGCTGTTTGAAGCCGCTCATGATGCAGAATCCCTCATGCAAAGGCCTTCACTCCGGTGACATCGGTTCTCTGCAAGGCCTGCCACAGATCATACTGAGCCTGCTGAGTGATCCAGCTTTCTGCGCTGCCTCCGAAGGCCTTGGACAGGCGAATCGCCATTTCCGCAGAGATCCCGAAACGGCCGTTCAGGAGCGCGGAGAGCGTTTTTCTGGATACCCCGAGGCCTGCGGCGGCTTCGGTGACCGTCAATCCCAGGGGTTCAATGCAGAGTTCTCGAACCACTTCTCCCGGGTGGGGCGGATTATGCATCACCATGTTTCCTTCTCCTTCAATGGTAATCGAGATAATCAACATCCACGGCGTTGTGTCCTTCAAAACGGAAGATCACCCGCCAGTTGCCGGAAACCGACACCGCCCAGAAGCTCTCATAGCCGCCCTTTAATGAATGCAGGCCAAGTCCGGGCAGCTTCATGTCCTGGGGAGTCATGCTTGCGTCAAGCCTGGCCATTATCAGTCTAAGACGTTTCACATGTTCGGGCCGGACGCCTTTGGGGCTCCCCGTATCATAAAGTAATTTCAGCCCCTTATGTTTGAACCGTTTGATCATGCAGGCCTGGATGAAATGGACGGGTTATTCCAGGAAGGCGCTATGCTCATGTTGAAGTCAAGTGTAACCTGTTCATGGGCAGGTGTCAAGGAATCTATCGAGGGGGAAGGGGAACATCCGCGCCGAGGATCAGGTCATTTGTAGGGCACGGACCTTGGTCGCAACGTCCCCTCCCTCTTGACGGGGGAGGGACAGGGTGGGGGTGGCGAGAAGGCACTGCATGACCACGTTCTTCCAGCCTCCCCCGTGTCCTCACTCTTCTTTGGTCAGTAGATCCTGAAACCGTTCATAAATATCTTTTCTGTGACCTACGAAATGAATTTCCACGATGCGACGCTTGTGGTTGACTCGATAAATGGTCCTGGTTCTACCGCTTCTGAGCGAGAAATATCCGGACAAGTCCTTTTCAAGGGCTTTCCCCTTGAACGGACTCTCCGTAAGTTCAACAATCCGGGCTTTCAGGGACGGCTTGTGCAACGGGTGGAGCGAGCGGATCTGTTCTCTGGCGGTCTTCGAGTACAGGAGACGGTAGGTCATGGGGTTTACCAGACCTCCTCGTGCTCCAAGACTCTCCCTTCAGCAAAGTCCTTTCGAGACTGTCGAAGCGATTCCAGGGTCTCCTGATCGCTCAAAATCTCTATGGTCTCGAGGAGGGATTCATACCGAGACATGGGCAGCATGACGCCGGCCGACCTTCCTTGCCTGGTGATGGCAATGGCCATTCCCTCCTCTTCCATACGTTTGAGGAGGTTCAATAAATCCCTTTTTACCTCAGTTACTGGAAGGATTTCGTCAAAGTGTTCCATGATCGTCTCCAATCCATTTTTATGACCATTTTAATTCCAGGGATAGGGACTGTCAACATGGAAATCGCCCCCGTGCTCAGGCCGGTGGTCGGCTGGGGGCGGAGCTTATAGATTCATTATTCGAAAGGATTATTCTCGCGCAGAGGCGCGGAGGCGCTGAGAAAAGATGAATGAAAATTATTAAAAAGTTAATAAAAGTCAAAAAAGACACATAAAATACAAAAAAATTGATGGTACTGCCTGACCACTCCCATCCCAGCCTTCCTACAAGGTCCCCTCCCCCTTGATTTCGTTTACCTTGAAAATCCTGTTGCTGAATGCGATATTTCAAGGTAAACTCCACTCATGATACCCAGAAAGACAGAAATCCGAATTCTGCTGGAGGCGCTGTCCACCTATCCGGCAGTCGGGATTATTGGCGCCAGGCAAGTGGGCAAAACCACGTTGGCTCACATGCTGGCCGAACAGTGGCAAGGCCGGACGCACCACTTTGATCTGGAAGACAGTGAAGATCTGGCCAGGCTTTCCGACCCCATGCTTGCATTGAAAGGTCAGGACGGTCTGATTGTCCTCGATGAAGTGCAGCGTGTGCCGGAAATCTATCCGGTTCTGCGAGTGCTGATCGATAAACAAAAAGACAGCCGTAGATTCCTCATCCTGGGCAGCGCTTCCCCGGAGCTTCTGCAGCAGTCGTCCGAGTCATTGGCCGGAAGGATCCAATACCACCGGCTCAGCGGCCTGGGCCTGGACGAGCTTTCACCGGAGCAGGCCCAACAGCTCTGGGTCCGAGGCGGTTTTCCCTCGTCATTTCTCGCAGGCACAGATCAGGCCAGCCTGGAATGGCGGCGGTCCTTCATCTCCACGTTTCTGGAAAGGGACCTGCCCCAGTTGGGCGTCAATGTCAGCTCCGTGAGGATGCGCAGGTTCTGGAATATGCTGGCCCACTACCATGGTCAGATATGGAATGCGTCCGAGTTCGCCAGGTCATTCGGCGTGGCAGACACCACGATCAGGCACTATCTGGACCGGCTCACGGACGCCCTGGTGGTCAGGCAAGTCCAACCCTGGCATGAGAATGTGTCCAAGCGCCAGGTCAAATCGCCCAAGGTGTATATCTGCGACAGCGGATTGGTTCACGCCCTGCTCAACCTTCCTTCCCTTCACGATATCGAAGGCCACCCCAAGTCCGGCGCCACCTGGGAAGGCTTTGTCATCGAACAGTTGATCCGATTATTGCGGGCCGATGATTCCGAGTGTTTCCACTGGGCCACCCATGCGGGCGCGGAACTGGATTTTCTGCATGTGAGGGGTTTGACAAAAACCGGGTTTGAAATCAAGAAAACCGTTGCCCCGAAACTGACAAAATCCATGCGTATCGCGCTGCAGGACCTTACGTTAGCACATCTGTTTGTGATCCATGCGGGGGAGCATTCGTACCGCCTGGCTGAAAAGATCACCGCCGTTCCAGCTTCGAGGATGGTCGAAGAAATACGGGGGGATTGATGAACTGCTGTCTCGCGCAGAGGCGCGGAGGCGCTGAGAAAAGATAGTTTAAAATTATCAAAAAGTTAATAAATTACATAACAAACATATAAAAAGCAAAAAATAATTGAAAGAAATACCTGACCACCCCCATCCCGGCCTTCCCCCATCGAGGGGGAAGGGGAAAAACAGTGCCGGGGCTACAACTTGGTAACCAGCATTGAGGGAGAAGGGGAACACCCGCGCCGGGTTGCGTCCCATCTTCCTTGACACCCATCAAATTTAAATATAGCATTTAAAAATGATGCATAAAACCCGGTTTCTGGGTCCCAAAATCGAACGCCTGCTCACCATGTTTCCGGTGGTGGCCATCACAGGCCCCCGGCAGTGCGGCAAGTCCACTCTGGTTCAGAACCTTCGGCCGGACTGGCATTACTATGACCTGGAACGGCCGGATGACTACCAGCTCATCACCAGTGATCCTTTGGGATTTTTCAGCCGCCGCCCGGATCGGACCATTATTGACGAGGCCCAACAGTACCCCGAGATCTTCCAGGTCCTGAGGGGGGTCATCGATCGGGACCGGTCCGCGGTGGGGCGGTTTCTGATCACCGGGTCCAGTTCCCCGGAGATGGTCAAGGGATTGTCCGAGAGCCTGGCCGGGCGACTGTTCACCGTTGAACTCTGGCCGCTGAAGGCCGGAGAGTTCCATGAAAGGCCTCTGTCCCCTCTGTATGAAACCCTGGCCGCCGGGAAAACCGACCCGATTCAGGACCTGGAGGGGATGCCGTTTTTGGATCCGAACCGGATGATGGAACACTGGCTTCTGGGCGGGTATCCCGAACCCCGGATCAAGGGCATGGAGACCCCGGAGTTTCACGGTCTGTGGATGGACGGGTATTTCTCGGACTACATGGAGCGGGACATCGGCCGGCTTTTTCCGGGGATCAACCGGCATGCCTTCCGTCGTTTACTCCAGTCCCTGGCCTTTCATTCCGGGCATATCCTGAACCAGTCCGAACTGGCCCGCGCCGTGGAGGTCAGCTCGCCCACGGTGAAGCAGTACCTCGACATACTGCACCACACGTTCATCTGGAGAAATCTGCCCAGCTTTGAAAAAAACAGCCTTAAAAAAGTCCAGAAAATGCCCAGGGGCTTTTTCCGGGACCAGGGAATCCTGCATCACCTGCTCAAAATATCCCGTGTGGACGATTTGTTGGTCCATCCCGCAGCAGGCGGATCCTTTGAAGGCTTTATGATGGAGGAGATCATCCGGGGGTTTCAGTGTACCCTGACGTCGGGGCTCGATGTCTATTATTACCGAACGCGGGATAAATCCGAAGTGGATCTGATCATGGAGGGGCCGTTCGGCCTCCTGCCCATCGAGATCAAACTGGGTCACAAAGTTCAGAAACGAAGCCTGGCGGGTCTGCGGAATTTCATGAGTGACACAGACGCGGATTTAGGTATATTAATCAATAATGCGGATAAATTGGAATACCTGGATGATAACATTATCCAGATACCTTCAGGATACTGGTAACTGCCCGGGGTCAGATCTTAAAAGTTCATTATTCGAAAAGAGATCTTCTCGCGCAGAGGCGCGGAGGCGCTGAGAAAAGATGGACTGCTGTGACGGCCACCCCCTTCCCGACCTTCCCCCGTCGAGGGGGAAGGAGAAAACCAGAGGCCTCATCGCAGCACTTCCCCCATCGAGGGGGAAGGGGAACACCCGTGCCGGGATTGCCTGCTGGATTCCCTCCCCTTTTGAATGCGAGGACAGCGGAAAACCGGCACCGGCCTGCCTACTGGGTCCCCTCCCTCTTGAGGGGGAGGGACAGGGTGGGGGTGATCCTTTTCTCCCTCCCCCTTGAGGGGGAGGGCTGGGGTGGGGGTGGCGAGAAGGCACTCCCTGACCACCTGACCACCCCCTTCCCGAACTTCCCCCATCGAGGGGGAAGGAGAACACCCGTGCCTGGGCTCCGTCCTGGTGCTCCGCCATTGGGGGAAGGGGAACACCCGTGCCGGGGCTGCACAGCGTGGTGACCAGCAACGCTTGGGGGGAGAACGCCCGTGCCTTTGATTCTGAAAGAAAATGACAGGCTGGAAGAAACAACGGTTTCTTGTCTCGCGAAGTACCGGCTGTCTCTGGCAAACCGCTGAGATGAAGAGTTAAAAACATGCTGATTGAGTAAGGATTAGCTGGATGGGGCGGAATGGAGGGATTTACTTTGCGGCTGACCGAATTATTTCTATAGCCAATTCGACGATTGCCCGTGTAACAAATAGACTGCTGATATCATGGAGATCAGTTATATAATGCTCAGCTTCCTGGAGGGTTATTTCTTTTCCCTTGAATGCGGAAATTACAACCCCTAAAGAACCAACAGGAACAATCCCTAATTCTTTTGCCGCAGCACGAACTGCCATATCATCGGTAAGAATCGTGGGTATACTTTTACTCAGGCAAACAAAAAGACATTCCTGCTCGCCGGAGTGAACTCTGGACAGATTGTTCTCTTGAACAAATCTATCGATTTCTGATGGATTGGCTGAGTGCCGTTGGATGTTGTTCAAGATGGATAGATCGGTTTGGGAAATGCGGCCCTGTGCGACTGTTTCAAGCCAAACGGCCTCAGGGATAGGAGTTCGTCAAAACGGCTCAGGAACTTGAGGCACCCGATTTCGGCCAAATGAATCAGCGGCCGACATCTACAGCGGCCTTCAGTTCCCCAGTGCCCACTCCAGGTCCTCCATCATGGCGGTGTGCTGGCGTTCTGCCATCTCCACGTAATCGATGCCCGCAAGATTTACGGCGTTGTCACGGGTGATTTCACCTCGAAGATACCGGCCGAGGACCTGTTCACGCCACAACTGGCGCAGGCCTGTCTGAAATGCGAGCGCAACGATTTCCGCTTCGGGCTTGTGTGTTTCACGAACAAGTGCTTCGATATATTTGATCGTTTCCGGCATATTATCCCCTCCGTGAAAGTATCCGATGGATGATGTCGTTTGCCGGTGAATCCCTGTATTGTAATGATATCATTTGTAAATGACTTTTCCGCTGAGATCAAGGGAAATTGCGCTGAGGAATAACGACGTGGAATCAGTTCAGATCTTGATCGTCTATTATTATTCGGAAAGACTTATTGCCTGACCACCCCCTTCCCGGCCTTCCCCCATCGAGGGGGAAGGGGAAAACCAGAGGCCTCATCGCAGCCTTCCCCCGTCGAGGGAGAAGGAGCTAAAGGCTCACCCCCATCCGGGCAGTGGGACTTTCGGTGTGAACGGTATTCGTCGATTGGTTTTTTGCCGAAATGATATATACTGAGATGGTACATTTTTAACGACGAACACGAGCCATAGAATCAGAATCATAGGTGTTTGCTTGTATAGGAGTGACATATGGGAGCAACATCCGGATTGGCAAGACATGAACTTCTTAAGCGAATCAATATTGATCCGAATGTTTCCTTCGGCAAGCCTTGCATTCGCGGCACGCGCATATGGGTATCTCTGATCATGGATAATCTGGCGTCCGGCATCTCCGAGGACGAGATTTTAGCCGCTTATCCAACCCTGGAAAAAGATGATATCCGCGCAGCGATGGCTTATGCAGCCGAGTTGGCCCGTGATCGGTATGTGGCTTTCGCTGTGTGAGGAGTTCAATGCGGTTTAAACTTGACTAATGCGTGGATGTTCGTTTGACCAGGCTGTTTGAAGCCGCTGGCCATGATGCTGAAAGCGTTTTCAGCGAGCGGGTCTCAGGGACAACTGACAGAGCGATATACGACCTGTGCTTGAAGGAAAAGCGCACACTCATCACACAGGACTTGGATTTCTCGAATCCGTTTGTTTACGACCCAGTTCCGACAGAGGGGATTGTGGTGTTGCGAAACCCGTCTCAACTGTTAACGGACCTGCATGGCTTGGCGGAAGAGGTGATTACCCACATGTCGAGTGAAAAGCCTGCGGGTCATCTTTGGGTCGCCGGCATAGACGGTATCCGGATATGGCCTGCGTGATGCAGAATCCCTCATGCAAAGGCCTTCACTCCGGTGACATCGGTTTTCTGCAGGGCCTGCCATAGATCATACTGAGCCTGCTGAGTGATCCAGCTTTCTGCGCTGCCTCCGAAGGCCTTGGACAGGCGAATCGCCATTTCCGCCTCCAACACTCTCTTCCTGGCCACCCCCTTCCCGACCTTCCCCCTCCCCCGTTTCCTCACTCTTTTTCGGTCAGTAGATCCTGAAACCGTTCATAAATATCTTTTCTGTGACCCACGAAATGAATTTCAACGATGCGATGCATGTGGTTGACTCGATAAATGGTCCTGTATCTACCGCTTCTGAGCGAGAAGTATCCGGACAAGTCCTTTTCAAGGGCTTTCCCTTTGAAAGGACTCTCCGTAAGTTCAACAATCCTGGCTTTCAGGGACGGTTTGTGCAACGGGTGGAGGGAGCGGATCTGTTCTCTGGCGGTCTTCGAGTACAGGAGACGGTAGGTCATGGCGTTTACCAGACCTCCTCGTGCTCCAAGACTCTCCCTTCAGCAAAGTCCTTTCGCGACTGTCGAAGCGATTCCAGGGTCTCCTGATCGCTCAAAATCTCTATGGTCTCGAGGAGGGACTCATACCGAGACATGGGCAGCATGACGCCGGCCGACCTTCCTTGCCTGGTGATGGCAATGGCCATTCCTTCCTCTTCCATTCGTTTGAGGAGGTTCAATAGATCCCTTTTTACCTCGGTTACTGGAAGGATTTCGTCAAAGTGTTCCATGATGGTCTCCAATCCATTTTTCTGACCATTTTAATTCCAGGGGTAGGGACTGTCAACATGGAAATCGCCCCCATGCTCAGGCCGGTGGTCGGCTGGGGGCGGAGCGTATAGGTTCATTATTCGAAAGGATTATTCTCGCGCAGAGGCGCGGAGGCGCTGAGAAAAGATGAATGAAAATTATTAAAAAGTTAATAAAAGTCAAAAAAGACACATAAAATACAAAAAATAATTGATGGTACTGCCTGACCACTCCCATCCCGGCCTGCCTGCTGGGTTTTCTCCCTCTTGACGGGGGAGGGACAGGGTGGGGGGTGATTCCATTTACCTTGAAAATCCTGTTGCTGAAACCGATATTTCGAGGTAAACTCCACCCATGATACCCAGAAAGACAGAAATTCGAATTCTCCTGGAGGCGCTGTCCACCTATCCGGCAGTCGGGATTGTCGGCGCCAGGCAAGTGGGCAAAACCACGTTGGCTCACATGCTGGCCGAACAGTGGCAGGACCGGACGCACCACTTTGATCTGGAAGACAGTGAAGATCTGGCCAGGCTTTCCGACCCCATGCTTGCCTTGAAAGGTCTGGACGGTCTGATTGTCCTCGATGAAGTGCAGCGGGTACCGGAAATCTATCCGGTTCTGCGAGTGCTGATCGATAAACCAAAAGACAGCCGTAGATTCCTCATCCTGGGCAGCGCTTCCCCGGAGCTTTTGCAGCAGTCGTCCGAGTCATTGGCCGGAAGGATCCAATACCACCGGCTCAGCGGTCTGGGCCTGGATGAGCTTTCATCGGAGCAGGCCCAACAGCTCTGGGTCCGAGGCGGTTTTCCCTCGTCATTTCTCGCAGGCACAGACCAGGCCAGCCTGGAATGGCGGCGGTCCTTCATCTCCACGTTTCTGGAAAGGGACCTGCCCCAGTTGGGCGTCAATGTCAGCTCCGTGAGGATGCGCAGGTTCTGGAATATGCTGGCCCACTACCATGGTCAGATATGGAATGCGTCCGAGTTCGCCAGGTCATTCGGCGTGGCAGACACCACGATCAGGCACTATCTGGACCGGCTCACGGACGCCCTGGTGGTCAGGCAAGTCCAACCCTGGCATGAGAATGTGTCCAAGCGCCAGGTCAAATCGCCCAAGGTGTATATCTGCGACAGCGGATTGGTTCACGCCCTGCTCAACCTTCCTTCCCTTCACGACATCGAAGGCCACCCCAAGTCCGGCGCCACCTGGGAAGGCTTTGTCATCGAACAGTTGATCCGGTTATTGCGGGCCGATGATTCCGAGTGTTTCCACTGGGCCACCCATGCGGGCGCGGAACTGGATTTTCTGCATGTGAGGGGTTTGACAAAAACCGGGTATGAAATCAAGAAAACCGTTGCCCCGAAACTGACAAAATCCATGCACATCGCAGTGCAGGACCTTACGTTAGCACATCTGTTTGTGATCCATGCGGGGGAGCATTCGTACCCCCTGGCTGAAAAGATCACCGCCGTTCCAGCTTCGAGGATGGTCGAAGAAATACGGGGAGATGAATGAACTACTGTCTCGCGCAGAGGCGCGGAGGCGCTGAGAAAAGATGAACTGCTGTGACGGCCACCCCCATCCCGGCCTTCCCCCGTCGAGGGGGAAGGAGAAAACCAGAGGCCTCATCGCAGCCTTCCTCATCGAGGGGGAAGGAGAACACCCGTGCCGGGGCGTCCCATTTTTTGTGAGACTTTATTTCTTGTTTGCTTATTTGCTCCAGCAAGGATAATATTTGTGTACTTGTTGGAGGGTATATGCAAAAAAATGGCCTTGAATCCATGGTTGATCTGCCGGATGCCTTGTGGTTGCAGGATTATTTTTCAAATTACGCGAATCCCAAGGCAAAGATCGGCCTTCTGGTGCGTCAGGGCGTTTTGTATCGTCTCAAAAGAAGCCTGTACATGAAAGCGGCGGATGCGCGGGATCCTTATGTTGTCGGGAAAGCGGCTAATCGTATTTACGGTCCATCATATGTGTCGTTTATTTATGCACTTCGGTGGCACGGACTTATTCCGGAGCATGTTGTTCATATAACGTCGGCGACTTATAAGAAGGGACGATCCAAGCGATATGATACGCCCGTGGGGTCTTTCCTGTATCAGGATGTTCCGCCGGAGGCTTATCCGCATGGTGTCACGTTCACGGGTGAAGGTGCACATCGTTTTCTGATTGCTTCTGCCGAAAAGGCGCTTTGCGACCAGTTGTATCGAACCCCGGTGATCCGGTCCATGGGGCGGCTTGAGGAGTTGCTGTTTGAGGACCTCCGGCTGGACCCTTCGACGTTCAACCAATTGGATCTTGGGGCGTTGATATGGCTGGCGGATCATTACAAGGCCACAACCCTCGGAACGTTGGTGAAGTTCGTAAGGAAAACCAGCAATGCGTGAGGCAAGCGTACAATTATTCGAATCGTATCTTGAAAAATATAATGGCGGTGTGGAGCGGGCGCTTGCGGAGACGGTTCAGTCGATTGCCCTGCTGGGATTGTCGCGCGGCGGTTTTTTCACTTATGCCGCCTTTTACGGGGGGACGGCTCTCAGGCTGCTGTATCATCTGGACAGATTTTCCGAGGACTTGGATTTTTCCTTGACAGCACCGAATAAAGTGTTCTCTTTTGATGACTTTCTTTCGCCGTTACGCGACGAGTTACAGGCTTTCGGGTTTACAGTGGACATTCAGGAACATCATAAGAAACAGGCTTCTCCGATAGCATCTGCCTTTATAAATGCAAATACCCGGATTCACCTGATGAAGGCCAATGTACCCAGGGCTGTTACCGACAGGATACACCGCGACGCAGTTTGCAAGGTCAAGCTGGAAGTGGATATCGATCCTCCTCCGCATGCTGAGTATGAGGTTGCATATATCGAAGAGCCGGTGCCCTTTTCTTTACGTAGCTATTCGGGACCCGCGATTTTTGCTGGAAAAATGGATGCGGTGTTGTCCCGCGGTTGGTCTAACCGGGTAAAGGGCCGTGACTGGTTTGATTTTTCTTTCCTGGTGAGAAAAAACATTGCGTTGCTGCTTCCCCACCTGGAAGCACGGCTCCGGCAAAAAGGGGCTTATACGGCGGATGCGCCGCTGGATGAAACCCGCTGTATAGAGATGATCGATCAGCGGATCGAAGCGGTTGACTTTGAGGCCGCCAAGGCCGATGTACTTCCCTTTGTCCCCCAGGCAAGGGATCTGGATGTCTGGTCCAGGGATTATTTCCATCATGTTCTGAAGAATATGAGATTTACAAAGTAGTGTGGTCGTCTGGGGTCAGATCTTAAATATTCATTATTCGAAAAGAGATTTTCTCGCGCAGAGGCGCGGAGGCGCTGAGAAAAGATGAATGAAAATTTATTGGGCTGCCTGACCACCCCCTTCCCGACCTTCCCCCGTCGAGGGGGAAGGAGAAAAACAGTGCCTGGGAAGCGTTCTCAGATGGGCAGGGGCCTTTGGGGGAATAGGGGACGTTGTTGACTTTGCCGGGATCATTCGATCCGGACCGGGCGGCCACTTTCCGGTTTGGGCCGAGTTCAAGGTAGGGTCTTGACATGCCGTGCGTATGGATTTTTTGCGAGGGACAGTATATAATCAAAATCGATTGCATGTTTGTCGGCCTCAACACCACGCACCTCAGCCGAAAAGCTTAACCTTTATAACAGAGATATAGGAAAAGGGATAAAATAAGGGAGAAGGATTATGCCGGAAGCAAACTACAAGGAAGTAATAGCTGAGATAAAAACATTAAATTTATCAGATCAGCTTCGTTTATTAGAAGAAATGGCGACGCTAATTCGTAACAAGACAAGCCAAGTCAAGCCTCGCAGCATTTTGGAGCTAAAAGGAAAAGGCAAGGATATCTGGCAAGGACTTAACGTAAAGACCTATATTGATGAGGAACGATCATCGTGGAATGGATAAACACGTTGCGGGGAAAAACGGTTGGCCTCGATACCGCACCGCTGATATATTTCATAGAAGAAAACCCCACATACATTGAAACGGTAAGGCTTTTCTTTGAAGCCATGGATAAGGGCAACTTTCTGGTTGTCACTTCAACCGTGACCCTGCTGGAAGTACTGGTGCATCCGCTACGCAGCAATAACACAGAACTGGCAGCAGAATACCGGGATATCCTGCTTAATTCGAAACTGACGATACTGGAGGTTTCAAGTGCTATTGCGGAACAGGCGGCACAGCTCAGAGCCGCCCATAATATCCGAACTCCGGATGCCATCCAGATCAGCGCGGCAATAGAGGCCGGGGCAACTCATTTCCTTACCAATGATATCCGGTTGCCGGACATTCCATCTATACAAATTCTTTCCCTTGATTCACTCAGGTAAAACAGGATCGGAAGGAACCCTCTTTTTTCCTTAGTTGCTAAAAAAGAATCAGACCGGCTCCGCGCGCAGGGAGCGGGAGTGCTCCGGGCCGGGGTCAGATCTTAAAAGTTCATTATTCGGAAAGACCTGCTGTCTCGCGCAGAGGCGCGGAGGCGCTGAGAAAAGATGAATGAACCAGCACCGGCCTGCCTACAAGGTCCCCTCCCCCTATGACCTGACCACCTGGCCCACCCCCCATCCCGGCCTTCCCCCATCGAGGGGGAAGGAGAAACACAGTGCCGGGGTTGCGGCCTGAGGCCGGCTGTGGAGTGCATGCGGAGGGCTAACCCTTTAGTCACGCTTGACGTTAATCACGGCAGGCGTTATTATTTACCCAATGATCCGATCCTTCAACTGTCCCGATACGGAAGCGCTCTCAAAGGGAATCCGTGTTAAGCGGTTCGTGAGCATAGCCGCCATAGCCCGAAGAAAGTTGAGGCAACTCGAGATTGCCGGAAACCTTGAGGACCTGAGAATTCCGCCTGGAAATCGTCTGGAGGCGCTTAAGAGCGTGTTGAAAAATCCGATGTCCACAGGCTGAGGAAAAATGCCCAGATGGAAGGCGTGCGAAATCCCGAGGAATGAGGCGTACAAGCCAGTACGCCGCAGTGACGAGGGATGAGCAAAACGCAGCAGATGGGCGTTTTTCAACGGCCTGTTAAGGGCGACAGGTCCGGCCAGTACATCATCCGTATCAACCGACAATGGCGCGTCTGCTTTGTTTGGACAGAAGCGGGGGCAGTAGGCGTTGAAATCGTGGATTACCACTGAGGTGAACACATCATGAACAAACTCAACCCCGTCACTCCAGGAGAAATCCTCTTGGAAGAGTTTCTAAGGCCAATGGGACTCAGTCAATATCGTCTGGCCAAGGAACTCGGTGTCCCGGCACAACGCATCAGTGAGATTGTTGCGGGCAGACGCTCTATCACGGCAGACACCGACTTGCGATTGTGCAAATTTTTCGGTCTTTCCAACGGATATTGGCTGCGCGCGCAGGCTGCACACGACACAGAGGTTGCCGAGCGTCAGATGGGATCTGTGCTGACAAAAATCCGCCCTTGGACTGCTGTCATGGCCCAGCAAGACGCCACAGATGACCACGATTCCCGCAGGGGCTGACCCCTCGGACGGGGAGAGACGGAGAGGGTCAGATCATAAAAAGTCATGATTCGAAAAGATTTTCTCGCGCAGAGGCGCGGAGGCGCTGAGAAAAGATGAATGAAACAGCACCGGCCTACCTGCTGGGTCCCCTCCCTCTTGACGGAGGAGGGACAGGGTGGGGGTGGTTCTTTTTGTCATTCAGGATGTAGTCCTTTCTCTGAAAATGGGCGAACACGTCGCCAGTCCTGAGATAGATTTTCAGCCTCCCAGAGATCCACGTTTTTTTGTAAATTAAGCCACAATTCAGGGGTGGTACCGAAAGCTCTTGAGAGACGTAAAGCCATATCCGGCGTTACCGATCCTTTTTCATTCAGAATTTTAGAAAGTGTCTTTCTCGATATATTCAGATTGGATGCCATATCGGTCACTGTTATTGATAATGGCTTAAGGTAGTCTTCTCTTAATATGCACCCAGGATGAGTGGGTTTTCGCTGTAGTCGCCTCATAATAATTTCCTTTAATGATAATCGGCATAGTTAACGATATAAGCATCGCCGTCTATAAATTTGAAAAATATTCTCCAGTTCCCGGAAACATGTACAGAAAAATGACCTTCTAGATTTCCGGATAGTTTATGCAAATTCGATCCAGGGTAGTTCATATCCATTACGTCATTTGCCGCATTCAACCGGTCTAAAATTCTTACGATTCTATCCGCGTGCTCTGGCCGAATCCCTTTTTTGTTTCCGGAGTAAAAAAATTCTTCAAGACCTTTATGCTTGAATGATTTGATCATAGACAAACATGTAACCCTAGGGGTTACAATAGTCAAGGACAAAAATATCTGCCATCGTCTTGACATTGAGAATCGGGGGCAGATCTCACAAGTTCATGATTCGAAAAGATGGTTTTCTCGCGCAGAGGCGCGGAGGCGCTGAGAAAAGATGCTGGAAACAGCACCGGCCTTCCTACAAGGTCCCTTCCCCCTTGACGGGGGAGGGACAGGGTGGGGGTGGCGATAAGGGACTGCCTGACCGCCTGACCACCCCCTTCCCGACCTTCCCGCATCAAGGGGGAAGGAGAAAACCAGAGGCCTCATCGCAGCCTTCCCCCATCAAGGGGGAAAGGGAACACCGGTGCCGGGGCTTGAATCTGGCCACCAGCATCGGCGGGGAAGGGGAAAAACAGTGCCGGGGTTGGGGCCTGGATTCTGGACTGACGGTATGACATGCCTTTGGAGCGATCACATCAAATCGGTTGACTGGGCGAGGGGATGGTATATATTGTAATATATCATTTCCAAGGGAGGCCGTGATCCATGGAATCGACAGCCAAGTTATTCAAGAACGGGAGGTCCCAGGCGGTCCGTCTGCCCAAAGCCTTCCGCTTCAAAGGCACTGAGGTGAAAATCCGAAGGGAAGGTGAGAAGGTGATCCTCGAGCCGTTGGAGGGAGATCGCTGGCCGGAAGATTTCTGGGACCATTTCACGCCTGACCCCGGATTCAAGACCCCCGACCCTCTTCCGTCCAAGGAATTCACCCTGGATTGACCGCGTATAGAATGTTTCTGCTGGATACGAATATCGTCAGTTACTGGATGCGGGGCGAGCCGTCCGTCATCGCTCGATTGCGGGAATGCCGACCCGCCGATCTGTCCCTGTGCGCCGTCACACTGGCCGAGATCAGCTACGGTATTGAAAAATCACCCGTGAGAAAGAAGGAGAGAAGAAGGAAAATCGAAGAAATTTCGTCCCTTTTGACCGTGTGTTCGTTCGATGAAGCCGCTGCGAACTGTTATGGGATCATTCGCGCCCGGCTGGAAAAAAAGGGCATCGTGATCAGTGAGCGGGATATGCAGATCGCCGCTATCGCCGTCGCGAACCGTTTGACGGTGGTCACCCACAACGTGAAAGAGTTCAGCCGCATCGAAGAACTCGTCGTCGAAGACTGGATGGAAGGGCGCAGTTAGGAGCCCGGGGTTGAGTGAGAATCGGAATCAGATCTTAAATAATTGCAAGCACTGCCTGACCACGCCCATCCCGACCTCCCCCCATCAAGGGGGAAGGGGAACACCCGCGGCGGGTTGCGTCCCATCTTCCTTGACATCCATTAAATTTAAATATAGCATTTAAAAATGATGCATAAAACGCGGTTTCTGGGTCCCAAAATCGACCGCCTGCTCACCATGTTTCCCGTGGTGGCCATAACAGGCCCCAGGCAGTGCGGCAAGTCCACTCTGGTTCAGACCCTTCGGCCGGACTGGCATTATTATGATCTGGAACGGCCGGATGACTACCAGCTCATCACCAGTGATCCTTTGGGCTTTTTCAGCCGTCGCCCGGATCGGACCATTATTGACGAGGCCCAGCAATACCCCGAGCTCTTCCAGGTCCTGAGGGGGGTCATCGATCGGGACCGGTCCGCAGTGGGCCGGTTTCTGATCACCGGGTCCAGCTCCCCGGATATGGTCAAGGGATTGTCCGAGAGCCTGGCCGGACGCCTGTTTACCGTAGAACTCTGGCCGCTGAAGGCTGGAGAGTTTCATGAAAGGCCTCTGTCCCCTCTGTATGAAACCCTGGCGGCCGGGAAAACCGACCCGATTCAGGACCTGGAGGGCAGGCCTTTTCTGACTCCGGACCAGATGTACCAACACTGGCTTCTGGGCGGGTATCCCGAGCCCCGGATCAAAGGCATGCAGACCCCGGAGTTCCACGGTCTGTGGATGGACGGGTATTTCTCGGATTACATGGAGCGGGACATCGGCCGGCTTTTCCCAGGAATCAACCGGCATGCCTTCCGTCTCTTACTCCAGTCCCTGGCCTTTCATTCCGGGCATATCCTGAACCAGTCCGAACTGGCCCGGGCTGTGGAGGTCAGCTCGCCCACGGTGAAGCAGTACCTCGACATACTGCACCACACATTCATCTGGCGAAATCTGCCCAGCTTTGAGAAAAACAGTCTTAAAAAAGTCCAGAAAATGCCCAGGGGCTTTTTCCGGGACCAGGGAATCCTGCATCACCTGCTCAAAATAACCCGTGTGGACGACCTGTTGGTCCATCCTGCAGCAGGCGGGTCCTTTGAAGGCTTTATGATGGAGGAGATCATCCGGGGGTTTCAGTGTACCCTGACGTCGGGGCTGGATGTCTATTATTACCGAACACGGGACAAGTCCGAAGTGGATGTGATCATGGAGGGGCCGTTCGGCCTCCTGCCCATCGAGATCAAACTGGGTCACAAAGTTCAGAAACGAAGCCTGGCGGGTTTGCGGAATTTCATGAATGATACAGGCTCGGATGTAGGTATATTAATCAATAATGCGGATAAATTGGAATATCTGGATGACAATATCATCCAGATACCTTCAGGATACTGGTAACTGCCCGGGGCCAGATCTTAAATATTCATTATTCGAAAATAATTGAAAAAAACTACCTGACCACCCCCTTCCCGACCTTCCCCCGACAAAATAGCTGTTAAGCTGTTGAGCTGTTGAGGGAAGACAAAGGGCGCTACACCGGCGGAGTCGGTTGCCTGGCACAGACCCTGATGCAGGGTTCCAGCGTCGAGGGGGGAAGGGGAAAACCAGAGCCCTCATCGCAGCCTTCCCCCATCGAGGGGGAAGGAGAAAACCCGTGCCGGGGATGCCGGCCGGGCATTTCAGAGTCAACAGGTAAGGAGAAACCCCGTGCCGGGGATCTGCCCCGGCCGTTTTCCATCGAGAGAAAAAGGACGTTCAAGACGAAATGCGAAGGCCCTTCATATTCATTGCTGTAGTAGTGTTGTCGGTGGGCGTGTTCTTTTCCGGCTCCCGCCTGCCTGAGCCGTCGGGCCATGAAGCCGCGGATGAACGGCTGGTGGTGGTGACCTACAACATCGGGGGCAGGTCGGCCAAGAAGGCCTCCGAACAGAGGAAAGCGCCCCTTAAAGACGTGATCGGGGAGCATTCTCCGGATCTCGTGTTCCTTCAGGAGTGCGGGAAAAAGGAGAGCGACTCCCTGGCAGCGGCCCTGGGAATGGCGCATTCCCTGCACATCTCCTACCAGGGAAAGAAAAAGAAGAAGAGCGGGCTGGCCATCCTGTCCAGGTTTCCTCTTCGCGATACCGAGACCCGGTTTTTCCAAGAAAGCCCGAACGGCCTGGGGTATGTGATGTGCGAGGCCATGGTGGGCGGTCGGCCACTGCGGCTGGTGAACCTGCACCTGGACCGGAACCCGCGCGTCAGGACAAAAAAGGTCATGCCCCGGATCCCATGGAAGACCGCCCTCGGCGTGGTGGTGGAAGAGCTGACGACCGAGACCACAAGGTGCCGGCAAGTGGATATGATCCTGGATCGGCTGAAGGCATGGCCGGCGCAGAATACGATCATCGCGGGGGACTTCAACACCATTCCCTATGCCACGGCCACACGGAAGGTCCAGGCCCGATTCCAGGATGCGTTGTGGCCCTCCATGGACTACTTCTCGCACACGTACAGTGAGATCGGCTTTCCGTTCAAGCCGCGTATTGACTACATCTTCCATTCGCCCGAGATCACCCGGACGGACAGCGGAGTCATTCGCTCCGGGCCGGGGGATCACCACGCAGTGTGGGCCGGATTCATTGTGGGATAGGGGAGAAGTGCCTGTCTCGCGCAGAGGCGCGGAGGCGCTGAGAAAAGATGAATGAAAAATGTATAGGTGTTAAGGTGTTGAGGTGTTGAGGTGATGAGGTGATGAGGTGATGAGGGAAAACAAAGGGCACTGCACCGGTGGTGTCGGTTGCCTGGTACAGGCCCTGATGCAGATTCCCTCGTCGAGGGGGAAGGAGAACCCCCGTGCCGGAGTTATCCCCATCGAAATCGAAATCGGGATCGCTATCGAAATCGACATTCCATGGAATCGGCAACCACTCAGGCGACACGCAGGATCTCTCCCCATGCGATGCCAAAGATGGAGCGATTTCCGGATGAACCACGATTTCGATACCGATTTCGATAGCGATCGCGACGAAATCCCGAAGACCCGTCCCGGGATTGCGACCCACGGGCGAGCACGAGCCCAGGTGGGAGGGGTCCCCTCCCTCTTGACGGGGGAGGGACAGGGTGGGGGTGGCGAGAAAGCTACCTGACCACCCCCTTCCCGACCTTCCCCCGTCAAGGGGGAAGGTGAAAACCAGGGCCGGGGTTGCGGCCTGGCGCGCCGGAGTTCCTTTCCTAATCAACTCATTGGATTTGTTCATTTAAATGCCTTTTATTCATCTCTTTTTCGATAATACTGTTATTTTACTTGACTTCTTCACGGAAAAGGGTTAGTTTTAAACAAATCAATGGAGTCCTGGTTTGATGCCAGGACGGTTTCTTTCTGAAGGTACAAACGATTTTTACGAATGCATCCTCCAGTTTGAGACGTTGAGATCTTAGAGAAAGGAGGATGTTATCATGGCTAATGGAACTGTTAAATGGTTTAACGACCGAAAAGGTTTTGGATTCATTGAGCAGGAAGACGGCTCGGACGTGTTTGTTCATCATTCAGGCATTAACTCGAGCGGCTTTAAATCCCTCAATGAAGGCGACAAGGTTTCTTTTGACATAGAGCAAGGACCCAAAGGGGCCTCTGCTACGAATGTCACGGTAATCTAATTTCATCCAATGATTGAAAAAGGGTGTCCCTTCAAGAGATTGAGGGGATGCCTTTTTCCGTTTCAACTGCAACTTAAAAGACAATCATCTCAAGAAGAACCTACGTATTAAAGCCACTTGACATTTCAATCATCGTTATTAAAAGTGCAAAAATCCAATCTCACCTTTATCGCTTTTCCACAAACATACTCTTCCAAACATTTGTATCATAACAAACCTCTATCTATGATGAATGGGTGTTGCTGTCATTCTGTCTGGTAGATAGAATATGACGTATATGAGGAAAAACCAATGCGCATACTATTGATCTATCCGGAATATCCAGATACCTTCTGGAGCTTCAAACATGCCCTGAAGTTTATCCACAAAAGGGCCGCGCATCCGCCCCTGGGACTCCTCACCATCGGCGCCATGCTGCCGAAGGAATGGCCCAAGCGACTGGTGGATATGAACGTAGCGAAGCTTACGGACAGTGATCTGGCCTGGGCGGACTGTGCATTCATCAGCGGGATGGCCGTGCAGAGAGACTCTGCCCGGCGAACCATTTCCCTCTGCAAGAAGGCGGGCCTTCGAATCGTGGCGGGTGGGCCGCTGTTTACCTATGAATCCGACCAGTTCGAAGAGGTCGACCACTTTGTCTTGAACGAGGCGGAAATCACCCTGCCGTTGTTCCTGAAGGACATGGAAGAGGGGCGACCGAAGCGCGTGTATGAGACGAAGGAGTTCGCCGACATCCAGCAGACGCCCATTCCCATGTGGGAACTGGCCGCGCTCAAGCGGTATGCCGGCATGAGTATCCAGTTCTCCAGGGGCTGCCCGTTCAATTGCGAGTTCTGCAATGTCACGGCACTGTTCGGTCACCGTCCCCGAATCAAGACCGCCGATCAGATCATTCGAGAGCTGGACAGCCTTCATCGCGTGGGCTGGCGGGGAAACGTCTTTTTTGTGGATGACAACTTCATCGGAAACAAGGCCTACCTGAAGAATCACCTCCTTCCCGCACTGATCCAATGGCAGAGAGGAAAACGAGGGGTCGCTTTCAATACCGAGGCCTCGATCAACCTGGCGGACGACGATGAGTTGATGGCCGCGATGGTGGACGCGGGATTCGATTCCGTGTTCATCGGCATCGAGACACCGGATGAAGAGTGCCTGGCCGAGTGCAACAAGAGGCAGAACACGAACCGGGACCTCCTGGCGAGCGTGAAGAAGATCCAGCGGACCGGACTTCAGGTCCAGGGCGGATTCATCGTTGGATTTGACCACGACACGACTTCCATATTCCAGCGTCAGATCGATTTCATTCAAAAAAGCGGGATCGTCACCGCCATGGTGGGCCTGCTCCAGGCGCCCCTGGGAACGAAGCTGTACGAACGGTTGAAAGACGACGGGCGTCTTCTCGGTCCCATGTCCTGCAATACCGATGGAACGACCAATATCGTGCCAAAAATGGGGCTCGATATGCTTTACGATGGATATCGAAATATTATGCAGAATATCTACTCGCCAAAGCACTACTATCGGCGGATCAAGACGTTCCTTCGAGAGTACCAAATTCCGAAGGTCCGGTATTCGATCGATTTCCAGCGCTCAATGGCCCTTTTCAGGTCCGCATTTCGTCTGGGCATTTTGGGGAAAGAGCGCTTTCAGTACTGGCGACTCCTGGCCTGGACGTTCGTTTACCGACGCCGCTCCCTGCCCGTGGCCATCACGCTCATGATTTACGGGCACCATTTCCGAAAGACCTGTGAGCGGGAAACCGGGGTCAGGCCGTAGGAGGGGGTGAGCCTTTAACCCCTTCCCCCTTGATGCTGGTCACCAGACCGCAACCCTGGCACTGGTTTGCCCCTTGATGGGGGAAGGCTTCGCTGAGGGCTCTGGTTTTCTCCTTCCCCCTCGATGCTGGTCACCAGACCGCAACCCCGGCACGGGTTTTCCCCTTCCCCCTTGACGGGGGAAGGTCGGGAAGGGGGTGGTCAAGCAGTGCTTTTCTTCCCTCTCGACGGCAAAGACCTGTGAAGTTGGTCACGATCCTTGACACCTGATCCCCGGGGCCTCTACACTATGACCAGAATGCGAGCCAACCTCCATATGGCCCTGGTTGCTTTTTCAGAATAGGGTGAGGAACATGCCATGAATACCGTCTCCGTGTCAGAGGCCAAGATGAGACTGAGCGCCCTGGTGGATTCCGTCAGGGAGACCGATGAAGAGGTGGTCATCACAAAAAACGGCCGGCCCGTTGCCGTCCTGGTGAGCCCCGAGGAATTCGAGAGCTGGGGGGAAACCATGAAAATTCGGTTTGACAGCGAATTCATGGAGGAAATCAAAGTCGGCCTCGAAGCCTTGAAGAAGAATAAGACATCGCTTTACACTCTGGAGGAACTTCTGCCTGAGTGATGGCGCCTGTCGAGGAAAAATATCTACTGAGAGTTCCAGACGATGTGGCTTCCGTGCTGAGGAAACTCCATCCATCGATCAAGACCCGCATCCGAGCCGGTTTAAAAGCGATCCTTGCGGATCCGTACTGCGGAAAATCCCTGAAAGACGACCTGACTGGGCTGAGGAGCCGGCGCGTAAAACGCTACCGGATCATCTATCGTGTTCGCCCGGCAAAACGACCCATTGAAATCGTCGCAGTGGGTCCCAGAAGGGCCATCTACGAAGAGACATTCCGGCTTCTCCACCCTTCCGTCAGGTCTCAATGATTGACGGCCTTCCAAAAACCGGCTCAATCGCCGAGGATTTGCTGTTACCCGAGAAAGTGACGGTGCCGAATAGCTCGTTCGCCGGCACGGGTTTTCCCCTTTCCGCTCGATTCCGGAGCGCCAGGCGACTTCCCCGGCACGGGATTTCCTTCCCCTCGACGTGGGAAGGCTTCGATGAGGGCGCGGGTTTTCCCCTTCCCCCTTGACGGGGGAAGGTCGGGAAGGGGGTGGTCAGGTGGCATTTCCCCTTCCCCCTCGATGGGGGAAGGTCGGGATGGGGGTGGTCAGATTATATCCTTGCAAAACGGTTAAATAACAAATATATTGTCCGCCATGGAAGGCCAATTTCGCCACCTGTTGCACCAGAAAATCGTGGATTCCCTGGCCGTGGCCATACCCGAAGCCACCCGCCGCGACATTCGGGTCCCTGGAGTCCCCGGCAAGGCCTTGGCGGTTATCGGCATGCGCCGTGCCGGCAAGACCACCTTCCTCTGGCAGCAGATGGCCGACCGTCTTGCCCAAGGCACACCCCGGGAAGGGCTTTTGTACTTCGGCTTCGAGGACGAGCGCCTGGCGGGCATGACCGCCGGGGATCTGCATCTCGTCGTGGAGGAGTATTATCGGCTGCATCCCGAATGGCGTGATCGGCAACGGGCGGGCTTTTTTTTCGACGAAATTCAGGTCGTGCCGGGATGGGAGGCCTTTGCCCGGCGACTATTGGATACGGAGCGGATCGAGTTGTTCCTATCCGGCTCATCCGCCCGTCTCCTGTCCCGCGAAGTGGCCACCAGCATGCGGGGGCGTGCCATGGAGGTGCCGGTCTACCCCTTCAGCTTCCGCGAAGCCTTGCGTCATGAAGGGCAAGAGCCGGACAAGCCCTTCGGGCGTTTGACCAAATCGGAACGCTCCAGCCTGGAAAAGGCCCTTTACCTCTACCTGGAGCGGGGAGGTTTTCCCGAGGCCCAGGGGATCGATGCGCGGGACCGGACCGAACTCCTTCGCGGATACGTGGATGTGGCCCTCTTGCGTGATGTGATCGAACGTCACGCGGTTTCCCATCCCACGGCTCTACGGTGGATGGTGCGTCAACTGCTTGGAAATGCGGCCGGCGCTTTCAGCGTGAACCGCTTTCACCACGATCTCAAGTCCCAGGGCATGCCCGTTGCAAAAGATACGCTTCACGCCTACCTTGGGCATATCGAGGATGCCTTTCTGGTTCGCACCCTGTCCGTGGCCACCGAATCCGAGCGCCGCCGCATGGTGAACCCTCGCAAGGTCTACCCGGTGGATACCGGGCTGATACCCATGTTTGATCGAGGCCGACGGGCCAACACGGGGCATGCGCTCGAGACCTGTGTGCTGCTGGAATTGGCGCGGCGCGGCGCGGACCTGGCCTATGTCCGAACCAGCGGAGGCTTTGAGGTGGATTTCCTGGCGCGATATCCTGAGGGGAAGGACGAGTTGATTCAGGTCTGCGCCTCGCTCGACTCGCCCGACACTCAAGCGCGTGAAGTCCGCGCCCTGCTCGATGCCGCCCGGGAATTCCCTGGTGCGGAACAGGTATTGATCGCACTGGATGTGCCGGCCCGGGTAGAAGTCCCCCCGGAGATTACCCTGTATTCGGCTGTGGAGTGGCTGATGACGTGACTACCCTCGCCGGACACTGCAACCCTGGCGAGGATTCATCACAGGGCCGGCTCCCCGGCACGGGTTTTCCTTCCCCTCGATGTGGGAAGGCTTCGATGAGGGCTCTGGTGTTCTCCTTCCCTCTCGATACCGGAGCGCCAGGCGACTTCCCCGGCACGGGTTTTCTTCCCCTTGACGTGGGAAGGCCGGAAAGGGGGTGGCCAGGTGGCATTTCCCCTTCCCCCTTGACGGGGGAAGGCCGGGAAGGGGGTGGCCAGGTGGCATTTCCCCTTCCCCCTCGATGGGGGAAGGTCGGGATGGGGGTGGTCAGGTGGTCAGGCAGTGCCTTATCGCCACCCCCACCCTGTCCCTCCCCCGTCCGAGGGGGAGGGGACGTTCAACCCGGGATCGTGCTTTGAATATGGTCTTGTCCAGAGTCCTGGCTTTGATTCTCCCGCACTGAGGACTCAGCTCATGGCCGGGTCCCCGGCACAGGTTTTTCCCTTCCCCTCGATGTGGGAAGGCTTCCATGAGGGCTCTGGTTTTCCCCTTCCCCCTTGACGTGGGAAGGCCGGAAAGGGGGTGGCCAGGTGGCATTTCCCCTTCCCCCTCGATGGGGGAAGGTCGGGATGGGGGTGGTCAGGCAATGCGTTTACACCACCTAGGCGCTGAACACTGCGTGACCGGGTCCTGCCACCTGGTCCGGGCCGGAAACGTGAACATCCTGGTGGACTGCGGCCTCACCCAGGGAGATGACCGCGCCGTGCCCATGGCCGAGTGGCCGGTCCGTCCAGGCGACATCGATTACCTCTTTCTCACCCACGCCCACGTGGACCACGTGGGCCGCGTCCCCGATCTGGTGCAGGCCGGGTTTCACGGCGAGATCCTCACCACCCACGCCACCCGGGCGATCCTCGGCCCCATGCTGGAGGACGCCCTGGGGTTCACGGACAGGAGCGACCGAGAACGGGCCGCAGTGATGTCGCGCATCCATGAGATGTCCTGGGGTTTCGAATATGGCGCGCCCTTTGAACTGAAAAGCGGTCTCCGGTTTCAACTGGGCCGCGCCGGGCACATCCTCGGCTCCTGCTGGGTGCGGCTGGAACAGGCCGGGGCAGGGGACGGGCCGGCATCCGTGGTGTTTTCCGGGGACCTGGGTCCACCCCACACACCCCTCCTTCCCGACCCGGACGTACCCGAGACCTGCGACCTCCTGGTCATGGAGTCCACCTACGGGGACCGCCTTCACGAGGATCGCCAGGGGCGCATTCAAAGGCTCGGCGAGGTCCTCGCCATGGCCCTTCGGGATCGCGGAAAGGTCTACATCCCCGCGTTCTCCCTGGGCCGGACCCAGGAACTCCTCTTCGAGATGGACCGCCTCTTCACGGATGAGGAGTGGGCCGACGCCTTCCCTTCCCTCCACGCCCACGGGCGCATCCCCGTGTTCCTGGACTCGCCGCTGGGTCTGGAGATCACCCGCGTCTATTCGAGCCTGACGGAATACTGGGACCGCGAGGCTCAGAACCTGCTGGCCCAGGGGGATCATCCCCTGGACTTTGACCACCTCTATGCTGTACGCTCGGCCCGGGATCACCAACGGGTCCTTGACGTGGAGGGCCCGGCCGTGGTGGTGGCCGGGAGCGGCATGTGCACGGGCGGCCGCATCGTGAGCCACCTGAAGCAGGGGCTCGGGAACGAGCGGAACGACGTCCTCTTTGTGGGATACCAGGCCCGGGGGACCCCCGGCAGGGACATGGTGACATACGGGAGGCGGCCGGACGGGTACGTGATCCTGGACGGGGAGCGCTTCCCCATTCGCGCCCGGATCCACACCATGGGCGGGTATTCGGCGCATGCGGACCAGAGCGACCTGATCCGCTGGGCCGGGGCGGTGGGTCCCAGGCGGATCAAACTGGTGCACGGCGAGCCCGAGGCCCAGGAGGGACTCTCCCATCTCCTTCCCCCTTGATGGGGGGAGGTCGGGAAGGGGGTGAGCCTTCAACTCCCCCCTCGACGGGGGAAGGTCGGGAAGGGGGTGGCCAGGTGGTCAGGCAGTGCCCTATCGCCACCCCCACCCTGTCCCTCCCCCGTCGGAGGGGGAGGGGACACTCAACCGAGGGTTGTGCTCGGAAATGGCTGACATCCCCGGCACAGGTTTTCCCCTTCCCCCTCGACGGGGGAAGGTCGGGAAGGGGGTGGCCAGGTGGTCAGGCAGTGCCCTATCGCCACCCCCACCCTGTCCCTCCCCCGTCGGAGGGGGAGGGGACGCTCAACCGAGGGTTGTGCTCGGAAATGGCTGACATCCTCGGCACAGGTTTTCCCCTTCCCCCTTGATGGGGGAAGGCCGGGAAGGGGGTGGTCAGGAAGCCAGGCACGCTCACCCATCCGTCGAAGAGCGGCCCAAGCACTCCTCCATCTCAACACAGCGATACATTCATGAATGAACATCCTCAGACAACCTACACAGCCTCTCCCTCCGTCTCCACACGCCTGACCCGAGATGACGGGGCCGTCCTGTTTCAGGCGGATACCGGGGAGGAGCGGTTCCTCAACGGGACCGGGCTCTGGATATGGAAACGCCTTGACGGATCGCGCGGTATTCAGGATTTTGCCCGGGCCATGGCGGAGGAATACGACGGCGTTTTGGAGGATCAGGCTGTCCAAGACATTTCCGCCTTCATGGAAGACCTTGCGAGTCGCGGGTTTGCCTTGGAGGGGTCATGCGGCAAAGGGGAACGATCCGGTCCGTCCATATTTCCGCATACAGATGATGCCCCCCGATGTGTGGATATTTCCGTCACCGGAAGGTGCAATCTGCACTGCCCCTATTGCTTTTACGCCGGCGAGATGGTGAACCGAAAGGACCTCTCCCTGGCGGAATGGGGCCGGTTTTTCAGGGAAATGGGAGCGCTGGCGGTACGTTCCGTCACACTGAGCGGTGGGGAGGTCTTTGTGCGTCCCGATCTTTGGGATGTGATCGACGAGTTGCTCATCGAGCCCATTCGATATAGTGTCCTCACCAACGGTACGCTGATTACAGAACACGAGATCAAAGAACTGGACCGGGGAAAGCGGCGAAAACGGCTCGACAGTATCCAGGTCTCCATCGACGGTTCCGGACCGGAGATCCACGATCGAATCCGGGGCAAAGGCTCGTTTAAGAAGGCGGCCCGCGGCCTCAGGCTTCTCATGGAAGCAGGTTTGCCCGTCACCGTAAGGGTGACCATCAATCCGATCAACGTGGGTGACCTCGAGGGCATTGCGCGGTTTCTCCTGGAAGACGTGGGGATATCGAGCTTCGGAACAAACGACGTCATGGCCATGGGCGCCGGGTGCGAGAACCAGGGCACCGTGACGCTCACGCCCCGGCAGCAGCTTTCCGCCATGCAGACCCTGGCTCGTCTGGCAACAACCTATGATGGAAGAATCACGGCCATGGCCGGACCCCTTGCCCGTCTGAGGCAGTTCCGGGCCATGGAGACCGCCAGAGCGGAAGGCCGGGCAATCGCCCCGAACAGCATGGGATGCCTGTCGGCCTGTGGGGGTGCGTTTACCAAGCTCTCGGTCCATCACGACGGCGCGGTCACGCCCTGCAATATTCTGCCGTCGATGATCCTGGGCCGTATCAACTTGGATTCCCTGTCCAGCATCTGGAGGACCCACCCGTCTCTCGCCGCCCTGCGCACCAGGAAAGACACCCGTCTTCAAGACATACCCGGTTGCGAAGACTGCGTTTGGGCCCCATATTGCAGCGGAAGCTGTCCAGGCGTGCCCTACGAGACCACGGGAGACTTCAAAAAGGTCAACCCGGAGGATTGCTACAGGAGGTTTCTCCTGGCAGTGGGCGCAAAAAACCTGGATGAAGCCATGGGGAAGCCTCTCCTTCCCCATTGACGGGGGAAGGTTGGGATGGAGCCTCTGGCGTTCTCCCTCCCTCCCTCCCTCCTGTGTCAAGCCGAATGGGACTTGGAAAGGAAACCGCGATCATGAGCGAGACCGTTTTTGTTCAAAACCCGGAGATCGTGCTCCACGAAGAGGACGAAGACGGAGCCCTTGTATTCAACCCGGACAACGACAATATTCGGGTCCTTAACCAGACGGGCCATTTCATTTGGAAGCACTGCGACGGCAAACACAGTGTAAGCCAGATCGTGGACGCGATCAGCAACGGGTTTTCCGAAACGCCGGAAGAACAGCTACCCGAGCATGTGCAGGAGTTTCTGAATGACCTGCTGCAGGCGGGTTTTCTCCTTCCCTCTTGATGTCGGAGCAACAGGACGCAGCTTGGGTACGGGTGTTCTCCTTATTCTATGACAGGGGAAGACTGTGATGAGGGCTCTGGTTTTTTTCTCCTCCTCGATGTCGGAGCACTTGACGCAGCCCCGGCACGGGTTTTCCCCTTCCCCCTCGACGGGGGAAGGCCGGGAAGGGGGTGGTCAGGCGGTGCCTTATCGCCACCCCCACCCTGTCCCTCCCCCGTCCGAGGGGGAGGGGACGTTCAACCCAGGGTCGTGCCTCGAAATGGTCTTGTCCAGAGTCATGGGTTTGATTCTACCGTACTGTGAACTCAACTCAGATCCGTGTCCTCGGCACGGTTTTTCCCCTTCCTCCTCGACGGGGGAAGACTTCGATGAGGCCCCTGGTTGTCCCCTTGCCCCTCGACGGGAGAAGGCCGGGAAGGGGGTGGTGTAGGCCAATGACCTGCCAGGAGCAAGAGATTACTCGACACGTAGACACGTCAGGCCCGAAGCCGGTCCCGGAACTCCCCAAAGGGGTCCCGCCGCTGAACTCCCTCTATTTCTATCTCTGCGGCGAGTGTAACCTGGCCTGTCGGCATTGCTGGATTGCGCCGGAACACAAGACCAGGGCATCGGCAACGAAAGTCCTTCCGGTCCATTATGCCCGGAAGGCCATCTCCGAAGCGATTCCCCTGGGCCTTTCATGGATCAAGCTGACCGGAGGGGAGCCCTTGCTTCACCCCCGGTTCAAGGAAATCGTCGAACTGGCCGCCGACCTCAAACTGGGCATCGTCGTGGAAACCAACGGAACTCTGATTGATGAGGAAACCGCGAAGCTGCTGGCGAAGGCTCCCGGCCCGGCCTTCGTGTCAGTGAGCGTCGATGGCGCCAGACAGGGAACCCATGATCAACTCCGCGGGGTGGCCGGTTCGTTTGACGACGCCCTGCGCGGGCTGGACCTGCTTGTCCATGAGGGGCTCCACCCCCAACTCATCTGTTCTCTGCATCGAGGGAACCGGGAAGAGGCAACGGATGTGGTGGCCCTGGCCAGGGAGCGAGGGTGCGGATCTGTCAAATTCAACCGGATACACCACGCCGGGCGCGGGGACCGGTTCATCGAATCCAACGGACTGGCGACGGGAGATATCCTGGAACTCTATCGGGTCACGGCGGACGCCCCGGCTGCCGAGGGGTTCCCCGTGTTTTTCGACATCCCCATGGCCTTCCGCCCTATCCGCGGTCTGCTGAACGACGCTTACGGGCGGTGCGCGCTTCACCACATTCTGGGCATTCTTTCCGACGGGACGGTCTCCCTGTGCGGGATCGGGACCACCGTGCCTGAACTCGTGTTCGGGCATCTGGATACAGCCACCCTCTCCGAGATATGGCTCCACAACGAGACCCTCACCTCAGTGAGGGAGACGGTCCCCGACCGGTTGACCGGGGTCTGCGGCAGATGCATCCACCGATCCTTCTGCCTGGGAAACTGCGTGGCGGATAACTATCACCTGAAGAGGCGCATTGATGCCCCATACAGCTTCTGCGAGGCGGCGGAAGAGGAGGGGCTCTTTCCGGAAAGCCGAAAGCGTCCGTGACGATCGAACAGTCCACCATCATAACGACCTGCCACGAACTCGGGGGCGTCTGCTTTCACAGCACGTCGAACGCCGAGATCCCTCGCCTTCACGGAGATCTGTTTGCCCCGTTCGCGGTGGGGGACCGGGTCCCGGATGCGTCCCTCCACTTTCGAGGGTTCGGCGAAGAGCCGGCCGGGGACCTGAAAGCCCGCCTGATGAGCCGTCCCGAGGTGGCCCGGTTGCTGGAAAAGGGGTGCAGCGGGGATCGCTCCTGCTGGTCCGATGATGACTGCGTGCTGGTCCGGGACTTTCAAAGGAGGGAACTTCATTTCTTTTACGGCCGGGAATCCGGGGGGTACCTGCCCGAGATCGCGGGGTATGCCCCCGAGTGGTACGTGGCGTCCAACCTGTGGCAGGTCTTTTCGGGTTTCCTGCCTCTGTTTGATGCGGTCATGCTCCACAGCGCCGGTGCGGTTCTGCCTGGAGGGCGCGCGGTCCTTTTTCTGGCAAGTGACGGAGGCGGCAAGACCACGGCTGTCACGGCACTGGAGAGGGCACGGGTCCTGAGCGACGACCAGGTCATCGTGAGGCGGAAGAACGGCCGGTTCAAGGCGTTTGCCACGCCCCTCGGCCTTCTGGGCGACGGCCCCTGCGAGGCCGAACTGAAGGGAATCTTTCTGCTCGAGAAACACGAGACATTCGAACTGGCGCCTCTCCCTTCAACGGAACTGATTCCGTGGATCTGGGCCGAGCACCGCAACTACACCTTCTTCCTCCCCAAACCGCTGCGGGTGGCCGTGTTCCGGCTGCTGTGTGACCTCTGCGGACGCGTGCCCTTGTACCGTATGCGCTTCCCTAAGGGACACGTGGATCAAGGGGCACTGGAGAGAATCGCGATGGGGCCCCGTGAAGCCGCGTGAGATCCTGATCTACCGGGGGGACAGCATGTCCGGCACGTTCCTGCCCGGGGACCTGCTTCACGTGGCGCCCGGGCCTCTCCACGCGATCCTGCCCGGCGACGTGGTGGTGTACCGGTCCCGGGAAGTCGGTGGATCCGCCTGCCTGCTGGTACACCGCGCCGTGAGGACCATGCCGGACGGCATTGTGGCCCGGGGGGATGTGAACGCCCGGGAAGACATGGACTTCGTGACATCCGAGAACCTGGTGGGGCGGGTGGCCTCTTTTCAGAGAAACGGGGCCGTCCGTCCGGTAGCCGGCGGCCGGAGAGGACTTCGCCGGGCGGTCCGCGCCAGGATGCTCCGTCGTCTCAAGGCCCTGGTGAAAGAGCGCCTCCCCCTGTTGAGCCGATGGATCATCGCCTGGAAGACCGCTCGAAAGCGGCCGGCGGGGGCATGAACTCACGGGCAATGCAATGTGGGTGCGTAAATGGTTTCTCTTCGGTGCCTTCCGTCATGAAGGACAACCTCCCGGGCCGGGCGAGGGGTATGGAGGCCGCATGTTTCAAGGAAATAACAAAAAAGGGGGTATATAGCGGGCCGGTTTCTGTTTTTTTCTGTTGACACGGATGAGAATCCACAGGTATCATCAACCTGAATTTCCCCCCCCCTCCCCCCAAGTCGTGTGAGGAGAACGATGAAAGCTCTCAGACTGCCCGTGTTGGCGGGCATAGTGTTGGCCTTTTTCCTGGTGGCGCCGGTGCAGGCGTCGATCACGTATGACCTTGGGGCCAATCAAACCATATGGCTCCAATTCGACACGCCCGCGTCTGATTTCAATGGGATGACATTGTGGTGGAACTGGTCCAACGGGCCCACCAACGCGAATGTCGACTGGAGTATCTACACCACTGAGGCGGACAACGGGTCCTATTACGATCAGATGGACGCCTGGTTCCTCCCCGCGAATGCGTTTGATCCACTATTGGACAGCACGATGACATTGATGTTCCAAAATGTGGGGACGCAGACCTCGACGCTTACACTCCAGCGTTTTGAAACCTATGACGTTGCCGCTCCCTATACGTATGACGAGTGGTGTGACGCGGTCTATCCGGAAAGCAATCCTCCCGGACTGGTCTGGAAGGTCGAGTTCACCTCATCTAATCTGTATACGAGCGACCCCGGCGGATACAATGACTTGTTCTACTACGATCCCCTGGTGAGCCACCAGGTGTACCGGAGTGATTTCAAGCAGGCGGAAGTGGTTCCTGTGCCGGCCAGTGTGGTCCTTCTGGCAAGCGGGTTCCTGGCCTTTATCGGGTTGAGACGCAAGACCCTGCAGGCATAACCGAGGACGCCTTAAAAGGCACTACCTGACGAGGCAGGGCCGTTATGGGTTCTGCCTTTCGTTTCTCAGCCGGGCTGTAGAGAAAAATAATCTGACTTCCCAACCCCATTGAATAATGAGTGATTCGCCATGAAAGACAGATCTTCAAAAGAAAAGCCGAGGTACTCTCCCCCAAGGGCCATGGACCTATCCGATCCTGAACTCATTGCCGTGGGCGCCAGCAGTTGCGCCCAGGGTGGCGCTCCCTCGAGTTCCGGCTGTGCCGGGGGTTCCGCACCGGCGGTCTGCAGCTACGGGGCCAGCCCGAACCTTCCGCCTCCACCGCGTGTGTGCAGTTACGGTGCAGCCCCGACACCAGGGTGATCCCTTATTCATTCCTGAACACGAAGCCAGTTGAAATGGGCGGCAGTCGAGACGCGGGGCAACAGCCCAAATCCCCGTCTGACTTGCCGTCCATGGCGTTAAGCCGAAGTCGATCCTTCCGCACGGTTTTTCGTTTCGCGCCCGAGCGGAGAAGACCTGCTCAGAACTGAGTGCCCTCAATCAGGACTTCCTTTCTTTCTTATCATCCCATTCCGGATACACGGTTCTGCAATCCCTGTCCGATTGGCCTGCCAAAACGGTGCCGGCTTTATAGATCCCGCTCAATCGCCGACCGTAGAGATGCACCCATTTGCACGGGCAGATCTCCTGGCCCGTGGCTATCCACGGCGCCATCGAATTGTCTTGTACTCGAGTTCCGCGGTGATCATGCCGATAGGACACGCAGATTACATCGAAACGGACACGGGAATATAAAAAACGACAAAACCGAAAATTTCTTGACTTTTTAGGCGATTAGGCTTATCTTTGCACCATGCCTCCACTGTGTGGCGGCTACCCCCCTAACGAATCCGAAAACTGAGGTGATTGAATTGAAAGCGCGCGCACTGGTATGTGCCCGTTGTCAACGGGCTGTTGTACTCTGGGGGATTGTCACTGCCTTCGTACTCTTGGCCGTCCCGGCATGGGCCGCCACCATCACGGTGGAGGGGTTCATGCTCGAGCAGGTTGTCTTTACGCACAAGAACGCTTCATATACCGGCGGGGAAAAGACCTATGATGGAAAATATGCCGGTGAGATGTCGGTTACGGTTACGGACACAGAATACGGCCTTTCCGGGTTTTCCACAGTGGGCTACTGCGTTCAGATCGAGCAGAGTATCTCCCAGGGGACGTACACCAATATGACCTTGACCCAGTTGAACCCCACCCTGGAGATGGAGACGCAGATCGCCTGGCTCTTGAACCGGTATGCGCCGGCCTATTACGGCGTCACGCCCCCGAAAACCCCGGATACCAAGGCAGGCGCTGCACTGCAGCTCGCCATCTGGGACGTGGTAAACGCTCCCGGGGACTACACTGTTCACCAGACCGGTACGGACGCCACGGTCTGGACCCTCTACAAAGAATATACGGACGCATTGACCGCGGCCGGTTCCCTTCCCGACCTCACCAATAACACCAAGTTCGCACGGCTCGAAGACAACCAGGACCTGGTGGTCTACAACGTCAACAACGTACCCGTTCCCGCCTCGCTCCTCCTGCTCGGCTCCGGGCTCCTGGCCCTGGTGGGGCTGGGACGACGAAGAGCGAAAGCCTCCTGACTCGCGCAGAGGCGCAGACGCAGAGCAGACATCTTTGGGAAAAGAAGCATCTCTACAATCCCCCCTGCCTCCGCCATGAGGCAGTGGGGATTTTTTTGGCACGGGTGTTCCCCTTCCCCCTTGATGGGGGAAGGCGGGATGGGGGTGGTCAGGCGATGCGACTTTAGGCTTTCAAGAAACGACAGAAAATGGTACGGTGCCGGACTGGAAACACCGGGGACCGGCCCCGGATTCGCCCTCCACAGAGGGCCGGGGTGTCCGGCCTTTTCATTCGCACGAAAAGGAGTGGTTCATGCATCGATTCCGGCCCTGGAAGGCGATTTCGTGGCTGGTCGTTCTCCTGCTCTTTCCGCTTTCGGCCTCGGCCGAGGAAGAGGCCCGCTACGGCATCGGGCCTGGAGACCTGCTGGAGATCTCGGTCTGGAAGGACGAGAGCCTGTCGCGGCAGATCATCGTGCCGCCGGACGGGGTGATCTCCTTTCCCCTCATCGGCGAGGTCCGGGCAGACGGCATGTCCGTGCCCCAGCTCCGCGAGGCCGTCCGGGAAAAGCTCACGGAGTACATTCCGGACGCCACCGTGACCGTGATGCTGATGGAGGCCATCAGCCTGCGCGCCTACGTGATCGGCAAGGTGAACAAGCCCGGCGTCTTTCCCATCACCATGAAGACCACGGTGCTCCAGGTCCTGTCCATGGCGGGCGGTCTCAACGCCTTTGCCTCGGAAGACGCCATCCTGATCCTGCGGGACCGGGAAGGCGGGACCGTTCAGATCCCCTTTGACTACAAAGAGGTCCGGAAGGGGGAGAACCTGGAGCAGAACATTCGGGTCGAGCGGGGGGACGTGGTGGTGGTGCCCTGAGCGCTTTCCCCGCCGGATGGAAGGACAAGGTGAAGTCAGGGATCGTCCCGGCGTACCGGACAAGGACGTGGGTCTGGGCCCTCCTCCTGATCCATGGGGCTCTGGGATGGGCGGCAACGGCCGGCGCCGAGACGCTCTTCACGCCGCGTGTGAGCGCGCGCGTGGAGTATGACGACAATGTCCGGTTCACCCGGACCGATCCAGCGTCCGATTTTGTGGCGAGCCTCCGGCCCTCCATGAAACTGAGCCACCGGACCGAACGACTGCAATCGGACACGTCCCTGGCGGTTCGGGCCCTGCGCTATGCCGAGGAATCGGACTTGGACCGGGAAGAGGTGTGGTTCGACTCGGGCCTCTCCTGGGGCCTCACCGAGCGGCTCTCGGTCCAGGGGGATGCCTCCTGGTCTCTGGACTCGGCCCTGGAATCGGAACTGCAGGAGACCGGACTGGTCACGGAGCAGACCGACCGGACGCGGATGTCCGGCGGGGGAGGGCTCACATTTCACCTCACGGAACTCCAGGACATCGGCGGCTCCTTTTCCCTCGGCCGGACCGAATATGACAGCGAGAACCAACTGGACTACGACACCGCGTACGCGGCCCTGACCTGGACCCGTCGTTTCCGGAACGAGAGAGACAGCCTGACGCTACAGCCCTATTGGAGCAGCAATTCGTCGGACGTGAGCGATGTGGGGACCTGGGGCTTTATGGTGGGGTGGAGCCGCCTCCTCGCGGAGAACTGGAGCCTGACGGCCTTTCTGGGGGCCCGGTACACGCGGACCGAATACCGGCGGATTCAACAAGAGGTGGTCTTCGACCCGACCCTCCTGCCGGCGTTCCCTTTTCGCATCGAAGAGGAGACCGTGACCGAGGAGGAGACGAGCTGGGGCGGCGTGGCCGACATATCGGTCCGGTGGACCGGCGAGGCGTGGGGCGTCGAGGCGTCCTACAACCGGGACCTCTCTTACAGCAGCCTGGGCGAGCCCATTGAACAGGATCGGCTCGGCCTCTCCATTCGAAGACGATTCGACGAGAGGCTGAGCGCGCAGTGCACGGGCACGGTCTACCGGTCTCGATACGAAGGTATGTTCTCGAACCAGGAGTACAGCCATTTCGCACTTTCGCCGTCCGTCTCGTACCGGCTGACCGAGACCCATTACCTGAGCGCCGGCTTTCACTATGACCTCCATGAGGACGAAGCCCAGGAGCCCTCGGGAGTGGACCGGAAGCGGGTCTGGATCAGCCTGGACTGCACGTTTGATCCGCCGTGGTGATTTTTCCTTTCAAGGACTGGGCTTGATGCCATGACGCCCGAGACCGTTGACATCCGCACCATCCAGGCCATGGTCCGACGAAGGATCAAGGGTTTTCTGCTGGTGTTTGTCCTGATCGTCCTCGCCGGAGCGGTTGTGGCCGTGCTCCTCCCGCCCAAATACAAGTCCGAGAGCACCATCCTCATCGAGAACCAGCTCATTCCCACGGAGTACGTCCAGTCCACCATCACCGGGTATGTGGAACAACGCATCGAGACCATTACCCAGCAGGTGATGAGCCGCACCCGTCTTCAGGAGATCATCGACCGCTTCGACCTCTACCGGGACATGCGGCAGCGATACACAGACACCGAGATCACGGACCGGATGCGCAAGGACATCCGGCTCAACATGGTCAGCGCGGAGGTGCGGGACACACGCACCGGCCGGGCCGAAGAGGCCACCATCGCCTTCACCATCGGCTACGAAGGGGAGAACCCGGCCGTGGTCCAGCGGGTGGCCAACGAGCTCGCTTCCCTCTACATGGAACTCAACCTGAAGCAGCGCGAGGAGCGGGCTACCACTACCACCACGTTTCTTCAGCAGGAACTGGACGGCCTTCGCAGCCAGATGGATGCGACCCAGGATGCACTCAGCGCCTTCAAGCAGGCCCACATGGGTGAACTGCCCGAGCACAACGTGGTGAACCTTCAGGCCATCAGCCGTCTCACCCGGGACCTGGAGAACGTCACGACCCAGATCAACCAGCTCCAGGAACGAAAGATCCTTCTGGAAGGGCAGATCGCGGGAGTCGATCCCATGCGGCCCATGGTCACCTCGGAGGGGAAGAGCGTCATGAACCCGGCCGACCAACTCCGGGTCCTGCGCCTGGAGTTGATGAGCCTCAAGAGCCGATACTCGGCCAAGCATCCCGACGTGGTGAAGCTCGAAGGGGAGATTCAGGAGCTGGAGGCCCAGGTAGGTTCGGTGGACGACGGAGCGGCCAAGGTGCGGCGTCTGGAGGAACTCACCGGCGAATTGGCCACCCTCAAGGGGAAGCTGGGACCCGAGCACCCGGACGTGATCAGGCTCTCCAGGGAGGTGGATGCCCTGTCCGCCGAGATTCAGCAAGCCTCGGCCAGAAAGACCGGGACCGCGCTCTTCGAAGAGAACCCGGACAACCCGGCCTACATCCATCTCCGGACCCAGATCGCCACAACGGATGCGGAGATCGCCGCCATGAAGGAACAAAAGGCGCGCATCCAAATGGAACTGATGGATCACCAGAAGCGGATGGCCAACGCGCCCCTGGTGGAACAGGAGTACAACCGCCTGCTGCGGGACCTGGAGAGCACCCGTCTGAAGCACGTGGACCTGACCGGCAAGCTCATGGAGGCCCAGGTGGCCCAGGGCATGGAAGAGACCCAGCGGGGGGAGCGCTTCGTGATCATCGATCCGGCCCAGCTCCCGGAAAAGCCCTTCAAGCCGAACCGGATCGCCATCCTGCTGATCTCGTTTGTACTGGCCATGGGCGGGGCCGTGGGCATGGCCGCGGTCCGGGAGGCCCTGGACACCACGGTGAAGAGCGCGGAAGAACTAGCCGCGCTTACCGGCGTGCCGGTCCTCTCGGTGATCGCTCGCATGGACAGCCCTCAGGAGATCCGGAGGCGGTGGATCAAGTGGGGGATCATCGTCTTGGCGGTGCTGGCCCTGGTGGGGATCGGGTTATACCTCTTTCACGAGTTCGTCATGCCGCTGGAGGTCTTCTGGGCCAAGGTGGAGCGGCGGCTTCTGAAGATGCAGGTGATATGAGCTGGGAGACGCAGGGAAACCTTAAAACCGGACTTGCGCAGAGGCGTTGGGAATCAAGAAAAACCTAAAACCTAAAACCTTATTCTCGCGCAGAGGCGCGGAGACGCAGAGAAAAGAAAAAAACCAAATAATAAAGGTGAAGAAAACCAAACACCCTTTTGAAACCGATTGAAATGGACTCGTGAATGACCGAGAACGAGATCGGGACCGTGGTGATCGATGCGGCCCTTGCCGTGCACCGGGAATTGGGGCCCGGACTGCTGGAGACGGTGTACGAGGTGGTTCTGGCGCGGGAACTGGAGGACCGTGGTCTGAGGGTGGAGCGGCAGGTGCCCGTGGCCGTTGTCTACAAGGGTATTCGATTCGATGAGGGTTTTCGGGCCGATCTGCGGGTGGAAGACAAGGTGATCGTGGAACTGAAGTCCGTGGAGACGTTGACGGCCGCCCACAAGAAGCAGGTCCAGACGTACCTGCGGCTCACCGGGTGCAGGCTTGGGTATCTGCTGAACTTCGGCGAGGCCCTGATGAAGACGGGCATCGCCCGGTGTGTCAACGGCCTCGAGGAATGATATTCTCTTGGTCTCGCGCAGAGGCCTAGACACACAAGGAAACCGGAAAAACCCTTTCTCGCGCAGAGGCGCGGAGGCGCAGAGAAAACAAATAGATAATTATTTTCATTGATCTAACGTCCCTGTTTTTTTAACCTTTCTGAAGGTGTTTTCTCAGCGCCTCAGCGCCTCTGCGCGAGAACATCAGTTGTAGTTGTTTTTTGACACAATGCCCCAACGCGAGAACATTGGTTGCTGTTTTTTTTAACCTTTTCAAAAAGGTTTTCTCAGCGCCTCAGCGCCTCTGCGCGAGAACATCAGTTGTAGTTGTTTCTTGTCACGACGCCCCAGCGCGAGAAGATTGGTTGCTGTTTTTTTTAACCTTTTCAAAAAGGTTTTCTCAGCGCCTCAGCGCCTCAGCGCGAGAACATCAGTTGTAGTTGTTTTTTGACACAATGCCCCAGCGCGAGAAAGGCCGTCCAATGAGCAAGCTCCAGAAGGCCATGGAAAAAGCCAGGAACTCCCGAGCCGGGCACGCGGACACGCCGGTGAACGCTTTGCCGTCCACCGGGCCGGAGGTGCAGGCACCGCCGCGGCAGGAGGTCCACCCGGCCTACGCCCGCACGCGTTCGTTTCAGGCCGACCCGGAGGCCCTGGTGCGAAACAAGGTGGTCTCCTTTTTTCCAGCCCACGCCATGGCCGACACCCTCAAGATCCTTCAGACCCAGGTCCTCAACCGGCTGGAGGAGCGGGGCGGCAACACCATCATGGTGACCGGCGCGAACCGCCATGAAGGGACGTCACTCACGGCCGTGAACATGGCCGTGAGCATCGCCCGGGAGCTGGACCGCACCGTGCTCCTGGTGGACACGGACCTGCGGAGGCCCTGCATACACCGGGTCCTGGGTATCGATGCCTCACGGGGCCTCTCCGACTACCTGCTCAAGGAGGCGGAGATTCCCGACCTCCTCCTGCACCCCGGAATCGGAAAACTCGTGGTGCTCCCGGCCGGGAGGCCTCTGCCCCAATCCGCGGAACTCCTGGGGTCCCCGCGCATGAAGGCCCTGATCCAGGAGATGCGCGAGCGGTACCCGGACCGCGTGGTCCTGTTCGATACGCCCCCCATCCTGGAGAGCGCGGATGCCCTGGCCTTCTCCAAGCTGGTGGACGGCATCCTGTTCGTGGTGGAGGCGGAGCGCACCCGGCGAGACCAGGTGAAACGGGCCTTTGAGCTTCTTCAGGGAAGACCGATTCTGGGCACGGTCCTCAACAAGGCAAGGCACTGAAGATCCACGTGCCCTGAGCCATACGGATGCCATGTACGAGACATTCTACCACTTCAAGGAAAACCCGTTCCGGCTGACGCCGGACCCATCCTACGTCTACATGAGCGGGACCCACGGAGAGGCCTGCACCCACCTGGAGTACGCCGTTCAGGAGAACAAGGGGTTCGTGGTGATCACCGGGGAGATCGGCGCGGGCAAGACCACGCTGATGCACGTGCTCCTGCAGAAGATCCCCAAGGAGGTGGTGACAGCGGTCCTCACCCAGACGAGCCTTCTGCCCATCGAGTTCCTTCGACGGGTCTGCGACGAATTCGAGATCAAGCCGACCGCCCCGGACAAGGCCTCCCTGCTGGACGCCTTTCACGACTACCTTCTGAATCAGTATGCCGCGGGCCGCAGGGTCGTGCTCTTGATCGACGAGGCCCAGAACCTCCCCGTGGCGACCCTCGAAGAGCTTCGCATGCTCTCCAACCTGGAGACACAGAAGGAGCACCTCATTCAGATGATCCTTTTGGGCCAGCCCGACCTCAAGGCCAAGCTGCGGCGAAAAGGACTGGAACAATTCGTGCAGAGAGTAACGGTGCACTACCACCTGCGAAGCCTGGACCGGGAGGAGACCGGGGCGTACATCCGACACCGGCTGCACGTGGCCGGAGGAGACAACCCGGAGCTTTTTACGCCCCAGGCGGCGAGCCGTATCTTCACCGCCTCCCAGGGCATTCCCCGCCTCATCAACATCCTCTGCGACGGGGCCCTGGTCTATGGCTACGCGGACGGCCTCACGCGCATCGACGAGGCCACGGTCCTTCAGGTGATCCAGGAGCGGGAGGGGCTGGGCGGGCTGCCCCACACTCCGGAAGAGAACGAGGAACACGGCGAGGCCGAGATGCTGGAGCGGATGTCCCTTCTCGAGGCCCGCATGGAGCGGCTCGGCGACCTGATCGAACACCAGGTGGCCGGGCAGGAAACCCGGGAGGCGGATCTGGAAAAGCGGTTCGAGCAGAGGGTGGCGTCGCTATTGTCCGGCCAGGGCGCCCGGCCGGCGGAGGCTGAGAACGAAGGCGCCGCTGCCGGGGTGGACACTCCGCCGTCAGAAGATCGAGTGGAATGGCGGGTCGAACCTGCGAGGAAAGAGGCAGAGCAACCCCCTCTGGAGCGACAGAAGACCACTGGATTCATCCGCCGCCTCCTGAATCGGATCGGATCCTGACCCGCATGCCTCGGCTGCACTGTCCGCGGCCCACTTGACGACAGGTTCCGCGTTTCACCGGGCATGGGAAGCGCCCGGACACCCCGCGTTCGGTTCCTACTCCAGGCAGGATGCGCGCCCGTATCGTATCAGTCAGGGTCCCCTTTCCAGGCGCACCTGGAACTGAAGGGGCGGAGCTGTATCAAGACCCTCTGGTATTCTTTGATCTTCTTCATCTGGGTGTCCATGTGGGCGAAGTAAACCGTGAACCCGTGGCGGCAGGCCTTGATGGCCAGGCGGGTTTTTTCCACGCCGGGGGGCCGAGATCCGGTGAAAACCCAGAATGACATCTATGTCGTCATATGTCATGAAATATGACGGAGTCCTAAAAAGCCCGAGCCCTTCAGATGTGCCACAGTGTTTTCAATGGGTTAAGGCCTCTCCAGCGGCGGCTGAAGTGGTCTTTACGAAGCCGTCAATCTTGAAACACTTCCGATCACCGCAGCCGAAGCATCCAGCTTCCACCGGCTGCCAAGGCTCCCGCACAAGGATCCCTTTGATCGCATCATTGCCTGGCAGGCCATTCAACGAAAAATGTCCCTGGTTTCAAAAGGCCGCGCTTTTGAGGGGTCCTTCCGGGTTTTCAGTGGGTGGACGGTAACACATCAAGGCCTCCAAGATGAAACAAGATGGCTATCCGAAAGCGCTTTTTATTCCGGAAGCCGCAAGCCGACTTCCACATGGTTTCGATCTTGGAGTTGATTCCTTCTACCGAGGCGTTGGCGATCCGGTGCTGAACGTAATTCAAGATCCCATAGAGATGTTCTTTCAGGGTTTTGGCTGCTTTTTTCACCGGCTCCAATCGGGAGTGTGTAGCCCAGAAATACCATTTCATCCAGAACCGCTCCGCCCAAGTCCGGTTTCTATATTTCCAAAGTTTTCGGAGGTTTTCCTTGATAGCCCAGGCCCTGGCGGTCTTCAGGTCACAGGCCTTCATTCGGTAGAACTGCTCCCAGTGTTTTTGAGGGAGGTTTTCTCGAGAGTACAGCCAGATGAATCGGGATCCGGTCAGGGGAGATTCTCCCTCCTTGGACAACTGAGCATGCTCTTTCCTGCGGACTTCATCCACGGCCTTGCCCATGCGACCCATGAGGTGGTAGCGGTCGAAGACGATCTTTTTCTGTCCTTCCGGAAGCCGATCCATGACC
>Ga0209270_1000750_pt1 | contig 59104 bp, 50 predicted proteins | sample MTBAKSrepl1MetaG_FD_187456 | JGI IMG/M metagenome (GOLD analysis project Ga0209270, IMG submission 187456) | Enrichment culture microbial communities from Arthur Kill intertidal strait, New Jersey, USA, that are MTBE-degrading - MTBE-AKS1... | ecosystem: Environmental > Aquatic > Marine >... | reverse complement strand
TGTTATCTTCGTCAGTTCCTTTACTGACATGGGTGTATCCCTCCTTTCTTGTTCCTGTCAGAACAATGGAGAATACACCCTTTTATTTTTTACCTCAAGATTTTTACACAGAAGATTTTACGCTACCTATGCTCAGATAGTGTCCGGTATAACCTTCAGAAAAGAGGCATGGTGTTTACGAGATGCTATATATTAAAAGGATCATTTTCTATTAATATTATCCATGACATCCACCTGGATACTTTTATCACTCATGTCTGCATTCAGCCTTGCCACAAGTGATGCATTGACAAAAAGAGCACTCGCACAGAGCAACGAATACCTCGCGGCATGGTTCAGACTCCTCTTTTCCCTCCCTCTTTTACTGATTCTCTGGATTTTCATTCCTGTGCCGGAGCTGGATTACGGGTTTTACAGGGCGTTCTTTGCTGCTTTGCCGCTCGAGTTGGCAGCAATTGTACTATATATCAAAGCATTGAGGATTTCACCGCTCAGCCTCACTCTCCCGTTCCTCTCGCTTACGCCGGTCGTTTTGATTCTTGTGTCCTATATAATACTGGGAGAAAAGGTATCGTTAATGGGAGGGATTGGAATCTTCTTTATTACAGCAGGGAGCTACACTTTATATCTCCATAAGATAAAGGGGGGAATTTTTGAACCGTTCAGAGCGATTACCAAAGAGAAGGGCTCTTTGCTAATGATAACAGTTGCGATAATTTTCAGCATGACATCTTCTCTTGGGAAGATGGCCATAGAGCACTCTTCACCGCTGTTTTTCGCTGTTACATATTTTTCCGCCGTAACCATCTGTTTTGCGCCGGTTGCACTCAAGATGGGAGTCCCTGATTTGAGGGGCTTTCTATCAGAAAGGCGGTTCAAGGACCTTGTCTTACCGGGTTTTTTCTATTCGGTAATGATAGTCTCGCATATGATCGCGATCAGTCTTACAAAGGTAGCGTATATGATATCGATAAAAAGGACTAGCCTTATAATGGGCGTTATATACGGATATATTCTTTTTAAAGAGAAAAATATAAGGGAGAGGCTCACCGGTGCGACATTGATGTTCATCGGGTTCATTATGGTTGTAAAAGCATCATGAAAAAACGTAAGACTTTAATAAATTGTTAATATGAGAGCGCTTGACCTGGTAAGGACATATAAAGAATTACTTGCAAACTCTAACATTGAGAACGCAGCACGGGAGGCAGAAGTGATCATTGCCCATTGTTTAATGACTGACAGGACGGCTATATACAGAGATAATCCGGAAATACCGGCGGACCTCATGAGAAATATGGACAGACTTGTAGAGAGAAGGGCAAAGAGAGAGCCGCTGCAATACATATTAGGGTATGTAGAATTTTTTGGGTTGAAGATCAGGGTGGGACGAGGTGTCCTTATACCAAGACCCGAGACAGAATTGTTGGCTGAAGAAGCAATAAAAATAATGTCAAAATTCGAAATTCAAAATTCGGACGTTAGGATTTTAGACATCTGCACAGGGAGCGGGTGTCTGGCCCTTGCCCTTGCCCGGGAATTTCACGGTGCGCAGGTTTATGGTATTGATATATCGGATATAGCTATCGAATATGCAAACGAAAATGCGGGGTTGAACAGGCTTGATAATATAAAATTTATAAAGGGTTCCCTGTTTGAGCCGGTTCGGGGATTGACGTTTGACCTCATTGTCTCCAACCCGCCTTACATCAGGAGCGAGGACATCAAAGATTTACAGCCGGAGATAAAAGACTGGGAACCCCGGGACGCACTGGACGGCGGAGAAGACGGGCTTGATTCCTACCGGTCGATAATACCTATGGTAAAAAATTATCTCAAGCCAGGTGGATACCTTGTGCTTGAACTTGGGGCATATCAGGCAGTTTCAGTAAGGGACATGGCCGAAGATGCAGGGTTTTCTGATATAAACCTCGTAAAGGATTACGCAGGCATTGACAGGATATTGGTTGCGAAAATCTAGCATGAGTATCAAGAGGCGCATAATTGAAGCACATTTAAAAGGCGAACCTCCTTCACCCGTATCTTGCAGGGCCGGAGGCGGCCAACGGGCAAATAAATAATAATGTGCCGGCAGTTTCAAGACCGTTAATAATTCTTGTTTGTTTATACTATCAAGTATAATAGATAAACATCGGAATTCGAATTTTAGAAATTGTAACGCAGACATGAGTATCCAGGAAGATATCAGACGGCTCGAGGAACTTGATAAGAGATATATCTGGCACCCCTTCACGCAGATGAGGGATTGGCTCCTTGAAAAGCCGGTCATTATAACCGAAGGGAGAGACTGTTTCTTAAAAGATATTTACGGGAGGTGGTATCTTGACGGAGTATCATCCATATGGGTTAATGTTTTCGGCCACAAAAAGAAAGAGATAGACAGGGCGATTAAGAGACAACTCGCAAGGATAGCTCACAGTACACTTCTTGGGTTGAGCAATGTGCCGGCGGTGAATCTGGCAGAGAAACTCGTAAAGTTAGTGCAGGGATCACTTTTTCACAAATCCAAATTCCAAAATCCAGATTCCAAAATAGAGAAAAAAGACTTAAAACTTAAAATACAAAACATGAAGCAGCTCAGCAAGGTTTTTTATTCTGACAATGGCTCAACGGCTGTTGAGGTAGCGCTTAAAATGGCATTTCAGTACTGGAAGCACAAGGGAATCAGAGGGAGGAAAGCCTTTATTTCGCTGGGAAATGCCTACCACGGAGATACCATAGGCGCCGTGAGTGTCGGGGGAATCGATATGTTCCATAAGGCATTTGGCCCCCTCCTGTTCAAGACATACAGGACTCCGTCGCCTTACTGTTACAGGTGTGAGCTTGGCAGGGATTATCCTGACTGTAACATAGCATGCCTTGGGAGGATGGAAAGAATATTAAAAGCCCATGCACACGAGATTGCTGCTCTCATAATCGAGCCGCTCATGCAGTCAGCGGGCGGCATGATAGCATCGCCTCCGGGATACCTGAGAGGTACCCGGGACCTCTGTAATAAATACAATATTCTTATGATTGCTGATGAGGTTGCCACCGGATTTGGTAAAACAGGGAAAATGTTTGCCTGCGAACATGAAGGGGTTGACCCCGATTTATTGTGCCTTTCAAAGGGCATAACTGGTGGATATATGCCACTTGCAGCAACCCTAACAACAGAAGAAGTCTATAGTGCCTTTCTCGGAGAATTCAAGGACCTCAAGACATTTTTCCACGGTCATTCATATACGGGGAACCCCCTTGCATGTGCCGCTGCACTTGCTGCTCTCGAATTGTTCGAAAAAGAAAGGATACTGGAAAGACTCACAGGGAAAATTGCATTCCTCGATTCCTGGTTGAAAGATATCCTGAATCTCAGGCATGTAGGAGATGTAAGGAATGCCGGGTTTATGGCAGGGGTCGAGCTGGTGAGAGACAAAAAGACGAAAGAGCCTTACGAATGGACAGAGAAGATCGGGTGGCGCGTTGCACTTCATGCAAGGGAAAAGGGTGTTATCATTCGGCCACTCGGAAATGTTATCGTTATTATGCCCCCCCTGAGTATCAGTGATCAAAACCTGGAGCGGTTGTTAAAGGTTCTCAAACAGTCAATAATTTCCGTGACAAGAGGTAAAAAATAACTATCGCAGGATAACGAATTGAGTAAAAAGACCATTGCTTTTATATCCTTAATAGCAGTAATACTCCTTATCATTTATCTTATCTGGCCGTCTGACGAAAGCAGGATTAAGAAACTTTTCAAGGAAGGAGCTCATGCAATCGAAAAGGAGGACCTGGATTCAGTAATGTCGAGAGTATCCTATAATTACCGGGACGAATACGGGTTGACATACCTTTATCTGAAGGAACTAATGAAATCAGTCTTTAAGCAGACAGAATCTATCAAGATCGAATATGAAGATGTCAGGATAACCATCAGTGATGATACGGCTGTAACAGATATTGATGTCCTGGTTCTCGCAACAGTAGGAAATAATACCGGGTATATTTTAGGGGACCTGTCAGAGCCGGCACATCTCACATTTACCCTCGAAAAGGAGAGAACAAAGTGGCTTGTTACGAAAACCGAGGGACTGCCGTTTAATTTTTAAGGGGAGAATCGTATAATATCCAGGGCCGAAGTGGCGGAACTGGCAGACGCGCTAGGTTCAGGGTCTAGTGGTCGAAAGGCCGTGCGGGTTCAAATCCCGCCTTCGGCACCAGAAATAGGAGAATATGTATGAACGACAGGAAAAAAACTATACTTGTGGTAGACGGCAGCGAGACTTTTTTAAGGTATACTGCAAAACTTTTATACAGAATGGGGTATGAGGGAGTTTTATCTGCCAGGAACGGAACAGAAGCTTTGATTATTCTGAATAAACAAAGGTCGGATGCAGTGCTTTTGGATATCATGATGCCAGGGACGGATGGTATGAAAACTTTCAGGCATATCAAAAGCGATGAGCTTTTATCGGATATACCGGTCATTATTACTGCCTTTGGCTCTGACAGGCAGACATATGAGGACTGTAAAAGGTTAGGGTGCGCAGGGTACCTGGTAAAGCCCATAAACATCCCTGAGTTATATGAAACATTGAACCATTGTATTACCTATTCGGATGGTAAAAAAAGAAATTTCTTGCGTTCAGCCTTGGAAGATAAGGTAGTCATAAAAAATCAGGGAATACCGGAGAACCTAAGTGTTGTTTGTCTGTCCGAAGGCGGGATGTATGTCAGGAAAAAGAATCCTTATCCGGTGGGGACCGAAGTAGATGTAAATTTTACACTCAGGGATGGAAAAACCATGGACATTAAAGGAACTGTGATCTATTTAAAAGGTCTCGGTGAAATAACACATAATGTCGTCCCCGGGATGGCAATAAAATTTCATGATTTAGCGGGCAGCCATTCTGCAATGTTGAGGACATATATAGAAGAACTTTTGATTGAGGAGATTATAGAGGGTCAAATAGACTCTATCAAAGAATTTTACCATTGAGTTCAGATAAATCACGCTCCCCCTGTTGATTAGTTATATGCATTTCCTCCGGTCCTTGCAATCGTGAGGATGCAAGAGCCGTTTCCTGCAGCTATGACTCTTCCTGATTAATACGTTTTGAACTGCGAGAAGATTTTACATGTTAAAATATATTTTATGATTTCTGTCGGAACATGTTCATGGACAGAGAAGACCCTGATTCAGAGTGGAGAATTCTATCCTGATGGGGTAAAAACAGCAGAGGAGAGACTCAGATATTACTCAGACCATTTCAATACTGTTGAAGTAGACTCTTCCTATTATGCGATGCCGGGCAGGAGAATCACCTCCCTTTGGGCTGAGAGGACACCCGAAGATTTCATATTCCATATCAAGGTTTACGGGGCATTAACAGGGCACGGGGTTGATCCGAAGACTCTTCCCCGCGATATGCAAACTACGATTCCAGTTTCAGAGAGAGGTGGGCGATATTTCTTTATCAAAGATGCCTCTCTCATAAAAGATATCGCAGAGAGATTCAGAGATGCTATGGTTCCTCTGTCGAAAAGCGGGAAACTCGGTATCCTCGTATTTCAATATCCACCCTGGTTTCACTTCAAATCCTCGAACCTCGACTACATTATGAAATGTAAATCCCTCATGGGTGAGTTACCGATTGGGGTGGAATTCAGACACGGCAGCTGGCTGACACCAGATAATCAGGGTACAGTGTTCGGCTTTCTTGAGGAGCATGAGATAAGCTATATAGTTGCAGACGAACCTCAATACGGCAGTCTTGCAACTGTCCCCTTCATTCCTCATGTAACGACTGATGTCGCATATTATAGATTTCACGGGAGAAACAATGAGAACTGGCTTAAGAAGGGAATCGCCACGACGCTCAGATTTGCCTATCTTTACAGTGACGATGAATTACGGGCATTAATCCCTGCGCTTAAAAACTACGATAAGAAGGCAAGAACAACGTATGCTATGTTCAATAATTGTCACGGCGGCTTTGCCATAAAAAATGCATTGAGAATCAGGGAGATGTTGAAACAGGCGACATGATCATATGTAATATGCAAATAAATTTGAAGGTTGTCATCCATGCATAGGCAGGAACCGGGAAGCTTTTTAAAAAACCGGGTTCAGGCTCAAGCCAGTCCTTGAGATTGTGAGGTGAGACAGCCGGGATGACAGTGAGCAAACATTGATTTATCCGCAGATACTATTTGATATAGTAACCTGAAACCCTCCATGTACCGTCCCTGTCCAACATGGGGGTAATAGTCTCGATAGACGATTTCTTGTTCTCAAACGAAGTTTCGTATTGAATGATGACATAATCTCCGTCAGGAGCCCCCGGCAGAGAAGTTGTATGTTTCTTTGATCTCGGCTTTCTCGATATAAGCTTACCGAGGGGTTTCCTGAACGCTTCCATAGATTCTATCCATTTCTGCTTCGATACAGCATTTTTGAAAAATCCTGAAGCCTCATCCCAACTTTCAACATACCTGCCGGAGTCGACCAGGGAAAGCCATTTTTGTGATGATATAAGGGCAGCTTCCTCAGGAGTCTGCTCGGCACATATACCATAACTCATAACTGTAAGAACGGCGAGAATAAAACCCGTAAAAGCAACCGGCATGTGTCTCATTCCTCTCTCTCCTTATGCATTTTTGTGAAAGAGACCTGACTAGCCTTTGTTTTTTTGTCTGCTCTTTAATATCAGTTTGTATTTTTCCGAACCAATGCATTCCTGGGCAGCAGGGCACCAGTCGAGGCATGTCGGCTTCATTTCGCGCGATATGGATCTCCCGCAGCCTTTACATACGGTTTCTGTCTCGTCAGACCAGATCTCCGAGACTGTATCACACCAGAAACACGTAATTGGTTCAGGGTAGGGTGTTTTTATCTCCCTGCTTCCCGGACAACTTTCTTTAAACATGATTATATTTTAGCAGGTTCAGCATAATAGTCCAAACAGAGAAAATAGGAGGGGAAAAAACCTGCCGGAACTTTATGTGCCTGCTGCATTTATATATAATCAAATTCATAGCATGACTGATAATAAAAAGATATTCCTCGTCCTCTTCCTCTGTTCTTTTGCGAGCCTTGCATACGAGATAACCCTGACGAGAATATTTTCTATTGCCCTCTGGTACCACTTCGCTTTTATGATCATAAGCATCGCAATGCTCGGTATCGGAGCTAGCGGAACTTTCCTGTCGCTTTTTCCTGGATTGAAAGATATATCCTGTGTCGGTCTTTACAGTCTCCTGCTCGGCATCAGTATACCTCTAAGCTATCTCTGCGCAAATCAGATCCCTTTTGACCCCGTGAAACTCTCGTGGTCCGGTGCCCAGGTGCTTTATATCAGCATGTATTATGCAGCTCTCTCGATACCGTTTTTATTCACCGGGCTGATCGTTGCGGCAACGCTCGCTTCACTAAGCGAGAAGGCAGGTTTTTTTTACGGTGCAGACCTGCTGGGTGCCGGAACCGGTTCAATCAGCGTGCTTTTCTTCATGACAATCTCCCTGCCTGAGACCGTTGTCTTTATACTGTCCCTAATTGCATTAACCGGGGCATTTATTTCTTCTGGAAAGAGGCTTAAAATTATCTCTCTTTTATTCATGTTGCTCGTTCTTGCCATGCTGTCGTTACGTCCAGGGTTTATGAACCTCAGGATGTCCCAGTATAAAGGATTACAGGTGGCTTTGCGTTATCCGGGTGCAAGACTTCTGAATACTTACGTGAGCCCTTTCTCAAGGATAGATACCATAGAAAGCCCAGCTGTACGGTTCGCCCCCGGTCTCAGTTTACAGTACCTGGAAGAACTGCCTGACCAGGTCGGGTTTTCAATAGACGGGAGTGAACTACACGCGATAACAGAATATAACAGCCATATTTCGGAGGCATTTCTTAGCTATCTGCCGTCTGCTCTTCCTTATGTAATCGCCAGTCCATCATTACCCGGGAGCACAGGTGGATTTTCTGATGTGCTCATTATCGATCCCAAGGGATGCCTTCAGTGTCTTGTTGCACGGCATTATGGTTTTTCGAATATCTATAAAATCGAGAGCAATCCCCTATTAGTAAAGATTATGAAAAGCGACTTTAACGAATATTCAGGAGGCGTCTATAATCAGCGTACATGGCCGGGAAACGGAAGGTTATGGCTGAGGACTCACCGGATGTTTTTCGATATCATTGACATCCCCCTTACAGGTACATCTCCATCGGGAACATTCGGCATATCGGAAGACTATAAGCTCACTGTTGAGGCATTCCGGGAATATTTTAACCATTTGAAGCCCGGCGGAATAATCAGTATGAACCTGTTTATTATTCCACCTCCGAGAACAGAACTGAGAATACTAAATACAGCGCTCGAAGCTATGAAGGAAACAGGGATACAGGATCGGGCAATGAAGAGGCATATCGCTGCCGTGCGCAGCTGGGGGAGTATCTGTCTTCTCATAAAAAAGACACCTTTTAAAGACCGTGAAATAGATACGATCAAACGTTTTGCAAAAGATCGAAAGTTCGACCTCGTATATTATCCCGGCGTCAGGGAAGAAGAGACGAATATTTATGTGCGCATGCCAGAAAATGAATATTTCACAATGTTCCAATATATTCTCAGCGAGGAAAGACGCAGGCAGTTTAACGACGACTATATCTTCGATATAAAACCCGTCCGTGATGAAAATCCATTTTTTCATTACTACCTCAAACTTAAAAACATAAAAGAAATCTATATGCTTATGGGGAAAAAATGGCAGTATTTTATTGAAGAGGGATATATACTGCCTGTTGTCTTCGTACAGGTCGTCGTGTTAGGCCTTATTCTCATCCTGCTACCGGCAACTGCATTCCGCTTAAAAGCAAAATCCTTCCTTACATCCTTTTACCAAAAGGGGGCAAGGTGGGATTTTTTGGATAAGAATGAGATTGGGGCAGGAGACCGTGTAAACCGGAAAACCGGCCTTGCCTTTTTGCCTTATTTCGCTTTCCTCGGCATCGGATTTATGTTTGTAGAGGTATCGATGATTCAAAAAATGATATTGCCGCTTGAAAATTCATCCTATGCTTTCGCAACCGTACTTACATCACTCCTGGTAAGTTCGGGAATCGGAAGTCTGCTGAGTTCCAGAAGCGCGGCAGAGAGGAGTTCTTTTATAACGTTTATCCTCTCATTAATCATAATCACATACAGTATTTCCATACCATTTGCCTCTGATCTGGTTTCTTCCTGTCCATTGCGGATTAAGGTTCTCCTTGTATTTTTAATCTTGATGCCGCTCGGGCTTTTCATGGGGGTTCCTTTCCCTGCGGGACTGAAAATCCTGGGAGAGAAGCGTGTTTCATTGATCCCGTGGGCATGGGCTATAAATGGTTGTTTCTCTGTGCTCGCACCAGTCCTGACAGTCATGCTTGCCATGATAGCAGGGTTCAGGGTAGTTTTCTGGCTGGGGGCTTTGGCATACCTTCTGGCATTCATCACACTTCAAGGTTTCCTGAGAAGGTCACGGTAATTGTATGGAATTAAAAGACCGCGGAGCCGGGTAAACATTTTGTATAAATTATTTTTCTTCAGCCTTTCCGGTCATGGGAACAAATGATACTGGACCCATCTGCTCGATATCGAGATCGCCATCCTTTTTTTTCACGAGTGTAAGTGTCTGATAGTAAAGGGTGCTTCCGAGGGGGAGGATAAGCCTCCCGCCCTTATTGAGCTGTTTTAGCAAAGGTGGGGGAATATGGTTCGCTGCCGCTGTGATTATGATTGCATCAAAAGGCGCGTGCTCCTTCCATCCGTAATAGCCGTCCGCATATTTTACCCTTACGTTTCGATAGCCGAGGGCTTCAAGCCTCTTTGATGCCCTCTCTGCCAGCGCTTTACGTATTTCTATAGAATAGACCTCGTTGACTATTTCAGCAAGAACAGCAGCCTGGTATCCGGAGCCGGTCCCTATTTCGAGAACCTTATCGGTCGGCGTTAAATGCAATGCCTCTGTCATCAGGGCAACGACGTATGGCTGGGATATCGTCTGCCCTTCTCCAATGGGAAGAGGATAGTCGGCATATGCCTTATTCATGAGGCTCTTGCCGACAAAGAGATGCCTTGGAATTTTCCCCATAGCCTCGATCACTGTTTTATCCCTGATTCCTCGCCCTTTTATATCGTGCTCTATCATTGCCTTCCGTTTCTGGCTGTAAGGATCTGTTGCAAAGAGGTGGGATATAAAAACGGGTGACAAAGTGATAAACAATGATAAAGAGGCGATAAGTGCAGCCCGGGTCATTATTTTATTATTGTCATGATCGAGAGCCTGACAACCTGCCTTTTCGGATCGTTGGATAGAACATTGATACTCTTGGAGATAGAACCTGTTTTGCCTTTTGTATAGAGCTTGGCCTTGACGCTCCCTGTTTTCCCGGGTTCCAGGCGGCTCGAACTAGCCACCACAGCGGTACATCCTCAGGAAGAGGTAACTTTTTCAATGATGAGGTCCTCATCCCCTTTATTCGTGAACCCAAAAGTGTGTTCGACAATATCTCCTTGCTTTGTTGATCCGGCATTATAATGCTCTGAATCAAAATGTATTGCAGGTCCTGCAAAGGATACGGCCGGGATAAACATAAGAAGTATGGCACAGAGAATGACTTTTCTCATTTTTAATATTACACTATTTTTACCCAAAATATACAACTATTCTAGACATTTCCTTTTACTATACAGGAACCTGTAAGATCAGTTCGCGGTGCAACCGGAGGCCGGGATTTTTTCCTCCTGCCGGCTCAACCTTTGTAGTGCATTGAAAAAACAGGTTTTAGTGAACAGTGATTTCGAATGTAACCTCCAAAAGCAGCCTCCAAGCTTTTTCGCCGGGAAATGCTGAGCCTGTAAAGAATCCTGTGTTATACTGATAAGATATAAAATGCAGGAATTTATAACGATAAAGGGAGCACGGGAGCACAATCTCAAGAATGTCGACCTCGCAATACCCAGGGAAGCTATAACGGTTATAACAGGTCCGTCCGGTTCCGGAAAATCTTCACTCGCAATCGATACGATATATGCTGAAGGACAAAGGCGCTATGTAGAGAGTCTGTCGGCTTACGCCCGGCAGTTTATAGAGCAGCTACGGAAGCCGGATGTTGATTCTATCGTGGGTCTTTCACCTTCCATAGCAATAGATCAGAAGACCGTTATCAGGAGTCCTCGCTCGACCGTTGGTACAATTACGGAGATTTACGACTACTTGCGCGTCCTGTACACAAGGATAGGAAAACCTTACTGCTATAATTGCGGGTCCGAAATCGTGAAACAGGAATCGCATGATATCATCCGCTCAGTTATGTCATTACCGGCCGGCAGCAGACTCCAGGTGCTTTCCCCCGTTGTAAGAGACAGAAAAGGTGAATACAAAAAAGAGCTTCAGGAGATGCGCAGGGAGGGATTTATACGTGCAAGGATTGACGGGACAATGACTGACCTTACAAAGGATATTACACTCAGGAAACACAAACGTCATACTATCGAGATAGTCATTGACAGGCTTATCATCAAGCCGGGGATAGAAAGGCAGTTAAAAGGGGCAATTGAAACAGCCCTTAACTATTCGGACACAGTTGTCATAAACCTTCTGGAGAAGCAGAAAGATATCCTGTTCTCTAAAACTGCAGTATGCATGCATTGCGGTATCAGCTACCCTGAGGTAACCCCCATGTTCTTCTCTTTCAATAGCAGGCAAGGCGCTTGCCCGAGGTGTAACGGCATTGGGTTTGAAGGTCTTGAAACAGTGCCGGGACGGCGAAAGGATAATGCACGGGGGTACAATGAACAGAGACCTTGCAAACTCTGCAACGGCTTGAGACTGCGGAAGGAGTCGCTAAGCATCAAGTTACAGGATCTGAACATAGCTGAATTTTCGAGGATGTCGGTAAAGGATTCTCTCTTTTTTATTTCCGGTCTCAGCCTCACAGATAGACAACAGACGATTGCTGCGCGTGTTCTGAAAGAGGTAAAAGACAGGCTCCATTTTTTGGAAAAGGTAGGATTGGATTATCTGACACTCGAACGGTCTTCTCTCACTCTCTCAGGAGGAGAGGCTCAGAGGATAAGGCTTGCGACACAGCTCGGGTCTTCACTCACAGGGGTGCTCTACATACTCGACGAGCCAAGCATCGGCATGCACCCGAGGGATTGCGGGAAACTCCTGGAAAGCCTTTGTTCAATAAGGGATGCCGGTAATACTGTCATTATAGTCGAGCACGACGAGGAGACGATAAAGTCGGCTGACCACATTATCGATATGGGGCCCGGCGCAGGTCTTAAGGGAGGATGGATTGTTGCTGAAGGAACCCCCGGACAGATAGAGCGGAACGAAAAGTCGATAACAGGACAGTACCTTGCAGGTTCTATGTCTATAGACATTCCTCTTACGAGAAGAAAGCCTAAAGACTATATAGAAATTGTCGGTGCCCGCGAATTCAATCTGAAGGATATCACGGTTCACGTCCCTCTAGGGGCATTTATTTGTGTAACAGGGGTTTCAGGGTCGGGAAAAAGTACGCTTGTGCTGGAAATACTATATAAAGCACTTTGTAGAAATCTTTATAAAAGCGCGGTAAGCCCCGGACACTACAGGGAGATTATCGGTATCGAAAAGGTAGACCGTGTTATTTCAGTTGATCAATCACAGATCGGGAGAACCCCGCGCTCTAATCCTGCAACATATACAGGGGTCTTCTCATTTATCAGGGATTTGTTTTCGCAGATACCTGATGCAAGGATAAGGGGGTTTACTTCTTCGCGTTTCAGTTTCAATCTCTCAGGCGGGAGATGCGAATCATGCCGCGGGGATGGATTGATCAAGGTAGAGATGCATTTTTTGCCGGATGTCTATATCCCCTGCGATTCCTGCAAGGGTCAGCGGTACAACAGAGAGACGCTGGAGATTACATATAAAGGAAAAAATATTGCAGAGGTGCTTGAAATGACCGTTTCCGAGGCCCATGACTTTTTTAATGCGATCCCGGCCATCAGGAAGAAGCTGGAGGTGCTCGAGGAGGTGGGACTCGGGTATTTGCAGCTGGGACAACCCGTATCGACCCTTTCGGGTGGTGAGGCACAGCGGATAAGACTTTCGAGGGAACTCGGGAAAAAGTCTTCCGGGAATACTCTGTACATACTGGATGAACCTACGACAGGACTCCATTTTGAGGATATACGGCAGTTACTCTATGTAATAAACAATCTCGTTAAATCGGGGAATACTGTTATAGTCATAGAGCACAACCTCGATGTCATAAAGTCATCCGACTATGTTATTGATCTCGGACCCGAAGGCGGCGATGCAGGGGGGTATGTGATCGCAGAAGGCACACCCGAGGATGTGTGTATGAACCCGCATTCATACACCGGCAGGTACCTGGAGAAGAAACTGTCAAGCGTGAGCCACGCGAGAGTAGCATAAAAATGAAATACGGGATCCAAAATCCAAAATCCAAAATCCGAATTCCAAGTCCCCCGAAAAAGACAGCCCCCGCATTATTTTGCTTGTTGCTTATTGCTTTCCTGGGTTCCTGTATGCAAGGGGAAGAAAAGATTTACAAAAAAAGCAAGATCATGATGGATACGGTTGTCACTATAACCGTAGTCTCTCATTCGGAAAACCGTGCTGAACATGCTATCAACAGTGCGTTCTCAGAGATAAGGAGGCTCGAAGAGCTGTTTGATTTTTATTCTTTGGACAGCGATGTATCAAGGATCAATAAACATGCCGGGCTTTATCCCGTAACTGTATCTCATGATACGCTCAATGTCCTGGAAAGGGCATACTTTGTCTCCGACAAGACCGGGGGGGCCTTCGATGTCACCTCAGGTTCTCTTCTCGCACTTTACGATTTTTCTCGCGGAATAAAACCGCAACCGTATTCTATCGAAAAGCGGCTGCCATTCGTGAATTACAAGGCGGTGCATATAGATAGAAAAGACCCAGGCGTTTTTCTTGAAAAGGCAGGCATGCTCATTGACCTGGGAGGTATAGTTAAAGGGTATGCTGCCGACAGGGCAGTCGAAACATTAAAAAAAGACGGGATACGTTCCGGCCTTGTCGCTGTTGCAGGAGATATAAGGGCGTTCGGCCTGAAACCAAACGGAAAACCCTGGAAGATAGGCATAAAAAATCCAAGAGCAGAAGGCAAAGATGATGACATCATGGCAACCCTTGATCTCAGGGATTTGGCGATATCCACATCCGGAGACTATGAGCGCTTTTTCATCCTCGAGGGTGAAAGATATCATCACATTATCTCTCCGGCGACGGGCTATCCCGTGCGCACATGCCGGAGTGTGAGCATCATAGCCGGGGAAGGGGTACTCGCGGACGCCTTTGCGACAGGCGTGTTCGTCCTCGGACCTGAAAAGGGTATAAACCTGATTGAGAAGATGGGGTTTAGCGGTCTCATTATAGATCAAGAGGGTGCTGTCCATGTTACATCAGACATCAGGGAAAAGATCGAATTTGAGAAAACTTTTACGGGGCACAACAAGGGCTGACAAACTCCTCATCGCTGTACTGTTGCTCGTTTCTGTTTCAGGGATAGTTTTTATTCAAGAGGTCATTCCAAAAGGGAGTAATGTCCTGATAGAAGTAGACGGACACCCTCTCTATGTGCTCCCGCTCGGGAGAGACAGGGTGGTTGAAGTGGAGGGGCCACAGGGGAAGACCATAGTAGAAATAAATCAGGGAAAGGTGCGGGTAAAGGATTCGCCATGTCCAGCAAAACTATGTATAAAGCAGGGATGGATAGGGCATGGCGTCGTTGTGTGTCTTCCGAATAAAGTTGTCGTAAGTATAGTCGATGATAGCGGTGATAGCGGTGATGTTGATACAATAGTTGATGCAATTACAAGATAAATACCGTATAGCTCTTCTGTCTGCATATGCAATAGCCCTCCATGGTTTTGAAAGTCTTTTGCCGACTCCCATCCCCTGGTTGAGACTGGGGCTTGCAAACATCATAACTCTCGTAGCACTCTTTCTTTACGGTTTAAGGGTGGCTATGATGGTTACGTTAATACGTGTGACCCTCGCGTCGTTGTTTGCCGGGACATTCCTCGGTCCCGGTTTCTTGCTAAGCATGGGGGGAGGGATAACGAGTACTCTGGCGATGGGTTACGTCCTTTATCTTTCCCCGAGGATATTCAGTCCTGTAGGTTTAAGCGTCATAGGTGCATTATTCCATAATATTGCTCAGTTGCTCCTTGCATATGTAATAATCATACAGAGGCTGGGAGCCGTATTGCTCATAGGCCCCTTTATTATTCTCCTTGGTGTCTTAACAGGAACTGTCAACGGTATCATTGCAGGCTTCATAATCCGGAACTTGAAAAAAGATGGCTTGAAGGAGCAGAATACCTCATAGGTTCAGGTATTAATAAGCGGAAAGAATTTTCAGCATTGTCTATGGATAAAAGATCTGGTAGCGTCTGGATATAGGCGCTGATCGCATGAAGCTTGTCTGCCCGGTTTGCAAACGTACAACAACATGGGAAGAAAATCTCTGGAGGCCGTTTTGTTCTGAAAGGTGTAAACTTGTTGACCTTGGCAGATGGATATCTGAAGACTACCGGATCGAGGGGGAAAAAGAAAGCGAAGAGGAGCAGGGTGCGGAGCATAAAGAAGATAAATAGTTTCTGCATAAGTTCTTATTTTTCATTGTCCGGCTTGCTCGCCAGCTCTCTTTTGGAGGAGCCGGATAATCGAGGACCTTTCGAATACACTGGACCCGGCTTAAGCCTGTCCCCGCGTGTCGTAAGCAGGGAGAATGACGGAATGACAGGTGCAAAAGTTGGCTTATAGGCAGACGCTGATAGAGCGTACTCTGTTTTTTTATGCACCCTTTGTGCTAATTAGCCGGTAGAAAAGGAGGAATCATGGTAAAGATAGCGGTTGCAGGCGCAGCAGGAAGGATGGGCAGCAGGATAACTGCCTTATCAAGGGAATACAGGCAACTAAAGCTTGTTGGCGCATTTGAAAGGAAGGGACACGGGGATATCGGCAAGGACATTGGCACGGTTGTCGGCATAGGAGAGACGGGTGTGAAACTTGTTGATAGCCTTGAGTCAATCATAGACAGCGTTGACCTGGTCATTTCTTTTACGACCGTCGAGGCTACAAAGGAACATCTGAGAATCTCATCTTCGCATGGAAAGGCAATGGTTATAGGTACGACAGGATTCACGAAGGATGATTTAAAAGAAGTACACAGGTCAACAAAGAAGATTCCCTGTGTTATGGCATCAAACATGAGCATGGGGGTCAACCTCCTCCTGAAGGTTTTGCAGGATATTGCCAGGGTACTCGGTGATGCCTACGATGTTGAGATTATAGAAGCGCACCACAGGATGAAAAAGGACGCACCGAGCGGGACAGCTTTAAAAATGGCGCAGGTAATTGCCGATGCCCTCAAGAGAAACCTGGATACTGTTGCAGTATATGCACGAAAAGGTATTATCGGAGAGAGAAAAAGCGAGGAAATCGGCATACAGACTATTCGTGCCGGTGACATTGTTGGAGAGCATACCGTTATATTTGGTGGATTGGGAGAGCGCATAGAGGTTACTCACAAGGTTTCGAGCAGGGATACGTTTGCAAGGGGTGCGTTACAAGCAGCGATCTGGGTCCATAAGAAAAAAGCCGGCTTATATGATATGCAGGATGTCCTTGGATTGAAATGAGATGGTATGTAGTCAATACCTGAGTATTTCGATATAGTCAAGGATGTCTCTCAGGTCATCCTCCTGTGCTACGAGTCTTCTGTTTTCGAAGTCCTCCAGTGCTTTTTCCCTGTTGCCCCTGTAGAGGGGATCGAGTTCTATGGCGCGTATTAAAGCGGTTGAAGCATCGCCGTAAAACCCTTTTGCATTGTAACAGAGTGCGAGGCCGTAAAAAGCCGGGTAGAAATCATTAAGCCTTCTCAATGCTCCTGTAAATGCTTCAATCGCCTGGTCATACTTGCCGGTCCTGTAATAAACCCTCCCGAGATTGTTAAATGCCTTCTCGGGGTGGGGGTACATCGGATTAGAGATGGCCTTTTTATAGGAAGCAATCGCTTCATCGATTTTCCCTGTCCTTTCGTATGCAACCCCGAGGTTGTTATGAGCTTCGGAGAAATTCCTGTCTACCTTCAGTGCCTTTTTGAAATATTCGACGGCTTTTTCGAAGTCCTCGAACTGCAATAGATGTACTATCCCGATTGCATTCAAAACTTCCTTATCAAGCGGATTGAATTCAAGCGCTTTCTGGAACTCAATATATGCTTTCTGGAATTTGTTTTCATTGTAATACGAAAGCCCTATTTTATAGTGTGCGGTTGCCTTCTGGATATTCTCAGGTGGCGTTGTTGTGGCGCAGGCAGTCAATAACAAAAAGAGGAAAAGGAAGATGAACCGTCTTGCATATATCATAATTTTCAAGCCATGGCCTTTGTTAGTTTTTTATGCGGTTTTCAGACATTACCATTAAAGTTATCAGAAATAGTCAAACAAGTAAAGAGGCGTGACAGTTCATCATAGGTCTGTCCCCATGTAAAACCTCCGATATCTATCTCGAGCCCGTCAGGCAAAAAGTTGATCTTGCGGGTTGTCTTCTCCTCCAGCCGGAATATATCTTGTGGTTTCGCTTTTGTTTCAGGAGAAAACAGTATACGGATCTTCCCGCCCCTGTCCTGGATATGTGTAATAAAGAGTTGTCTTGCCAGTATCTTCAGTCTCATTATGTGCAGTAGATGCCGCACTTCTACCGGGAATGTGCCGAACCTGTCCCGGAGCTCGGATTCAAAGGCTCTTACTTCCCCATCTGTTTTTAATAAGGCGATTCTCCTGTAGAGAGTCAGCCGTAGCGTAACATCTTCTATATAATCTTCGGGTATAAAAGCATTGACCCTGAGGCGTATGGAAGGATCAAGTTCCTCTTCGATTCTCCGGCCCTGCAATTCGGCAACTGCCTTTTCCAGCATCTCCATATAGAGATCAAATCCAATCGCATGGATGTAACCGGATTGCTCGGTGCCGAGGAGATTCCCGGCACCTCTGATCTCGAGGTCCTTCAGCGCAAGCCGGAAACCTGCCCCGAGATAACTCATTTCCTGTATCGCCTGGAGTCTCATTTTGGCCTCTCCCGCGATTACCTCGTCGCCCGGGATCATGAAGTATGCAAAAGCTTTCCTGCTGCTTCTTCCCACGCGACCCCTGAGTTGATAAAGATCGGCAAGGCCCATCATGTCTGCCCTGTCAATGATTATTGTATTCGCTGTCGGGATATCAAGTCCCGAACCTATGATAGCAGTCGATACAAGGACATCTATTTTGTGGTCGTAGAATAAGAGCATTACTTTTTCAAGCTCCTTTTCGGCCATCTGTCCGTGGGCAAAGGCTATCCTTGCAGATGGAACAAGCTCCGTGAGAAAATGGGTAATCTTCTCAAGTGGTCGTATCCTGTTATGTACAAAAAATACCTGGCCATCTCTCGCGATTTCCTGCTGGATGATGCATTTTATGAGGTCCCTGTCGAAGATCGAGACAGTGCTTTTTACAGCAAGTCGTTCCTCCGGAGGGGTCTCGATGAGGCTCATTTCTTTTATGTCACTCATTGCCATGGAGAGTGTTCTCGGTATAGGCGTAGCGGTCAGCGCAAGCACGTCAACGCCCCTTTTTAAAGCTTTTATTTTCTCTTTCTGCCTGACGCCGAAGCGGTGTTCTTCATCGATAATGAGTAGTCCAAGGCTATAGAAAGATATACTGTCGCCCAGAAGGCTGTGTGTCCCGATGATGATATCTATGCCGCCTTTCGAAAGGGTATGGATTGTTTCTTTTTGGTCTTTTTTTGATTTGAACCGGCTGAGATAATCTATCGTAACAGGAAAGGCAGAGAATCTCATCTGAAAGGTTCTGAAATGTTGTTCGCAGAGTATAGTTGTCGGTACGAGCACTGCAACCTGGCGCCCGTCATAGACTGCCTTGAATGCCGCCCTCATGGCGACTTCTGTTTTACCATACCCGACATCGCCGCAGATAAGCCTGTCCATAGGTCTGTCTGACTCCATGTCACTCTTTATGTCTTCCAGGGCTTTTATCTGGTCGGGCGTTTCTTCATAAGGGAAAAAACTGTCGAATTCCCTGTGGAGCTCTGTATCTTTGCTGAAAGAGAACCCCTTGCAGACCTTCCGCTCCGCATGAAGTGCAATGAGCTTTCCCGCCATCTCACGGATTTTTTCCCTTACTTTCTCTTTTGTCCTCTGCCATGTTTTCCCACCAAGCCGGTCGACTTTAGGTATTACTCCCTCCTCTGCATGATATTTATTGATCCCGGAGATGCCCTGGAGCGGAACATAGAGCCTGCCTCCTTCATAATCGATAGAGATAAGGTCTTCAACAATGCCTTCTGTGGATTGGCGGATCAGTCCCTGAAACTGTCCGATACCGTGGTCCTTGTGGACAACGAAGTCACCAGGACGGAGGTCATCAAGTGATGTGAGGAGTTTGGATATCCTTGTTTTTTTAATGGGTCGAAAGTCAAGTTTTTTGCCGAAGAGCTCTCTTTCGGTGAGCAATAAAAAACCTGGGAAGAAAAAGCCTGACGAGAGGTCGCCTGTAGCTATCGAAATGTTCCCCTCATATGTAAAGAGACTGCGTGTGTCAATGATCGGTGCAATGATATCACCATCCCTGAGGATGTTGTTCAGCCTGTCGGCTTGTGCCTTTGATGAAGCAACGATGCGAATCTTGTTTTTTTCCAGTAGCTGCCTGAGTTTAGGGGGCAGCTCGTCTATCACTTTTCTTTCATCCGGTGTAATCCCCAACCCATGTATCGACAGGAGTCCGGCATTGTACCCGAGGCCTTCCAGCTGGTATCGCGAGAAGAATATTGTATCAGAAGGGAGTTCTTCAACTTCCTTTATTGAGTCTGAAAACAGAGGCCTTGTATTACCTGCCAAATTGATCGGTGTTATACCCTGCGAGGGGTCACTCGCCGGAAAGAGTGAAAAACGGGACAGGGATTCTGTAGACCTCTGTGTTTCAACATCAAAGGACTTCAGGCTCTCTATTTCGTCTCCGAAGAATTCAATCCGGATAGGCAGGTTCGAGGTTGAAGGGTAGATATCGAAAATCCATCCCCGCCTGCTATACTCGCCCTCTTCTATAACAAGCGGAACGCTCCGGTACCCGAGTTCCTGAAGCCTGTGCTCAAGCTCATTCCTTCCCATGACCATGTTTTTTTCGACATCAACAATACACATGGAGAGGTCCTTTTTTGACCACAGGGGCAAGGCAAGATTTTTGAGAGAGCAGACGAGAGACGACGTGTCTTTCATCGAGGTTACTACCTTTGCCCTTGCCCCGGAAAGGGAAGGGCCATCAGGCTCAGGGAGAAACAGGACTTGCTCTTTTTGCAATGTTAACATGAAAAAATTGATATCTTTACTCAATTCATATGCGCGCTCTTCGTTTGACGCAACAACGACATAGGGTTTGTCAAGCAGCGCAAAGAGCAGGGCTGCAGAGGAGCCTTTGAGATTGTAAATACGTCGGGTTGCCGGCCCTTGTTGCAGGATATTATGGAATCCGTTCAGTACGTCCATATGCGCAAACATTCCGGTAAAGTAACCCGCGGTCTGTTATCGCGAGATCCATATATATATTTTATAGTATAGCGTGTATCAGCTGACAGACCGCCCGTCATAATCCAAGATCCCGATACAAAAACCGTTCATGCTTGGACAGATATGGACTCTTGTGATAAAGTATATCATTCTCTTAAATGGGAAAGGAGAGGGAAGCTGTATATGCGAAAGGATGAGACTGTGAGCAGTGTATTGAAGCTTGGTCTTCCAAAGGGGAGTCTTCAGGAGTCGACCTTGAAACTTTTTAGAAAGGCCGGGTACCACATTACGATTTCGAGTCGTTCCTATTACCCAACCTTCGATGACCATGAGATCCAGGCTCTTCTGATCCGTGCGCAGGAACTGGCCCGTTATGTTGAGGCCGGAATCCTCGATTGCGGACTGACAGGGAAAGACTGGATACTGGAACAGAATGCCGACGTGCGGGAAGTCGCAGAGCTTATATATGCAAAGGAAGGTCTCCGCCCGGTACGATGGGTCATTGCCGTACCGGATTCTTCACCCATAAAAAAAGTGAAGGACTTGAAGGGAAGGCGTGTAGCCACGGAACTGGTCGGTTATACAAAGAAATACCTAAAATCAAAGGGTGTCAAAGCAGAGGTGGATTTTTCATGGGGTGCAACAGAGGTCAAACCACCGTATCTCGCTGACGCAATCGTTGAACTTACCGAAACAGGTACGTCTCTTAAAGCGAACAACCTCAGGATTATCGAAACAATTCTCGAGTCCAGCACCCGGTTTATAGCTAACAAAAAGTCCTGGCAGAATAAATGGAAGAGACGGAAGATAGAGAATATGGTGATGCTTCTAAAGGGAGCCCTTGCTGCTGAAGAGCAGGTCGGCCTTAAGATGAACGTGCACAAGAATTCTCTCAAACGCGTTATGACACTACTTTCAGCAATGCATTCACCGACAGTATCCCCGTTGTCAGACGAGGGATGGTACGCCCTTGAGGTTATGACTTATGAAAAGGTCGTGCGGGATCTAATACCGAAGCTGAAGATGGCAGGTGCGTCAGGTATTGTCGAATATCAGCTTAACAAGGTTATACCATAAGGTGGCCTTGGCTAACCTTTATCTGGACACAATCAACTACCTGAAATATCTTAACAAGGAGGACTGTGCCGAGTGCGGGTTTTCTTCATGTGAAGAGTTCATCGCCGCCATCGAAAAAGGCAGCAGAAGGCCCAGTGACTGTTTTTCCGTTCGTGCAAACGAGGCATATGCCTTTGAGGCTGTAGAGAAGATCAAGGAACTCTGGCCTGACGTACCACTCCTTGTTCATCCGAGGCCAAGTCATACCGGTCTTTTTGAATTGAATAGCCCACATGCAGGGTCACCTGTTCTTATTTCCGGGAATAATGAATATACGGAGCAGGTGCTTCTGACAGTCCTTGGAACGACGATGGCATCATTCTTTGTTATTTTTATCGATACGGACGGTAATACCGTTGATATGTCGATGATCTATCATACATTCACTGCCGAAAGAGTCAGCAGGGCCCTCCAAGAAACCGGGATAGGGGACAAGGTAAGCATGAAGGAAGTAATAATCCCGGGACTGGCTGCCCCTTTGAAGAATGATATCGAGACACTGACAGGCTGGCATGTAAGGGTAGGACCTGTCTGTGCTGCAGAATTGCCCCTCTACCTGTCTGCACTGTGGATCGCGCCTGGTGGGTAAGATTCTCATGGCAGGATTTTTTAAGTGATGCGTTATGGGAGAAGCACGTAACGTTACAGAAAGATTTTTATCCTTTCGCATGGTAGGCGACAGGAGAGAGTCTGATACCTTAATCATGAGACTCTTTATCGCTTACATCGTTGCTTTTCTGTCTCTTATTTTTTTATGCACTATCTTTCCCCAAAAAGCCTTTTCAGAAATGCAGGAAACGCAACGGTCACCGGAAAGAACAGGACAGAAAAACAGGACTGAACGTGAGGCCAAGGCTTATGAGATATTCGAAAAGATTCTGGCGCTTTCTAATGAACCTGACAAAAAGGATGTTTTCGGGAGGATCGAGAAGCTGTACCTGGAGATTATCCGGGATTATCCGGATACCGCACTTGCGCAAGAATGTTACTGGAGGCTCATTACACACTATTTAGAGAACGCTGCCCCTCCGATGTTTGAAAAGGCTGAAAAGATGCATGAAGAATTCCTGAAAAGATATCCTGAATCCGTGATAGGCAATCTCATCGTCGATACCCTGTCAAGGGGCTATTATAACGGCGCTGCCTGGGAGAAACTCGCGAGATTGAATTTACCTGTCGTAAGTAATTTTTACGAAACAGGAAAAGCATTTAACCCCCTGCCCCTTTTTATGTATGCAGAAGCACAGTTTAACCTCGGGAACTTCCAGGAAGCAGAAAGGGTATACAGGTCTGTTGTTGAGAGGTTCCCTGAATCACGGCAGGCCTTTCTGTCAAAAGAGAGGCTTGACGGAATGCATTATAAGAATAAATAGCGTTGCTTTTTGTCGTAGAGGGAAGTGGTTTCAGAAATTTCTTTAAGATAAAGGCAAGAGCTCCCTGTGCTCTCGGTACAGGGATTAATTGCTTCCCCTTTTTTGTCATTGCCCCGCCCCCCGATCATAGTCGAGGGCATGCTTGACCGGGCAATCCAGAGAAAAGACTTGGATTCTCCGGTCCCTCCAAAAGGACGGCGGGCAAGCCCTCCAAAAGGACGGCGGGCAAGCAAGCCGGAGAATGACAGTATTGATTTTGACTTTTACGCCCTGCGGTCTTGCCGCAGGGCGTCTTCAATTCCGAAAATTACGAAAAGATGCTATATTGATACAACCTGTTGCCTGTTGCATCTGATATATTGACAGTGGACAGCTTTTGTGAAATAATTGACAACAAAGGGAGAAAATGTGAAGAGATTTCTGCTCATATTGTTGTGTTATGTTTTCTGCGCAATTCATAGCGTCTATGCAGAGGAAGTCCGGAAGGATGTGCTCCTTTTCAACACTGCAAAAGATAAAGAAATTTGTAATAAAGTTAAAGAAGACATAAAGGACGGTTTTAATACAAAGCAGGTTGTTATGACAGAAATAAAACTTGGCCATAGTGCCTGCCTTGTTGTCAAATGTGCCATAGAAGGTGGCGGGGACTTGAAGGAAGTCGTTACGGGTGCCATTGAAGCCGGGGCAACCTCTGATGTCGTAGCAAGGTGTTCTGTTGATGCAGGGGCAGATCCTCGGGAGGTAGGAGACTATATCATCCTAGCCGGGCTGCCTGATTCAGCTTATCTTGAACCCCGGGGGTTGGAAGCCCGGGAGATGGGAAATCTACAAGGAGAAGAACCCGGCGGTGGGTTTCTGAGCCCATCAGTACCTTAAACCTATACTTAATCGGCCTATCAAACGGAAATTCTGTAATTTTTCTAATGAAATCTATTGCTTTACAATATGAAATTATATTATATTTTAAATATGTTTAATCGGCTTTGATGTTTTGTGTCTTTGATGTTCTTTGAGTATATTTTCAGCGCATGGCTCAGCATGACAATTTTTTTGTTCTTTGCCATTTTTGCAAGAGGATCATACTTTCTTGAATTAAAAGGAAATTGTATCAAGAATGGCCAAAAAGACATTTTTTGTGTATCTTGTTCTTATACTGGGTTTTGTTATATTTGCTTTTTCTTCTGGGTCGTCTGCAAAACAATTTTCATTAACCCCCGATAATGATAATTCCCTGGAGCAAGCAGGAGCCTTCATGGTAAAGCATGAAGCGGAAATGTTCGTCGAAAAGCTAAAGGGAAAAGGCCTTGAAGCAGAGATATATGAGGGCATAACCCAGGATAAAAAATTAATCTACAAGGTTTTTTTTAAAAAGTCCTCAAGGCATACCGGCGGGATTGACCCGGCAGGACTTGCAGGGGTAATCCCTGAAGATGAAGGCCTTGTTTCCCGGCAGGGTTCGGAAGGGGGACCGGGAGGGTCTTCAGAAACTGAAGTGCTGCAAGGTGAAAAGCCAAGTGGGGGACTTCCTTCGGAACCAGTTACGGGTGTTGAAAAAACCGGAAAGAAAAGGATTACCTCTTATGACATTTACGGGAAAAGAGGCGGTTATTTTCACCCCTTCCTTTCGGTTACGGAATATTACACAGATAATATTTTTAACACACCTGATAATGAAAAAAGTGATTTTGTTACAGTATTATCCCCCGGAATTTGGCTGTCGGTACCTCGCATCAGGCAGAAACTGGTGAGCATGAATACTTCAACAATAGCGCCAGGCGGATACAAAGTGAGCAGGCCTTCGGAGAATTTTTTCAGGAGATACCAGGCATATCTGTTATATGCTACAGATATTGAGATCTTCTCAAGATACGATTCGGAAAACTTTGTAGGTCATAAAGTTGACGGCCTTTTCCAGTATAATTTGAGGGGTGGTCTTTCTTTCGAGTTCGTTGAACAGTTCTTATATTCGCACGATGTCAGGGGGACAGGCATCTCGGACGAACTGGACAAATACTATTCTAATCTGGCAAATGTCAGACTCAGATACGATACTGGTAGCCGCTTTAGGTTCATGGCTGATTATGCTAATTTTGTCGTTGACTACAAAGACCCAAGAAACGACTTCAGGCATCGTAACGATCATACAATTTCAGGATATGTTTTTTATAAATTGAAATCCAGGACATCCGCTTTTTTCCAGTATCAGTATATCGATGTCGACTACAAAAACGACATGCTTTCCAGCAGCAAGGAACACAACATGTATGGAGGTATTGACTGGGAAATAACCGCCAAGTCTCGGGGGTCCGTAAAGGCAGGGTATGGCATGAAAGACTTTGCCGATCCTCTTATCGACAATGCTGAAAATTTTATCCTGGAAGTCCGGATGGACCACAAGTTTACACCTAAGACGTCTTTTACGCTCAATGCCTGGAGTAAAACCTTTGAAACAAATATATCGACAACAGATTATATACTCTCTCACGGCATGGAATTTGGGTATAACCAGCAATTTACCGGAAAGCTCATGGGCAATGCGAGGTTTTCTTATATAAAAGACACCTACAAAGGTGATTTGACATATGAGGGAGTAACAAAGGAGAGGGATGACGATTATTATATAGGGACGGTCGGCGTTTACTATGAGTTCAGGGAATGGTTAGCCACCGGAATAGGCTATACCCATACAAGGAGAAACTCAAGTTTCCCCGGGTTTGAGTATACGAATAATATGGTTTTTCTCAACATTACAGGTTCGTTGTAAGTAATTAAAAAACTTTCTCCTGATTTTGAAGCCCGTCTTTATATTTTTATATAATATAATCAATTATTAAAAGGGAATGATATTGTGATATCCTGGAAATGCTTGCTAATAATATTCGTTATGATACTTGCACTTTTTTCTATTTCTCCTGCACAGGACTACATTGCCGGTGAGGGCGATGTTTTGCAGATCAGTGTCTATGAACATCCGGACCTGACAACGACGGCGCGGATAGGCGGTGACGGAACGATCAATTTCCCGCTCATTGGCCAGGTAAACGTACAGGGATTGACATTGCCCGAGATATCTCAAAGAATATCAGAACTGCTCTCGGACGGATATATTGTCAACCCGCAGGTGAACATATTCATACAGGAATTCAGAAGCAAGAAGGCCTTTATCATGGGAGAGGTGAACAAGCCCGGTCTCCATGTGCTCCACGGTACCACAACGTTTCTTGAGCTTCTCTCTGTGGCAGGCGGCTTGACAAAAGATGCGGGTGAAATGGCTGTACTGAAAAGAAAAACAGGTCATTCGGACGGGCAGGAGACAATCATAGAGATTGACCTCAAGAGACTTGTGGAAAAGGGCGATACATCGATAGACATCTCCATAATGGATGGGGATAGTGTTTACATTAAAAAGGCAGGCGTTTTTTACGTGACGGGAGAAGTCAAAAAGCCTGACTCATACAAATATGAAGACGGCACAACCGTTATAAAGGCTGTAACTATAGCAGGGGGTTTTACTGAGAAAGCGTCCAAGGGAAGAGTGAAGATTATCAGGAAGGTAAAAGGAGAGGAAGAGATTATTAACAGTGTGGACATGGATGAGCCGATATTGCAGGACGATGTCATTGTTGTTCCGGAGAGCTTCTTTTAGCATATGGAAGAACGGGAGATACATTTAAGGGATTATCTAAGGACGATCTATAAAAGGAGGTATACTGTTTATACCTTTTTCACCATCGTCTTTGTCGTTGTTGTGATCGGCACATTCTCAACCACACCGGTTTATAAAGCGACTACAGAGGTTCTCATAGAAAAGGTCGAGCCCTCCAACCTGTCGATGATGTACCCGTACTATTTTTCCTATGACCCTGCATTTTACGAGACACAGTACCAGCTTATCAAGAGCGCATCTGTTGCCCAAAAAGTTGTCGAGATGCTCGGCCTGGAAAGGACATACGGGTCATATTTCCCCGATGAAAGGGATGCTTTTTCTGATCTGGATGAAGATGCGCAGCGTACATGGCTTGCCGGCATAATAAGCGGTAACATCAGTGTCAGTTCAATCAAGGACAGCAAGATTGTCAGTATCAGCTACATGTCTGAAAGCCCCGAATTCGCGGCATTAGTCGCCAATTCAGTAGCGAAGGCATATATCAGCGAGATTCTCGACATGAAGATGAGTTCTACGAGGTATGCCCTTGAGTGGATGTCTAAGAAGGCCGAGGAAGAAAAGACGAAGCTCGAGAAATCGGAACGGGCACTTCAGGATTATATGCGTGCCAATGATATAATCACCCTCCAGGATAAGATTGCGATAACGCCAGAGAAACTTTCCGAGTTCAATACACAGCTGATACAGGCGCAAACAAAACGGAAAGAAATGGAGTCACTCTATCAAAAGATCATGAACAACCCCATTTCGGATGCCGAGACCATTCCTGCTATCTCGTCTGATCCAACCATTGCATCTTTGCGCAGTGAAATCCTTAAGTCAGAACAGAATCTTGAAGAACTTGCAAAAAAATACGGCCAGAAACACCCGACGATGATTCGGGCGCGGGAGGACCTGAAAACCCTGAAAGAAAAAAGGGAACAGCAGATAAGAAGGGTCATCCAGTCAATCAAAAATGAATATGAGCTTTCAAAGTCGAAAGAGGAAAGCCTCCGTGCAGCGCTTGCAAGTTCGAAGAACGAGGCATTGAGCCTGAACGAGAAGTTTATCCAGTACGGTGTGCTCTTGCGGGAGGTCGAAACAAACAGGCAGCTCTATGATGCACTTATAAAGAGGATCAAAGAACAGAGCGTTACGGAAGAGATACAGACCGTAAATGTCTGGGTTGTAGAAAAGGCCCAGATCCCTCAAATACCGGTAAAGCCTAAGAAGTCACTGAATATTTTACTGGGAATTATCGTCGGCCTGTTCGGGGGGGTTGGCCTGACATTCTTTTTTGATTATCTAGACAATACGATCAAATCACCAGATGATGTTGAGACACGCCTGGGTTTGGCAGTTCTTGGTATAGTTCCGTTTTTACACTCAAAGGACGGCAATATCGAGGAGTTACTTATCCAGAAACCCCAGTCCTCTTTCTCGGAACATTACAAGAATCTCAGGACCTCACTTCTGCTTTCATCAGCGAGTAAACCTCCGCAGAACATCCTAGTGACGAGCATGGGCCCGGAGGAGGGAAAGACGGTAACATCTATGAATCTGGCTTTGACAATTGCCGAGTCAGATTACTCGGTATTACTCATCGACAGCGATTTACGGAAACCCCGCGTTCACTCGATATTCGGTTTGAGTAATGAGAAAGGGCTAAGTACATATCTTGCAGGTACCTCTCAAAATATCGATGTCATAAAAGGCCCGAAAGACAACCTGAGCATAATCCCTGCAGGCCCTCTTCCTCCAAATCCGTCGGAACTCCTCAGCTCCTACAAGCTGCACGAATTAATAGGGGTGCTGAGAGAAAGATACGACATAATAATATGGGACTCACCCCCGCTCCTGACAGTCACCGACGGCCTTATTCTCAGCAGAGTTCTTGACGGGACTGTAATTGTCACGAAGGCAGGGAAAACAACATTCGAAATAGTTCAGCGGGGATTAAAGGCTATAAGAGGAAGAAGGGCAGATGATCCAGGGTCTCATATCCTCGGTGTTGTAATTAACGGTATAGATGTAAAGAAGTCTGACTACTACTATTATAAAGATTACTACCACGGCTATTACTCTTCTAAGGATGGGTAAAACGCGCATGACTTTTCTTGCGTGATAGACATTCACTGTCATATCCTCCCGGGCATTGATGACGGCCCTCCAGATATGCAAGAGTCGGTGGAGATGGCCAGGATCGCGGCCGGCGATGGTATTACGAAGATAGTTGCGACGCCCCACATCAGAAATACCCTGCACCCTGTATCTTCAATAAGGGACAATATCGAGCGATTGAACAAACGGTTGGCTGAACTTGCTATCCCGGTAGAGATAGTTCAAGGTGCCGATGTCTATGCGATGCTGGATGTATCACTGCTCAGAGGCTATACGATAAACAATACGCCGTATATTCTGATAGAGTTTCCCCACACTCATCTGCCCCAGCGCATGAAAGAAGTTCTATTCAGTATGATGGTTCAGGGATACCGTCCAATCATAACCCATCCTGAGCGGAATGCTTCTGTGCTGAAAGATCCCCGGGTGCTGTTTGGATTAATAAACGGAGGAGTCCTGGCCCAGGTCACCGCCGACAGCATCACAGGGACTTTCGGGGTAGATATCCAGGAGTGTTCACGGTATCTGCTGAAAAAGAACCTTGTAAAATTTATCGCAACTGACGCGCATTCCAGCCGTTATCGGAGGCCGGTCCTTTCACAGGGGCTCAGGGAAGCCGGAAAAATTATCGGCATAGATAAGGCTTTCGAGCTTGTTAATGAAAATCCGGAGGCAGTATTAAGAGGTAGACCCCTGCGTGGCTAATATCATTTTTTTTCTTTTTGTCGGAGTCTTGGTCCTTGCACCTCTTGCCTTCGGTACTGTTGAGTCATGGTCCATTGCCCTTATGGAGGCGGCTGCGTTATCTGCCCTCTTGTTGCTGCTCTTCAAAAAAATACGGAGAAACGAGGAATACCTGTATGAGGTACCGGGGATTGTTCCCCTGGTCTGTTTACTTGCCTATATGCTATTTCAGGCTGTACCGTTACCGACGGGACTTGTCTCGATCATTTCGCCTGAAACATTTGCATTGCGTCAAGCAACACATGTATGGGACGAACCTGTACAGTGGGTGTCACTTTCGATAAATCAAAAAGCGGCAATTACGGAATTTTTCCGCATCTCGGGTTACGCTGCTTTCTACGTTCTTACTGTGCAGATCCTCGCCGGCAGGAAAGTTCTCAGGAAGGTAATAACAGTTCTTGCAGTCTTTGCTTCTGTACTTTCATTTTTTGGGATCTTGCAGCATATCCTGTCAAACGGAAAAATATACTGGTTCCGGGAATTGACCGTGGGAGGAACACCATTTGGCCCCTATGTAAACCGTAACCATTATGCAGGCATCATGGGTATGCTGTTCCCATTGGTACTGGGTCTTTTCCTCTATTACAAGCCGCACGTTTCATACAGGTCATTTCGGGAAAAAATAGCAGAGCTGTTCAACATAAAAAAGACGAACATCCATATTCTCCTGGGTTTTTCTTGTATCTTAATAGGCACATCCGTCTTCCTGACCCTTTCGAGGAGCGGCATAGTGAGCCTGTGCATGTCAATGGTCATCTTCGGATTTATGATCATCTTGAGAGGTATGAGCAGAACAAGAGGGATTATCATTATGGTAGTTTTTCTTCTCATAGCCCTTTCTGTCGGATGGTTTGGATGGGGTCCTGTCTTTGAAAGATTTGAAAAGATCATTGATACGCGTGGGGATATTTCTGAACAGCGGCTCCGGCTCTGGAGCGACAGTGTTAACATTATAAGAGATTTCCCCGTGACAGGGACTGGTTTCGGCAGCTATATCAATATCTATCCACGATACCGTACCATATCAGGAGACGCCGTTGCAGACCATGCACATAATGACTACATAGAACTTCTCTCTGACGGGGGCATTATCGGCTTCCTGATATCCCTGTGGTTTATCACTGCTGTCTTGTATAAAGCCTTCAAAACATACCTTAAGAGGCATGACAGGTACTCCATCTACATTTTTCTCGGGTGTGTCACGGGAATAACCTCTATGCTCATGCACAGCACGACTGACTTCAACCTTCACATAGGGGCGAACGGACTATATTTCATTTTTTTATTCGGGCTTGCTGTTTCTGCGGCCAACACAAGATTAAGGGAGGATCTCAACCCAACATATCTTGAGAAGAAGAACTTTCCGGCTAAGCTTCCCTTCATACTGCTCGCGGTGTTTTTATTCGTGAACGTCGTCTTTAATGCCGGTATTATCGCAGGGAACGTTCAATTCTCCCCGATAAAAGACAGAAAGGTTAACAGGAGCTCCCCGCAAGACCTTATATCAATGAAGGAGAGGGCTTATAATTCTTCTCTCTGTGACCCGCTGGAAGCGCGATATTATTATGCTATCGCTAACATGGAGAGACTTCTTTCACGTGATGATGCTGCCCTGTACTATTACAAGATGGCAGTGTGGCGCAACCCTGTAAATGGAGAATATCTCCAGAGGCTCGGCCTTGTTCTTGCAGAAATGAATAACAACGACGAAGCCGAAAGGTTACTCCGGGCAGGTGTGACCTATGATGCAGGCAATCCACAACGGTATAAGCGGTACGCAATATGGCTTCTGTCACGCGGTCAAAGAAAAGACGGTATTATGGTCATGAGACAGGCAATCTCCCTGGAGCCAAACAAGACAAGGGACTATATAACTCTCATGGTTCTCAACGGGTTGCATGATGAGGATATCTCCGATGCCCTCCCGGAGAGGGTAGAGCCGCATCTGCTCTTCGCAGATTACCTCTATAAAACCGGGAGAACCGAGAAAGCCGGATATGAATATATAAATGCCCTTCGGTACCTGAACAACGAAGACCCGGTAACCCCGGCATATTTTTACAAGGTTTACAATTATTACATGGGAATAAACCGTTATGAAGACGCATTAAGAATCATGCGCCAGGCAGTGCAATTTCTGCCCGACAATACAGGGATAAGATTGACGACAGGGGAGTTATATGAAAGGCTCGGGATAACCTATAGGGCCCGGGAGGAATATAAGAAGGCATTGGACCTTGAGCCAAACAATAAAGAGGCAAAAAAAAGACTTGACACATTGGATAACAGATAGCGGCCGCTAACCCCCTTCTTTACCGGTACCGTCAGATTCCCCATATGACTCCTTATCGGTACGGGTGCCTTCAGGCATCTTAATGTCCAGTTCCTTATACATTAAATACAGGGCCTCGCTCAGCAGGATATCAGGATACCGTATTGTTGCTTCAATTGCATCGGTCAGGGGATAATCGACAACGTGTTCTTCAGTATATACGATGCGTATATACTTTCTTTTCAGCAGGTAACAGCGGTTCTTCCTGCCGCTCTTGTCCGTGTACGGGATGATAACATACTCTTTGTCCTGCTCGAGGCCGTAACGCTCTATAAGCTCGTCTATCTCTTCCATACGCCAAAAAACTTCTTATTATTCTTAGGAAGCCGCTTCCCGATAACAGAAGGAATATATTAAAGGAATATATTATAAGACAAAACGCGATTCAAGGCCATGGTTTCACAGTCCTGCAGCTCCTCCTTCCCCACGCGTTCCGGGGATTCTTTAACGGGGCTGTGCTAAAATGATATTGTAAAAAATGGTATCAATATTAAAGACGTTCATCCTGCTGTCACCGGTAATAGTGTGGTGTATCCTTGTCTGGTATTCTTTCAAATGGGAAAAGAGATATAAAGGTAAAACAGCAGAAGAACTCAATGCCATGCATTACTTTAAGAAGAAGGCACGCAATGACATCCTGCTCTGGCTCAGCGGCTTTATTGCAACTATTATATTTATGTTGATACTGGTTTTTTATCTGATTAAATAAGAGGCTTGCCAATAGGTAAGGACAGGTTATTCAGAGGTGAAGAGCAAGAATAAGGCCAGCTTCCGGTAATTTCTTTTCTCAGCCAAACGATCCCCGGCAAGGGGTGCATGAACACCTAGTGCATATTTTCATTAATTAAGAAACACTATCAATTATAATATTAATAATGGAAAGGGAATTTTCGGAAATAATGCAGATAGCAATTATCATCGGACTGATCCCTGCGATCATAGCCTGGAAAAAAGGGAAAAGCTTCCTATTATGGTGGTTTTATGGTGCTATGTTATTTATAGTGGCTTTGCCCCATTCATTGTTGATCAAACCTCGCGATCAAAAGGTGGAAAAAGAGCAGCTGTCAAAGGGAATGAAGAAATGTTTCTATTGTGGTGAGTTAATAAAACAAGAAGCTAAGGTTTGTCAGTATTGCGGCAGGTTGCTTCATGATTAAGAAAGCAGTCATAGACATAGACAATACCCTCTGGCACTTTTGTGATGCACTCTATGAGGAACTGAGGAAGATAAACAGGAGCTTCCCCACTCCCGATAGCTGGACAAACTGGGATCTGTGGGAAGGGTATTGCTCAATCGAAGACTTTTTTAATGCGGTGAATACAATCCATTTGAATCAGGACAGCAGCAAGTATTTGCCATACCCCGAAGCCAAAGATTTCCTTATAAGTCTGAAAGAAGCCGGCTACCACATAACCATAGCAAGCCATAGGTCACCTGATTACAGGGAGCAGACCGCAAGTTGGCTTGAAAAGCATAGTCTGCTACATGACGAGCTGCATCTTTCTTTCCAGAAGACACAACTGTTTGATATGCCTGTTGACGTTGTGATAGATGATTCACCAAAGGTGCTGGAAGAGGCGGTAGAGAGGGGACTAATGGCTATGGGTTTGATGTTCCCGTGGAATAGGGAATATGCAAATAATGGCTTTATGCTTTTTAAGGACTTAAATGAGATCCTTGCATACATTCTCAAAAAGTGAACTCGAGTTCACTTTGAATAATTCCCCTTTAACCCTCTTTAGCATCAATATTCCTCCATATAAAACATAGGACACTGCCTGAGGAAAGTATATCCGTAAACTATTAATAGAGACTATGATAGATTGTCAGCCACCTTGTAAAATTTTGACACTCCATCTATATTCTGTAAACTATTGACAAAAGCAAAATAATTATATTACCTATATAAGTCGAGCAATTTTCATAAAAATACCTTACTAGGTGAGTAGCTGTGAGTTATCCTGAATGGAAATTCAGGGAGATGAGTCGGGGGGAGATCAATATTGATCCTATTGAAGGTGAATTCTTCTCCACCGAAGCCCTTGGAAGCCTATCGGATGCCCTCATTCGAGAAGCCATACAGAATTCCCTCGATGCAGCATTACCCGGGGAACAAGCAAAAGTTGTAATAACGTTCGCTTCAAATAAACTCCTACATCCTGAAAGTGATCCCTACTTGAAAGGTTTGCAAGATCATTTGGTTGCTGAAAACACAGGCCTGTTTAACCAGGTGAAATTGACTGATCCCATGGATTATATCGTTATTGAAGATTTTGGGACACGCGGGCTGGAAGGGGATATCAGAGAAGATGAAGACAGAGGAGCGAGGAGCAGCAAGAACGACTTTTTTTATTTTTGGCGTAACATAGGCAGGGCAGTTGAAGGGACTACAGCACGTGGAAGATGGGGGCTTGGAAAAACGGTTTTTCAGGCAGCATCACGGATAAACTCATTTTTCGGTTTGACTATCCGGAGGGATGACACTTGTAGATTATTGATGGGACAATCAGTTTTAAAGATTCATCGGTCGGATGGCCGAAAATATGCCCCTTATGGATATTTTGGGCATTTTGAAGGCAATTTCGCCTTGCCCGTTGAGGATGAGAATTTTGTAGAACATTTCTGCAAGCATTTTTCGCTCAAGCGGGAAAGCGAATCGGGATTATCCGTTGTCATTCCTTTCCCTGACAGTGATATCAAACCGGAAGAAATTATAAGAGCAGCAATAGATCAATATTTTTTCCCGATATTAGCCGGCGATCTTGTTGTAACAATTGCAGACGGACATTCCCAACAGGCCCTTGACAAAGAAAGTATTGCTCAATTCGTCTCTTTAACCGGTTGGTCTGACAAGGAAATAATTCTGCGGCGTCTGGAACTCGCTCGATGGGCTATTGATTTACCATTAGAACATTATGAACGATTGAATGAACCCGCAATAGACCAGGCGCCAAAATGGGATGAAAGTCTTTTCGATAAAGACCGGCTTGAACGCCTTCGCAGGAAGTTTGATGATGGAGGACGAATTCCGTTAATAGTTCCATTATGGGTTAAAAAAATTAATGACAGAATTCAACATTCATCTTTTAAGGTAATTTTGGAACGAGATAATGATCTCGAAAGAGGAGAAGATTATTTTATACGTGATGGGGTGACCATCACAGGGATTTCATCTCTTAAACAAAAAGGCATGCGTGTTCTTGTTTCAGTCACTGACAGACCTCTTTCAAGGCTCTTGGGAGATTCAGAAAATCCAGCCCATACTGAATGGCAGGAGAGATCGCCCAAATTCAAAGGCCGCTATGACCGGGGGCCTACTTGTTTGCGCTTTGTAAAGAACAGCCCTAGAGAAATTGTAAAAATCCTTTCAAGACCAGCAGAAGGCAGGGATACAAAACTCCTTCAAGATCTTTTTTATATCAGCCTTTCTAAAGATATTGAACCACGTGGAGAATCTCAAATGCCGACTGACAAAGCAGGTATCGGTGAGTCAGGCAAATCTCAACCGGAAATTATTGAGGGTCAACTATTACAGCTGAAACGGACGAGACTCGGTTTTCGTCTGTTTGCTCATCCCAAGGCAAAGCGCATACCAAAAGAAATAGATTTAGAAATGGCCTATGATGTTCGCGAAGGGAACCCTTTTAAGAAATATGAGACCTTTGACTTTGAACTCAACAACCGCCCGATACGCATTAGTGGTAAAGATCTCAAGATAGCAGTATTAAAACCCAATATGCTTCGCATAGTTATCGAAAAGAGAGATTTTCAATTAATGGTCACCGGTTTCGATCCAAATCGTGATCTCAAGGTAAGAGCGACAACCTCCCTGGATATGAATCAATGATAAGAAGATTTAATTATACGGGACGTAAAAAGCTTGTCCGGACGAGGGTATCGATATCTTTAAACAAAACTTCTGATAGCCTGTTAGCCTTTGATGCAGCAGTTCAGCTTGATGGACTTGATCTCCCTCCCGGAGCAAAGATATTTATCGAAGCGTATCGGAGGGCTTATTTTAAGCGGATTTCCTGTGGGACCGTATCAGCTCCGAAATTTCCAAGGAAATTCATACTGGAAGGTCTTGATCCTGAGGCCCTGGTCAGGTTTCGAGTTAAAATCGTGGATAAAAAAGGGCGTATTTTAGCAATAGCAGACAGGATAACCCGGCGAACTGAAGAAGAACCGACAGATAAGATTTGCCTTCTCCCTGTTGATTTTGTAGATTTAGGCCAATCCGTTTGGCGCCTGGACGTAGATAGCGATTGGCCAAGCCTGCAATTAAATAAGTGCGTGGAAAATATCCGGGAAATTGCACGATCTGACAATTGTTTCCTTACGCTTGTTTACCCTGAAATAGTACGCCAGGTTCTTTATAAGATTGTCGTCGAGGAAGACCATACCGATCCATATACTGACGATGACTGGATGAGCCAGTGGCTCAGGTTCGTGATAGATTTGTCAGAAGATAAACAATTACCACCTTCAGGATATTCCGATCCGGTAAAATTGGAAAAATTGAAGTGGATTGACGATGCCGTGAATGCATTTTCTTCAAACAACAATGTATTGGAAAAATTTATTCAGTCTCAGAATTTTAGGGAAAAGTAATGGGGGATCTCATACGGGTTCTGACTGATAAGGGTATTCAGAGCTTTAAAGTATATCTCGCTGAAATTCGTAACGGGTCGACAAAAGCCCCGCCTCATGAGCTTCTGACCAACCCATGGAGTTCTGCAAAGATGCAGTGGGAAGTTGAGATTGAAAGATGTGATTTCGAGAGTAAACTTGAAGCTTCCAAGTTCCTTTATGAGCGATTACGAATGCTTCCCCACTTGCAGGTTGACCAAAACATTGGGCTCTGGAGCTGGCTTTCCCTCTACTATTTTGATCTTGTTTGCCCGGTAAATGAAAATGGACGAAGACTACCCGGGCAGGATTATCGTCATATCCTTGATACCGATTTCCGTCGCTATTATTATCATCTGCTCAATGGACCTTACAATATTTATAAGTTGCATGAAGAGAAAGTACCTTTGTTACTTTCCGGACCACTGTATAGGACGACTACGTTTCATCTTCAGCTCGCATCACGTCAAGGTTTCATTACTAACAAAGGTGTAATGGAAGCAGCTAATCTTCTTTATTATGATTCCTCTCACGAAAGACCGAAAATTGCTGCCGCATCCCAAAAGAAGCCGGGATCACTTTTTCGCTTTATAACCGTAATCCAACAATTGGATTTGACCTATGATCTTTACAGCATGAACGGAGAGGAAGTGCTTAAACTTCTTCCTTCAGAGTTTGAAGAATGGCGCCCGAGGTAAAGATTGAATCAAATGTGATTTGTAAAACACTTAACGTGTTTAAGTCACACTAGGAATAAATGTCCCTCTTCTCAATGTAGCGTTTTAGTAAATAGAGAATCGTGACCATACTATTACCATTAATAAAAAGGTTATCTCGGTACTTTCGCTAATTGCGCCTAATGTATCGCCGGTAAGACCACCGAATTTTCTATTAAAGAAAGATACCCATAAACGACAGAGGACATACATTGTTACGAGTAATAATGAATAAAAGGCGTACTTCATAGTAAAACCATAACTAATGAAAATAACCGGCAGTGGTATCAATAGAAGAAAAAAGATAGATGTTGATATAATAACTTCTTTTAATCCGACACTGTTTATGAAGATTTTACCAAGGCCGTCTTGTCTGGCAGGCTTGCCATAAAACATTGATACAACTATTGTCCATTTTGATATTGTCGGCATCAGGATGAGAGATGAATAATATGTGAGGACCGAGAAATGAGAGATATTCCTTAAAGAAAGATATTTAATAGCAAGTGAAAATACTATTGCTGTTATTCCTGCAGGCCCTGATTTGCCATCTTTCATTATCAAGAGTCTCTTCTGTTTGTCGATATCTTCATTACCTTGTGTCTTTGCAGCTAAGGCATCAAAGGTATCTGAAAGCCCGTCAAGATGGAATCCTCCGTTAGATAAGACAAGCACTAACAAGATCATTACAATGACAAGGTCAGGATGAAAGACAATACCACAAAGATAATCTGCAGCTATTAACATTATGCCTTGAACAAGGCCAACCAGAACGAAGGCTGATGAACTTTTCGCAAGATCAGCCTCATTCATCATATGCCCCTTTAATGGCAGTATAGTAAGAAATCGGAGTGCGATAAGGAATTGTCTCATTCTAACTTAAGAAGCCGGGGTCTTTTCAGAAACCCCTGCCTCTTTGAATGTAGCCATCTCTTTATAGATCTTCAGTCCTGCTTCTATTATGAACATTGCTAAGGCAGAACCCGTCCCCTCACCAAGACGCAGGTCAAGGTTGAGGATTGGCCGAAGCTGCATCTTTTCAAGCAATGCTCTATGTCCTGCTTCAACTGAATTATGTGAAGCAAACATATAATCCTTTGTTTTTGGTTCAAGACAGTAAGCTATAAAAGCGCCGGCAGTTGAGATAAATCCATCAATAACAACCGGAATCTTGTTTGCGGCTGCACCGATAACCATGCCGGCTATACCTCCGATCTCGGTTCCCCCTACTTTTGCCAGGACATCTAAGGGATCAGAGCGATTCGGACTATTGAAAGAAATTGCATCTTCAATAACTCTGATTTTATTCTTCCATGTACTCTCGCTGATGCCGGTGCCTTTCCCGGTTACTTCCGATACAGGCTTGCCGGTTAATACTGCTGTTATTGCGGAAGATGGTGTCGTATTGCCTATTCCCATCTCTCCTACCCCTAATAGATAATGGCCCGGTTGTGCATATTTACGGGCGAGATCAATCCCGACTTCAATACATCTCGCAGCCTCATTCCGTGTCAAAGCAGGATTTTTTCTCATGTTTTTTGTACCCGGTACGACTTTTTTTGTAACTAATCCTTTGGAATTTTTAAGATTGTTTTTTATCCCTATGTCTACTACCAAGATTTCGGCACCGGCGTGTTTTGCAAGGACATTTATACCGGCACCGCCGCTGAGAATATTGAGGACCATCTGTCTTGTGACTTCACTTGGATATGCGCTTACGCCTTCTTCTGCTACACCATGGTCACCGGCAAATACAAAAATGACCTTTTTTAGTGAATCAGGAATTTTGTTCTCATATATCATAATGAGCTTTCGGGCAAATTCTTCGAGCCTCCCGAGACTTCCAGGGGGCTTTGTAAGGTTGTCGAGATGCCCCCGGGCTATTTTACCCAGCTCCTTTTCAACAGGATGGATGTTTGAAAGTATTTGATCGAGGTTCATGGTTCTAAAGATTTTTTATCTTCAACGGTATCCCGCTTATCATCAGATACACTTCATCCGCAATCTCTGCTATCCTTTGATTGAGAATGCCTGCCAGATCTCTAAATCTCCTTGCCGACTCGTTTTCAGGAACGATGCCGGTTCCAACTTCATTGGAGACGATAAAGATATAAGACACTTGACGCACTGTGTGCAATGTACCAATAAGTTTTTCAAATTCGTAAGGTATGTCTGAATTGTTATGCATAATATTTGATAACCATAATGTCAGGCAGTCAAGAATAATTACATTACATTCATTTCTTATCTCTTCCAGAACCTTTGTAATGTTCATTGGCTCTTCATATGTTGTCCAGTCTCTACCTCTTTGCTGTTTATGTTTTTCTATCCTCTGCTGCATTTCTTTATCTAATGCCTCAGCTGTTGCAATGAATGCTTTTTGACCTGAAAGTTGTGATGCCTTCTTAAGCGCGTAGGAGCTTTTACCACTCCTTGCCCCTCCAATAATGAATATTATGTTTTTATTCATTTTCCTAACATGATTGAGAGCCCGACAAGAAAGTTTATCCCGGGCGAAGGATAGAAAGCCCGCTCGATGGGATATCCGCCAATAACGCCATATTCCGAGTACTCGGTATCCGTTAGATTGTTCACGTCTAAGAATGCCTTCAAAGATTTCCATTGATATTGTATTTTACTGTTGAGGACTATATAACTTTCCTGGTCACCAAATTCATGAGAGAAATCACTGATAAAAGGACGTTCTCCGACATAGACACCACTGAGGGTTACAGTAAATCCTTTTCCTAAGGAAGCTATAATATAAAAGTCTGCTTTATGTCCGGGCACATTAGGGATTTCTTTTCCTTTGAACGTTCCTTTTTTTATCTCTGTATTTAAATATGTGTAACCACCTTTTAATGTTAGCCAGTCAATAGGTTTGGCAGACAATGAAAACTCGATGCCATTCCGTTGAGTCTTTCCGTCCATGTTCTCATTGGTATAGGTTATGGGATTGAAAAAGATCTCCTTATCGGTATCGATTCGAAAGAGATTTAAATGGGCATATATATCATTAGTAAAGTAATGCCTTATCCCGATCTCGTAGTCATTTGATGATTGGGGTTCCAAGTCTATATTTATTGTGTTTGAGAAAAAGCTGTACAGTTCATCGAGGAGGGGATATCTGAAACTCCTTGAAAAATTGCAATAGACATATGATTGCCTGTAAAAGACATAATTGATGCCGGCAGTGTATGCATCTTCCCTCATATCTGTTTTATCAGGAGTGCTTGGATTAAAGGTGAATTCTGCCCTGTCATGTCTAAACCCTCCGGATAGATGAAGTCTGTCTGCCAGGTCAATTTCATCGTGGATATAATAACCATAGTTTTTCTTCTCCAGGTCAAAAATTCCTGTGGAAGACTCACCGAAGAACAGTGATTCATTGAAAATATCATTATCAGCATTCACATAATCCATCCCGAGAGTGAGCGTATTCCTGGCATTACCTGTAGATTTCTTGAAGATAATCTGTGGAGATATGATCACTGTTTCGATTTCGCTGTCCCCTAGGAAATTCCCGAAGTCTCCTGAACTAAAAGAGAGGAATGCTCTTTTCCTATAAGATAAATCCAGTTTAAAAACGTTATAACCGAAAAAGATGAATTCGGGACAACCTTTGAAGTGATAGTCCTCAACATTCATAAAATCGTCGGGATTAAGGGTATCGGTTCTTGCAGCCCCTGCGGCAAAATCGCTTTCTTTAAGTGCACCGGGAAGCCCTGTATCATCCTTGTGATATCCTGTACTGAAATGCAACCGTAAGAAATCGCTCACTTGGCAATTCAAGTTTAACCCGGCATCTTTTGCCTCCGTGTTACTATTGTCCCTGTATCCATCTGAAGTAAGGTACTTTCCCATGAGATAGAAATTAATATTATCGTAACTTCCGGTCACGAATGCATCTCCCTTTAAGGAATCATAGCTTCCAAAGGCCAGTTCCCCGCCTGCTTTCAACATATTGCCCTCCTTTGTGATGATATTAATCACTCCGCCGGTGGCATTATCACCATAAAGGACGCTCCCTCCCCCTCCACGAATGATCTCGACCCTCTTTACCCTTTCAATTGGTATTTCAGTCCAGTCAACTCCGCTCAAATCAGCCTGGTTGATGCGTCTTCCATCCACTAATACAAGAGTGTTTGAAGAGGCTGTTTCCCCAAAACCGTGCAAGTCAACAGTATAGTTCCTGCTGTTACCTGTAATATCGTTTACATAGATACCGGTATGTGTTCTGAGGAGCTCGGGCATGTTTTGTGCAGAAGAATTTTGAATGTCTTCTTCTGTGATAACGGTCACGTATGAAGGAACCGCGGAGATCTTTTCTTCATATCTCGTTGCTGTAACAACAACCTCACCGAGAGTGATGGGTTCTTCTCCGGCTGAAACAATGAAAGGCATGAAGACAGAAGTGAAAAAAATGCAAAAGGTAAAAAAGTGTCTCATTTTTTTTCCTCCCTCGAGAAATATAGAGATTTGTAATTTCAGGCTGGACAGGTCTTCCGGCTTAGGGCTTCCTACTTGCCTGCCTTCCCACCACGGTATTACCCGCGACAGTGGCTTATATTAGGCTTTCGTTCCCATCACGGCTGCGGGGCAGCGGAGGATTTATTTCCTCTCTTCCCTGACATCCAACCAGCTAGACGGAAATCTTATTATTTATAGACCTTCTCTCATCACCTCCTTAAAAGAAATTGGTTAGTATTAAAACATAATAAAATTGATTTTTCAAATTATTGGATATAAATTGTATCAGCATTGTTGATTTAATGAATACTTCAGTCTTAAATGGTTGACCCTCATTTCTTTTCTTTAAATAGTATTTCTTGAATGTGGGATTGTAATTGATCGCTCTCACTGTCATAAGCCAGATCACTCTCCTGAGATGCCGGTTCCTTAGCCCCGGGAAGTAGTGAGCTCTCCTGCCTTTACCCTCGTTCTTTTATAGCACATCTGTTGGTAGGAGGAAGCAAGCAACGTTTTATTCTTCAAATAGCACCTCAAATGATCGCGGAGAAATAATGCGAACAACTCCATAACTTCCGATCTGCCTTAAATCCGAATCGCCTGTTACGAGGTAGTCAGCTCCAACAGAAACTGCACAGGCTATAACTTCATCGTCATCAGGATCTTTGCTTACTTTGTATACTCTGACATCAGATTTTTTGGACGCTGTCAGACATGCAGCTTCCCTGACAAGACTGATAGCTTCACGAATTTCTGTTGGAGTTGCCTTAAATTTGTTTTTTAATTTATCCCGGAATTCATTTAGTATGAAAGGACAAAGATAAAGTTCAAACTCACCTTTTTTCGCTCTTAAGAGGAGTTTTGAGCAGAGACCTTCTGTGAGAAATGCTGCGAGGAGAACATTGGTATCAAAGACCGCCTTCATGAGACAGATTTAAAAACATCGTTTTCTGTAACAATTCCAGCTTTTTTTGCTTTTTTAATGAGACTCTTCTTAGTTTTCTTAAAACGCTCTTCCCAGAGATAATTTGTGAGCGCTTCCTTCATCACATCGCTTTTGTTTCTTCCTGTCTGCTGTGAATACTCATCAAGCTCAGAAGCAATCTTTTCGGGAAGGCTTACCGATAAAACCGTTCTCATAGTTTACCTCCTGTATTACAATACACTACAACTAGATTTCTGTCAATGACATAGCATGAGGTTACTATTTGAATTGTTGAGTAAATATCTGAAGCTTGGAATGCAACATTTCAGGAAGAATATGAGTACATAGATTGCTTAACTAAGTATTGGAAAATAAAGTAAGGCGAGGTTGAAATTGCAATTTTTAGTGATTGTTATTTTGTATCTTTTTATCCAATACAGTTCTTACCTCTCTCAAGAGATTATCGGGTGTAACAGGTTTTGTGATAAAAGTAATACTTTCTTCCAGGATTCCCCTCCTATCAGCACCATATCCACTTATAAAAATGGTTTTCATATCAGTTCGTATCTTCTTTATACCATCATAAACCTCTTTTCCATTCTTCTTAGGCATTACTATATCAAGGATAAGAAGCTGAATATTGTCTTTATTCTCTCTAAAAACATTTAAAGCATCTTCTCCATCTTTTGCCTCAATGACCTTATACCCATACATTTCGAGAACTTCCTTAATGAGTTGTCTCACTTGATCATTGTCTTCAGCGACAAGGATTGTCTCAGTGCCTCGCTTTATCGCAGGAAGGAAAGTTATTTTTCTTTCCTCAACTGATGATTTAATCAAAGGGAGGTAAATCTCGAATGTTGTTCCCTTCCCCAGTTCACTATCCACATTAATATATCCGTTGTGCTGTTTTATTATCCCATATACTATTGATAGGCCTAGACCTGTCCCTTTTCCGACCTCTTTTGTTGTAAAAAATGGTTCAAAGAGCCTATCTTTTGTCTCTTCATCTATGCCTTTACCTGTGTCTTCAAACAATATACGTTCATAAGAACCAATTTTACCGTATCCATGTGCTTTGATGAATTCGTCATCTATCTCAACATAATCAGTTTTGATTGTTAATTTTCCTCCATCTGGCATAGCGTCTCTTGAATTGGTAGCGAGGTTCATCAGTACCTGCTCTATCTGCACGGTGTCTGCCATAACATTTAACCCCTTTTCTATAAGAAGAATTGATAATTCTACATCTTCACCAATGATCCTAGATAATAAATTCTTTATCCCTTTAATAATCTCATCGAGATTCACCGGCTGGGGATTAATGATTTGTTTTCTGCTGAAGGTAAGAAGTGCCTGTGTTAGATTGACAGCCCTTTCTGCTGAGTTTAATAACTGGGATGTATAATAGCGCTGAAGGTCATCTTCATCCGTCTCGTTCTTAAGGAGGTTTCCAAAGCCTATGATGGCTGTCAGAATGTTATTAAAATCATGGGCAATGCCTCCCGCAAGTTGTCCAATGGCCTCCATCTTTTGTGCCTGAAAAAGCTGTTCTTCAAGTTTCTTGCGCTCGGTGATGTCGCGCAAGGTTGACCGGCTGTATAGAATATTGCCATCTTCATCGCGCACTGCAGATACATTCAAAATGATATCTAATTTTGATCCGTCTTTTCTCATTAGTTGGAGTTCTGCATCATGAACCTCACCTGTTTCAACGAATGATTTGAATTGCTTTTTTACATCTTCCATACAATCAGGATGATACAGTTCAAATATCGGACGGCCAATGATTTCTTCTTTGGGGAACCCCAAATTATTGGCCAGTGTTTGGTTGCATTGTTTGATGAGACTTGTTTCCGCATCCACAGAAGCATACATATCAGGTGCATTGTCATATAAATCACGGAATTTTTCTTCTGATTCAATTAGCCCTCTTACCAAATATGCATTCTCTATTGATATAGATGCCTGTACTGCAAAGGACTTCATAAGCTCAAGCTCATCCTCTCCAAACATCCCTCCTGCCAATCGGTTATCCAGATAGATCATCCCCAAGGTCTTATCGCGAGCCTTCAGTGGAATACACATCGCTTCCTTTACATTGTATTCACTCAGTTCCTCTGCTACCTGTGAATATGCAGTACTGTCCTCGCCTGCAACGAGCCCTTTACCTGCCTTTTCCACCTCCTGAATCATATTCAGGCTCAGTTTGTAGTTCTCATATGAAAACGGGAGACTAGCAATATCTTCTCCTATCCCACGTGCTACCTTTTGCTTTAACGTCTTGTCATCATCGTATAGAAGGAGAATTCCTCTTTCTGCCCCTGTTACCTTCATTGCCTGCTCTACGATCTTTTCCAGAAGGTCTTCTAATATAAAGATCGAACCGATTGCTTCGGCTACTGAAAGCAGTGAGTCAAGGTGTCTTGTGAGCGTTAATGCCTCACGGGACTCGACCACTTCTGTTTCAGGAGATATGGACTGCAAGAGTTTTTGAGTATGTTCCAAATCTAATTTTGCTCCGAGTTGTGTAAATAATTCTCTTGCCTCGATGAGGTATTCCTTTGCCTTGGTATCTTGAAGATTGTCTTTCATAAGAAATGAGGCTTCTTCAAGAAGGATTGAGGCTAAACGGTAGGTGTCGTCAGTATTGTTACGGATATAGGTAATACCCTGTTCCCAGATTTCAACAGCTTTTTGTTTATTCCCATATAGCCATTGACAGGTCCCGTTTGCGTGGTATGCATAGGAACGGAGATATGGGAAAAATCTCTTAAGAAGGAACGATATCTTGCAAAAGCGCTTTGCTTTTTTCAGATATCGCCTTTTTTCATCCTCACTGAGGTCTACCTTGTAACGGACACAATCAAGATACACCTGGGCGCTTATAGGAAAGACATCATGGATGAATGCAGCAGCGTTGCTGTCTCTCAGATATTGCGCAGCAATCTGTTCCGTTATTTTTACGGCTTCGTCGTAATTCCCGGCCCTTAGATGGGCAAGGGCCAGATATGACTTCGCCTGAAGGCAGCTGGCCTTGTCTCTTACGTGCTCCATGGTCTTGACGCCTTCCTCACCCGACTGAATTCCTTCTGTTACAAGGCGTCTGTCACCGATAAGTGCGAGGAGGCGTGCCTTGTGATACAGGCCCCATCCCAATGCCTGAAGACTGTGGGAGCCCTGTGCTATCTGAATCATCTCCTCAACTTCTTGTAGTAATGTCTCAAGATTCTTTCCAAGCAAAACCCCGCAGGCAGGACGATAGTACAAGCTCATTCCGAGGTCCCAGTATTCACCGATTCCCTTTAAAATATCGATACTCTTAAGGGCATATTCATATGCTTCCTTGACGTTACGGTTGCTGTATGTTGAAACAGCATAGTACCCGTAGGCACTGCCTTCAGCAGCACGGTCATGCAAATCCTGTGCGATCTTTACTGCACGTTCTGCGTCCCTTTTTGCACGGTTTGCTGCAAACGGGACCCCGGCCCAGATGACTGTATGTGTCGAATAGACATTACTCAGAAGACGGGAAGGGCCTATTCCTTCAGCTATGTTGAGGTATTTAAACCCCAGGTGGAGCGTTTTGATGAGATTCGTAAAGTAGTAAAAATAGGCCGTGCGCAAAAGCAGACGGACGATTACTTCTTTCTTCTGATCGTGCTTGTATTCTTTCCGCACGAATACACCAGGGAAAAGCGTATGCAAGCCCTGTATGAGGGATTCCTTTAAGAGACACAGTACCACTCCGAACATATTCGCAGGGGGCTTTTCCCCGAGCGATTTCAGGGCCTCTCCCATAAGTTCTGCAGCCTGTTCTCCTTCTCCCTTGCCCCATAGTGCCTCGCCTGCCTTGGAGAGTACTTCTGCCCTGAGAATCGTGTCTTCCTTTGGAATAAGCTGTTCGCAGGCCCGGAGGACCTCCAGGGCCTCGTCAAATTTCCCGGCTGTCTTATAAACAAATCCTAGGTTCTCTAAGAGGTTAACATACTCTTCTGTTGTGGTTTTTCCTTGACGTTCAAGCATTGTTTTTGCTTGATTGTAGAAACGTATTGCCTGGTCATTGGCGTATGCTAACTGTGCCTTCTTCCCTGCTCTGAGTGAATACTCAAGCGTCTTTTCCTCGTTCCTTGCCTGGGCAAAATGATGCGCCAGCTCAAACAGAACAGGTTCAACATTGTCTCTGTGCTGTTCTTCAAGAAGACTCGCTATCTGCCCGTGAAGTACAACCCTCTCTTCCTCTGAAACCTTCTTGTACAGTGCCTCCCGTATCCGGTCGTGCATGAATACCACGTTCTCCCTGCCCGTTATATCTCTCGTCAGCAACTGGTTCTTTATCCCGTCTTCTATGGCATCGATGACAATTTCAAGAGGGATATCTGTTAAATCCGAGATGATCTCAAATTCGATCTCCCTTCCCATGAGTGAAGCGTAAGCGAGTATCTTCCGGTTTTTTTCAGATATCTCATCAACCCTGCTCAAGACCACTTCAACAACACTCGTGGGCAACGCTGCTTCTCCAAGTTTTTTCAAGTCGTACCGGTAATGGTTATCCTTGAAATAAACGATCTTTTGATCGACGAGTGAGTGCAAAAGCTCAAGTACAAAGAAAGGATTCCCTCTGGTTCTTTCGTGCAGTTCATTTGACAAGGGCAGGATATCTTTTTCATCTTCCATGAGTATTTCGGAAACAATGCGTGTCGTGCCATCTATCCCTAAAGGTTTGACTAGTATATCGGTGAGGGGAATGCCTTTATCTTTCATTGTGTCTATGGCACGAATCCAGGGATGATGCTTATCTATGTCAGTATCTCTATAGCTAGCGATAACAATCATCGGCTGACTCGTTACACTTTCTGCAATCCTTCCAAGCAACTCGACGCTTCCTGCATCTGCCCATTGGAGATCGTCCAGAAAGAGTATAAAAGGATTCTTCTCAGACCCAAGGCTTAAAATGAAATTCGATACGGTTATCATGAACCTGACCCGTTCTTTCTCCGCCTCCAGCGATTCAAGCAGCGGTTGCTCCCCGATAAGATCCACAATCGTTGGGGCTATTTTGACGACCTCCTCTCCCAACTGTCCGACACTCTCCCGAATCCTCCTAATTGCATCATTCCGTTCTTCCTTGCCCATGCGCTTGAGTTTCAACACATATGCATCAAGGGCCTCGCTAAATACATTGAATGGGGTTGTTGATTCGTATTGATAGCATTTTCCGCCGACAAACATCCCCCCTATACTATGGATATAGCCTCTGAGCTCATCAACAAGCCGTGATTTCCCCACTCCGAGTGATCCGTAAACAACTGCAAAACCTCCCTTGCCCTGTTTGGTCTGCGCTATAAGGTCTTGCAGCGTATTCATTTCTTTGTCTCTTTCAATAAGACGTGTCGCAAAGCTGAGCTGTGCTGCCCGGTCGCTGCGGGCAATCTTAAACACAGGAGATTCCTCTCCCTTATTCCTCCGGCGAATGTATTCCTGTAAGTCCATGTGCAGGCCAAAAACAGTCTGGTAACGGTCAAGCGGGTCCTTGGCTATAAGCCGCATAATGATCTGTTCAAGTACCGGGGGAATTGACGGATTTAGTTCCGTGGGCGCAGGGGGCATTTGTGCTATGTGCTGATGGATAAGAGTTGAAGTGTCTTTCCCGTCATACGGAAGGCGGCCGGTAACAAGCTGGTAGAATATGATACCAAGGGAATAGAGGTCTGATCGTTCATCGATCGGTTTCCTTAATATCCCCGTTGCCTCAGGTGACATATACCCAAATGTCCTCACAATCTCTTCTTCTTCCTTGATGCCGGCAAGGTCAAGCAATAACCCCATACCAAAGTCAGAGAGCTTTGCTGTAGGGCCTTTGCCGTTCTGGAAAATAAGAATGCTCGATGGATTGATGAACTGGTGGATAATGCCTTTCTCATGAGCAATGGTTAATCCTGAGCATATCTGTAATATGATGTCTGCTACTTGATCAATCTCTTTAGTCTGTTTGAGATAATCCGTTACAGGCTGGGCGCCGTTGACATGTTCTGTTACTAGATAACTCTGGCCTTCATATTCACCGTATTCGTATATCTTGAGCAGGTTATCGTGATTTATCTTTGAAACCCTCTCAACTTCCCTCTTGAAACGGAGGAGTCTCTCAAGAGAAATTTGTTTTGCTTTTTCAGACAGGACTTTTATAGTAATTGGTTTGTTATCCTGATCAACGGCATCATATATCTCGCAGAGTTTACCGAAGCACATGGTATCCATAGCTATTCGTTCAAGGATCTTATAGTGATGTGCGAATATCTTGCTCTGCAAACCCATCTGCGATACCTTTCTCTATAACCCTATATTGATATCTCTCCCCCCTGATTACATCTTACCATCAAGAATTTTAAATTTATACAGGTAAGTTTATAATGGTAAATACTCGATTACCTTAATATATAGAGGTTACCACTTCGCGAGAAATTGGCGATGCGCACTTGCAGTTGTTAGAAACGATCCTTTTTGGGATGGGGACAATTATTTTTCATAGTTCTGCTATGAGATACCGAGATTCATTTCACTATCATTCAGCTTATTGCCTCTCGATAGCCAAGCTTTCTCGAATATTTCTCTCTCACCTCTTGATAAATACATCTTCTTCCCATAGACTTCTAATGTCTGCACGTTTTCAGTAATAAGAAAAACCCTTCATGGAGGATGCTATGAGTTTGACAGGCAAGGTAGCAGTAATAACCGGTGGCGGTCAGGGGATAGGGAAAGCAATCTCACATGCTTTCCTGAAGAAAGGTATGAAAGTAGTTATTATAGAAACTGATAAGGAAGCTGGGAAAGAGACCGAAGCTGAATATAGAGAGATAGGGAGAATCCTGTTTGTTCATACCGATATTTCGAAGGAAATAGATGTGAAGAGATGTATTAAAGAAACAATAAGAAAGTTCCGCAGACTTGATGCACTTATTAATAATGCGGCAATAGCCATCAATAAACCCCTCTCAAGACTAACTCTGGTTGAATGGGATCGCGTTATAAGAGTCAACCTCACCGGTACATTCCTCTGTTCTAAATACGCTGCACCTCATCTAAAGAAAACAAACGGTGCAATTTTAAACATAGCATCAACAAGGGCGTTCATGTCAGAACCTGATACAGAGGCTTACTCGGCATCAAAGGGTGGGATTGTTGCGCTTACCCATGCGCTGGCAATGAGCCTTGGACCCGAAGTCCGGGTCAACTGTATCAGTCCCGGATGGATAGAGGTAAGAGGATGGAAGAAAAAAAGCCGGAGGCTTGAGCCTGTTCTTTCAGAAACCGATCATTTACAGCACCCAGCCGGGAGAGTGGGCATCCCTGAAGATATCGCATCTCTTGCCGAGTTTCTCATTTCAGACCGGGCAGGTTTTATTACCGGAGCAAACTTTATTGCAGACGGAGGGATGACAAGGAAAATGATCTACCTGTAAGAAATAGGCTGGGGTCGGCAGGGTCAAGTCTGCGCATCTGACAGAGAAGATGAAACGAAAGCACTACTGGGAAAATTGTGTCGAAACCGTGTCTATAGTGGGAATCAATACAGTTTGCAAACGGTCGATAGTGCGATAATTTATAGCAGGAACGGAGAGGAAGTGCTTAAACTTCTTCCTCCTGAATTTGACGAATGGCGCCCGAGGTAAAGATTCAATCAAATGTGAGTTGTAAAACACTTAACGTGTTTAAGTCACACTAGGAATCAATGTACCTCTTCTCATTATTAAAAAATTAAGTAACGCTTACCTATAGCTGAACACACCAAAAATACAAAGATAAGAATAATAAGGAAAAAGTAGACAGATTTTGATAAAATTCTACAAAAAGAGTTAAATATTCTTGCGGTTGGTGATCAATTGAAGTTTTGGATAGGAATTACAGACAATAACTGGTTTGATTTCCTTTCAAATTCTTTGCCAGAGGAAGTTAATTTCTGGCAGCCAAGTGGGCATCATCTCTTTAGAGCATTAAATCCCGGGGAACCTTTCCTTTTCAAACTACATAGCCCCTTGAATTATATTGTCGGAGGAGGCTTTTTTGCGCACAGTACAATCTTACCAGTAAACCTGGCATGGGATGCTTTTGGCGAAAAGAACGGCGCAAGATCACTTGAAGAAATGATTAAAAGAATAGAGAGGTATAGAAGAGAAGATATTTTGACCTTTACCCATCAAATTGGGTGCATTTTGATCGAACAGCCTTTTTTCTTTAAAAAAGAAGAATGGATTCCGGTTCCATCTGATTGGAGTTCAAATATTGTACGAGGGAAGACTTATGATACAAATACTCGACTTGGCAAAAAACTTTGGGAAGATGTTCGAATACGCCTTCAAGCTAAGCCTCGAATAATTACAGAAGCAGCAAAGATTGAAGAGGAGAAGTCTCATTATGGTGAGCCTATCATGGTTATTCCTCGTCTGGGTCAGGGAAGTTTCCGTATTATGGTAACCGATGCCTATAATCGAAAATGTGCAGTCACACAAGAACGAACATTACCCGCCTTAGAAGCTGCACATATAAAGTTCTTTAAGGACAGTGGTCCTCACCGAGTGGAAAATGGGCTTTTATTGAGATCAGATATCCATCGACTCTTCGATTCAGGGTATGTAACTATCACGTCGGATTATCGTTTTGAAGTTAGCAGAAAAATTAAGGAAGAATTTGAAAACGGCAGGGATTATTATGCTATGCATGGGAAAACGCTCTATATCCCGCAAGTGCAAGAATTGCAACCAGCTCAAGAGTTCATAAGATGGCATAATGACAATGTATATCGAGGATAAATATAGATTTAAATGTTTGAACAAGGCGAAATAATTTCATATTTAGATATGTGTCGAGAAGAAGGGGTAAATCTTCAAAGGGGAATGAATTTTCGTCTAAAAGGGGGAATGAGTGTTATTTTAATGAATATACATCCCAATGCTCCTTACTCAGATCGTATTGAAGAAGATGGAAGAGTTTTAATTTATGAAGGACATAATGTCCCTAAAGGTAAGAGTATTGCAAACCCCAAAACTGTTGATCAAGTTGATTTTAATCGTGGAGGAAGTCTTACTCAAAACGGATTGTTTTATAAATCAGCTATGAGATATAAGCGCGGTGATAGTGAGCCAGAAGTTGTGACAGTATATGAAAAGATTCGACCAGGTATTTGGGTTTATAACGGATTATTTAGACTTACAGATGCATGGAAAGAAATGAACAATAATCGTCATGTTTTTAAATTCAAATTGGAGTTAATCGATGATAAGAATTTTGTTTCTGATAAGGGTAGAGAGATTGATCACAATCGGCTTATTCCTTCATCGGTCAAATTAGAAGTTTGGAAAAGAGACAAGGGAAAGTGTGTCCTTTGTGGCAGCAAAGATAATCTTCATTTTGATCATATTATTCCTTATTCAAAGGGAGGTTCATCACTTGTTACAGAAAATATCCAGATTCTCTGTGCACGGCATAATTTGGATAAGAGGGATAAAATTGAATGAGTGTTTGACAAAATGATTTTATTAGAGATTGAGATGGAATTATTAGCGGTTTGTTTCAATTATAATGCGGCATATGCGTAACATTTTCATACTCTACATGGCTCCGGGGAATTATGAACAGATGGTGCATTATCAAGACACCATTAAGAACAAAGTAGATCAGCAAAGAATCTTTAGATATATCGATTTAAATTTACAATCTACTTTAAGGAATATTTTTGGGAATAAATCTATCGCGGTTTGGGGTTCAAGAGATACGAGAGCAAATCGATCACATTATGAGAAAATGTTACCCGGCGATAATGTACTGATTGTCGAGGGCAATACTATAAAACTATTGGGCAAAATAGCAGCCAAAACTATCAGCAATGACCTGTCAAGAGAGTTATGGAAAAATTTAAAAAACGGTAAAGATGAAATGTGGAGTCTGATTTATTTTATAGCTAATCCGCTGGAAATAGAATTGCCTTTCAGTGAACTTAATAAATTATTTAGTTATGAAGAGACTTATAAACCTCGAGGGTTTACAAGTATTTCTGAAAATAGACTTAAAGAATTCTATAGTAAATATGATGATTTATATTCAATATTCCAAAGGATTAAACAGGGCATACCATATAGACAGATAATTGAACCGGAAGTATTAGAGATTAGAGAAGATTCTGCAACAGCATTGCAATCAGAAGATATAGAAGAAATTTTAAAAAATGGAGAGCTTTCCGAACATGTCAGGATGCAATGGAAACTTATCCTTCTAGGATTAAAAACTGGATCGAGAGTATGGGTTCCACGAAATGATCAACCAAAGATACATAAAGAATATGGTTTTACTGAATTTGAACAATCATTTTCTGCTGGAATAGATACCCCTGCAAAATATGTTGAAAATATCGATGTTGTCTGGAAAGAAGAATTTCGTATTGATGCAGCTTTTGAAATTGAACATTCCACTGCTATATACTCTGGTCTGCTTAGATTTTCTGATTTAAAAATTATTGCACCGAATAGTAATTATCCACTGTTCATTGTGGCACCCCTATCGAAGAAGAATCGCGTATTTGAGCAGATAAAAAGGCCGGCTTTCAGGAAGCTCGGCTTAGATAAAGAAGTGAGGTATCTTTCTTATGAGGTAGTAGATGATATCAATAAATTTTTTGAAACTTCCAGCACTGGATTGAATGTCAATGTGGTTGTTGGTAGGTCTGAGGCTATACATTAATTTAATTATAATTGTTTGGTAGTTTACATTTAAGAACCATGAATATTCCCGAAATTCAAAAGAAACTAGCAAATTTTGCCCAGGAAAGAAATTGGGAGCAGTTCCATAGTCCAAAGAATCTGACCATGGCCTTGGCAGCAGAAACTGCAGAACTTCTTGAAATATTTCAATGGCTTACTGAGGAAGAATCAAAGAACCTTATTAATAATGAAAATGAAATAGCATCAGTTAAAGAAGAAATTGCTGACGTATTTATATATCTTGCAAGACTGGCAACAACATTAGATATAGACATTGAAAGAGCAGTGATTGAGAAAATAGCAGTAAATGAAAAGAAATATCCGGTAGAATTGTCCAAGGGTAACGCTACAAAATATGATAAAAGATGAATAGAGAAATTTAAGCAAATTGATATGTGATTATTTTATGACTTTTGAAGAGCTGCGTGATTTTATTACCTCAACTATGAGGATGAGCCACATCTACCAAACCCTACTCATTAAATCCCTCATCGAATCAGGTGGGGTTTCAACCATAAGACAACTTGCAACAAATTTCCTTGCCGATGATGAGAGCCAAATCATGTTTTATGAAAAAAGGCTAAAAGAGATGCCAATAAAAGTCTTGTCAAAGCATGGGATTATTTCACGTGATGGAGAGCTCATTTCTCTTAACGTTAAGAAGCTTACCCTTGAGCAGAAGGTGGAGTTAAAAAAGTTATGTGAGCAGAAGATTCAGGAGTACATTGCTTCAAGGGGATTAAGCATATGGGATTACAGATTGCTGGACGATTCTCCGGCTTCCGATGAGCTGCGGCTGAGATTACTGAGAGAAGCAAATGGCAGGTGTGCCTTGTGCGGTGCTACCAAAGATGAAAGACCTTTGGATATTGACCATATAATCCCGCGTTCACAGGGTGGCAAGACTGAATATGCAAACCTTCAGGTTTTGTGTTCCAAGTGCAATAGGACAAAAAGGGATAAGGACGATACAGATTACAGGAAATTAGTTGAGAATGAATACAATGAAGATTGTATTTTTTGTCAGAAGTCAAGGAGCAAAGAAATAATATTTCAGAATCAATATGCATTTGCTGTCTTGGACGGTTTTCCTGTGTCAGAGGGGCATACCATAGTAATTCCAAAAAGGCATTTTTCGGATTATTTTGAGATTACTGAAAATGAGTACATAGCTGTCCACGATTTGATAAGAGTACGAAAAAGACATCTTCTTTCAAACGACAAAACCATTAAGGGTTTTAATGTAGGTGTGAACTCAGGAGAAGTTGCAGGCCAGACAATATGGCATTGTCATATTCATCTAATTCCGAGAAGGCTGGGTGATGCTCCAAATCCCAGAGGCGGAGTCAGGGGAGTGATCCCAAGTAAGATGAGTTATTAATATGCACGGGTTTAGAAAAGCTTTTACAGGTAGAGACTCTGAGTAACACATGAGTCATGCCTTCCGGTTCATTACTAGGGGACGTTCTGGTTATATTAAACCCATTCTTCGTCTTTCCATTGTTTCTTGTATTTTTCAAGCATGACAAAGGCAAACCACAGTTTTTCCATACTATCAAAATTATCAAAATATGACGCATTGTCTCCCATCAAAACATTGCTGAATGCTATGGCTAAATCCCAAGGTGTTGCATATTGTTCGATTACCATATCCTGAAGCTGGTCCTGTCTTGGGAGCCAGATAGCCTTTATTGTTTTTAAATAAGACAACTTTTTCTCAAGATCACTTGCAATCGTCTGACAGGGTGAAGTCAGGCCTAATGACATCGAAACAAAAAAATCTCCAAAATCAGGATCCCACTGCTTTTGTATAACTTTTGCACCTTCACACATCTTGATATACCGAGACGATTTATCCATAAACCCTCCCAATTATGAACTCTGTTATATTATGTGCTTAGAAGACACAGTTATCTTTTGTCATTTATTGAACAACTATTAACGATTATTTGTTAAAAGTATACAATATCTGTTGGATTTTGAGGTATCTGCTTCGAGAAGAATGGTTGCCATAAGAAGTAAAAAATTTGCCGTCATTGCCTCGTTATGTGTTTGTAATCTTTGGAAAAACTGCATGCTAGACTCTTGCCAAAACAAATATTATCACCAAAAAAAATATTGGTTCAATATTGTTATATGCGAGTAATACATTCAGATTGATGAACCAGAAGAGGCTGCGCGGCTGATTTTATCAATGCCTCTCATGGAATGAAGGGCAACCTGGATATAATCAACGAACCTCTGTTTTTTGACCATGCCACAATTGCATATGATCGCTGTGCGTCCGTAAATAGGCACCTGGCTCATAAAACTTGTCATAGAATTCCAGATCCAGATGGTGAGCTTGCAGATGCATAATACAAAAAATGGATGGTACGGTACCCGGAAACTTTCCAAAGGTTTCATAAATATATTGGGCTTGAAGAGCTACGCACTCTCTGAATTCTTCGCTGTGCACCTGAGCGGCTGAACGCACCTTGCGGGAGTCTTTCCACGGGCCAGGCGTATCGGGATGAAATGGTCCGCCGGGACCGAACTTCCGATTACAGAGCGCATCGACTGCCCCTCGCATGTTATTGAAATGAGGTGGGCAGTATCCCTCCATTATTCCTGTCAGACCCGTTGGGTTGGGATACGGCCAGCGTTTGTCAGTATCAAACCGGAAGCCGAAGCCACGAATTTTTGGATCGCCGCTCGCGCCGAGTACACTGAAAGCGTCAATTCCATTAAACATCCATCCCCCCAACCCCATTGCCTGAAGCATTAATGCACCGGCGTAACAACTCGTTCCCAGTTCCACTGTAAGTTCTGACAAAGACCATTGGTCTACAAACGTAATCGGCCAAGTATTATTTACATCCACAATATTGCTGAACCTTTCTATTCCGGGAATAGGCCGTTTATTAATATCATCGGTAAGCACAAGACCGTTCTGAAGCATATAACAGAGATTAAGGAGGACATGCTGTGACAGATCACCGACGGGTGTAACGAGCAGCGTTCCCGGCTGATTGACAACCCACGTGTTATGCGCTTCTGTATAGGGAACTTCATGGGGCAAATCCAAGCGCCCGTCATAGAGCTTTCTGATTCGATTTTTGAGCTCACCGAGAATCATATCGAGATCAAGGGACCCAGCCGGATCTCTTTTCCCGAAAGCAGGAGCATCACGACAGTCCAATACGTATACACCTTCGTCATCCGTAAAAAAAGTCATGCTTGTGTGAAATCCCGCCGCCGAGGGGAATGTGCGTCCGCCAGCAGACCCGGCATAATTGGAAAGGTAAGGAGCATATAGTTTGGCCCGGTAAATCATGTGGTGCCAGCTTGTATTAGCACCGCAGGCGGTCACGACAAGAAGTTTCTCAAAATCAGAGAGCGGAGAAGGTTTGTGTTGCGACTTATAGGTAAAAACACCGTCCGGAATCTCAGCACCCATGAAAAATCGGCGGGAGCGTCTTCCTAACAGGGCCTCGACCAGACCAAATTCGAGCATAGCCTTGAAACCTGCTTGCACCGTAACTTTCTTTATAACATCCTCCTTTCAAATAGTCCATACTAAATGTTTTTTTGAAAAATCAGCTTCACGCGCTATTTCCTTTCTATCTCCACATCTACCTTAGTTCCGTTGCTTGTCACGTCAAACACTGGCGAGAGCTTGCTCAATGCTTTCAACTTCTCGATGTTTTCAGCATCGGTTTTTACCTTGAAGTTGACCCTTATGTTCTTATAACCTCTCCTGACTTCATCTGTAAGTCCGAGAAATCCCCTGAGATCAATATCACCTTCAAGATTCGACTCCAGTTCGTCTATCTTAATGCCGCGAATGGCTGCATGATATACAAGGGTTGTTGTGAGACATGCTGCCAATGCATTCAAAAGATGCTCTACAGGATTAGCTCCTTTGTCTGTACCAGCGAGGACAGGAGGTTCATCTGCATCCAATTCAAAGGGGTGAAGATGAGAAATTTCCTCGTTTGCCCCATAAAATTTGGTTACAGTAGAATGATTATGTCCTCCGTTAATCCATTTGTTCTGTAACATAAACTTGAATTTAGCGATGTCAGGTTTATTCTTAATAGCATTCACCGTATTTTCAACTGCTTCGACATTCACACCATTTATGATTTTTTGTTTTGTTACTGCCATTGCAAAATACCTCCTTTTAAATTTTTCTTTTAATTCAAAATACAACCTCAAAAAAAGAAAAGGTATCAGCAAAAATCTTATTTTCTTGTAGGAATGTTACCTCTTTACTTGTAGGAATTTGTCCTAGTTGCCATAATGCGCAGGTTTTCACTTCCGCATCGGAAAACCCAAATGGGTCAGCCCCTGACAAAGGACAATTCCAACCTGAAAAAGTATAAGCGGGGTAGCATCTCAACATTTGACATTTTGCTATACCCGATAGGTATTACAAAACAGCTAATCACAAAAGGAAGTGTTTAAGCGACTTTTTCGATCTCCTTCGCTTCGTATTCAGGGAACATGATTATTGCAGGATGAACGTTAAAAGCTCTGGCAAGCTGCTCAGCACGTTTTTTCCCAATCTCAACTCTTTCATTTTCTAAGAGACTAATATTGGTTACACTAATGCCTGAACGCTTGGCAAGTTCAACCTGGGTCCAGCCCTTTAATTCACGAAGCATTCGAATGACTTCTCCTGTTGAGAGTAAGGCGTGAGATTTTGCTGTAACAAATTCACTATTTTTATTCATGTATCCTCCTAATATCCGTGTGGCGATATTTCTAAAACATAAACTGTAATAATTTTACGTTTCACAGTATATATCACCCTATACTGTAGGCTTAAACGTGACGAACGATGTCCTTTACGAGCCCCTTTAAGTTTCTCATCATGAAATCCTTTGAAATCTTTTAATTTTTCTGGTCCGTGTCTAAATACTATATCTTTCCAAAGCTCATATTTCTTAACAACATCTAATGGCAATTTAAGGCAAATCTTTGCTATCTCTTTATGCTCTTTAATATACCACATTATTAAAATTAATAACTTATTAAAAATAATAATACAAGGAAAAAGTAATGAGCGAAGTCGCATCGAAAACCGCATAGCGAAAAAACTCCGTGAAGAAGATCGGGTTGTGTGCCTTGGGAGGGGACAGAATGCTCAATGGGAGTTGAGAATAAAGGGAAATAGGTAATATCTATTTAATTGGGTAATGAATTAGGTAAGATTGAACTAAAGATTGATAAGATAATCTTATCACAAAACTGCGAAGTGATAGGATTAACGGCTTTGCGGAGCACATGGAAGACACAGGATGGAACCTGCCTATAAGCTGCTTCTTTGTTGATGGCACCGGGAGATCAGAGTCTTTCAAGATAGATCCTGAAAGTTTCGGTGACACTCCTGAAAATACCCATTAGATAATTCGTACTGCAGACATCGTTTGTATCTTCCTCCTACCAACAAATGTGCTATAAAAGAATGAAGGTAAAGGCAGGAGAGCTCACTACTTCCCGGGCCTAAGAGTCCTTAGTACAGTTTGTTCCCTGCCTCCTTAAACCATGATAAGTTGATTGGGCGTATGAGTCCTTGTTACGAAGGAGGATTGGTTTGGAGGCATACCCTGCCTGATCCTGAAAAGCAGGAG
>Ga0209270_1000745_pt1 | contig 59519 bp, 55 predicted proteins | sample MTBAKSrepl1MetaG_FD_187456 | JGI IMG/M metagenome (GOLD analysis project Ga0209270, IMG submission 187456) | Enrichment culture microbial communities from Arthur Kill intertidal strait, New Jersey, USA, that are MTBE-degrading - MTBE-AKS1... | ecosystem: Environmental > Aquatic > Marine >... | reverse complement strand
CTCTTTTCACGCTTGCGGCTTTTGCCGCGTTCCCGGCCGCCGCTGCCAACATGATCAATTCCGTCACCGTGAACCCCCAGGGCTCAACGCATGCCATCAACATACATACCAGTGACGAGCCGGCCTACACCGTCTATGAACTCTTCAATCCGCCGCGAATCGTGGTCGACATCGCCGATATCGCCGCGGCTGACAGCGACAAGCTGAAACTGCCGGATGATCTTCCCTACTCGCTCTCGACCAGCACCATTTCCGATTCGGACCCGGCCCTGACCCGTCTGGAATTTACCTTTGCCAACGATTACGCGGGTTACAGCGTCCAGACCGTCGCCAACCAGATCGTTTTGACCGTCGATGTGGGAGAAGCGGCCATGGTTGAGAGCCAGCTGCCCCAGGTGAAGCTGCCCGCCGGCACCGATGCCGGCGCACCAACGGAGGCCGCTCCGCAGGCGAGCGGCGACTCGCTGCGGCGCAGCTTTACATTCGGGGGCTACGACAGGCAGAGGATATCGGTGGATTTCTACAAGATCGATTTGCACAATGTCTTCCGCCTGTTCCGCGAAATCAGCGACGTCAACATCGTGGTCGACGAATCGGTCAAAGGCTCCCTGACCCTTGCCCTCAATGACGTTCCCTGGGACTTTGCCCTCGACATCATTCTCAATCTCAAGGACCTGCAGAAGGAAGAACGGTTCAACACCATCGTCATCCTCCCCAAGAACAAGGAGTTTGCCTGGCCCGAGAGGACCGAGGACAACCTCAGCTTCGAGGCCGACGAAGACATTGCCATCCGGGAGGCCATCGTCATTCAGCAACAGATGAACATTCCGCCGGAGGTGGTCGAAGCCAAGAAAATTGTCCAGCAGGGCCGCGAACACGAGAAAAACGGCAACTTTGACGAGGCGATCCGCGCCTATACCGAAGCATTTGCAAAATGGCCCGACAATGACCGGCTGGCCAACAAAATTGCTTCCCTCTCCCTGGTCTACCTGAGGCAGAACGCCCAGGCGGCGCACTTCGCCAAACAGGCCCTGCAGATTAACGGGCAGAATGCCAGCGCCGCCCTCAACGCCGCCATTGCCCTGGCCAACATGCATGAATTCAGCGAGGCCCAGCAGTATTTCGATCAGAGCGTCAGCGTGGACACCCCTTCCCGGGAAGCCCTGCTCAGCTACTCGGTATTCAGCGAGGAGCAGAAGCAGTACGATGTCGCAATGAAGCTTCTCGATAAATTCGAGAGCATGTACGGCCGCAGTGTCGATTCCATGATCGCCGCTGCCCGCATCCTTGACAAACAGGGAAACCATGAGGCGGCGACGGAAAAATACAAGGCGATTTTGCTGTCCGGCTACCGGATTCCGCCGGACCTGACAAAATATATCCAAAGCCGCATAGCGCTCAAGCAGTCAATGTAATTCATCAGAGTCAAGCACAGAGGGAAACTCCATGAAACAAAATAATACCAGACTGGCGCTCATTCTCCTGGCCGTCATCCTGATGCTGACCCTTTCCTGCGCAAAGATGGAAACCCCGCCGCCGGCCAGCGAGGACATAACGAATCCTGCTCCGGCCGCCGCCGCGGCGAAAGAAGACGGTCCCGCACAGCTGCCGGTACGTTACCAGGTCCCGTCGTACTTTGCCCAGGATGAACTGGCCTCGGATATGCTGGAAGAGGATACCGAGGAGTATGAAATCAAGGTCGGGGCCAACATCACCTCGACCAGGGGGCCGCAGCCGCTATGGGACATTCTCAAGCGGCTGGCCAATCTCCGGGGCATGAATGTCAGCTGGTCCAGCGACGTTGACCAGAATGTCCTAGTCGACGTCGATATCAGCGCCGATGACAGCTTCTTCGGCGCCATCGACAACCTGCTGCGCCAGGTCGACTACTTCCATGAAGTCCAGGGCAATACCATTGTTGTCAAGTATCGTGAAACGAGGAAGTATCACATCGCCATCCCGTTCATGAAAGGGGAATACACTTCGACGGTGGGCGGCAACTTCCTGACCGATCGCGATGCCGCAACCGGCACGGAAGGCACGGTCAAGGTCAAAAGCGCAGAGAATAAGTTTGACGTCTGGGACAACATCACCACCAACCTTGACCTGATCCTGCAGGAATGGCGGACCCAGAAGACGGAACAGGAGGAAATCATTGCCACCGAGGAAACAAGAAGCGGCACTGCGGCCTCCTCCGAGGAAAGGGTGCAGCAGGCAACCCGGCGGGTTTCCCTGGGGCAGTCCTACTACACCGTCGACAGGAACATCGGTCTTGTCACCGTCAGCGCCCCGCGGCCCCTCCTCGAAAAGGTCGAACACTATATCGACACCTTGAAAAAGGAACTGTACCGCCAGGTCGTCATTGAAGCGAAAATCATTGAAGTTTTTCTCAGGGACAACTCCAAGATGGGGCTGGACTGGAGCCGGGTGCTCAAGGATTTCAACATCTCGGGCCTGGTCGAATTCGGCACCGGCGGCCTGCTGGGCCAGGTGTATCCGTGGAACCCCCCGGACGTACGCAAGCCCAATGCCAACTATCCGGATACCTTTCCCGACAGTTTTGTCTACCGGGTATCGCTGGAGGCCGTCCCCTTTACGGCCATTCTCAACGCCCTCAACGAGCAGGGCGACACCACGGTGCTGTCCAATCCCAAACTGACCGTCCTCAACGGCCAGCCGGCGGTCATCAGCGTCGGCACCGATATCGCCTATATCAAGGAAGTCAGCTCGGATGTGAACAATGAAACCGGCACCGTCACCTATACGGCCGAGACCGACAGCGTTGTCGAGGGCCTGGCCTTCGGGGTCCTGGCTTCGATCATCGACAACGATTCGGTTATCCTGCACCTGACGCCGGTGACCACCGATCTGGTCAACGACGTGATCGAATACCGGGAATTCGGCATCGGCCTCTCGGTTGGGCTGCCGCAGGTGCAGATCAGAGAGATGTCGACCATGGTGCAGGTGAACAACGGCGAGATGCTCATCATCGGCGGCCTGATCGATTCCATTGAGGCCAAGGACAGCGCCTTTGCTCCTCTCGTCGGCAATATTCCCCTGGTCAAATACCTGTTCGGCGTCGAGGAAAAGCGCATGGAGAAACGGGAGCTCGTTATTCTCCTGACACCCAAGATCATTTAACCAATCACAGGATCGTCAACTCATCCAGACATAACAGGAGAAGAAGTATGAAATACTGTCGCTATCTGCTTTACGGACTATTGGCCATGTTAGTCGGCGGCTGCGGACAGACGGTGAAGGAATCCCTGAAGGTGCCACCGGCGCTCAAGAGTACGGCAGGTGCTGAGAAATCCATAGTCATCCTGCCCTTTGCCGATTATTCGTACGGGGATGACCTGGAGACGGCCTATCGCCGCAACCTGTCCATCACCGAAAATCTGACCGACCAGCTGGTGAGCAACAGTTTTCGCGTCTCCGTCCAGGAGGATGTCTTCGGCTACCTGGTCAGCCAGAATATCATCAATGCCGTCGCCTACGAGGGAGGCAATACTTCCGTCATGGATGACGAATTGCAGGATGAGTGGTCGCCGACAATGAAGGCCCATCTGCAGCGCTACATGAACCTGAGCAAAAAAAGGGCAGGCAGCAAGCCGGTGCTGGACAGTCCGGGCACCCACGCCCTGACCCAGCAGGAAGTCGTCAAGATCGGCCGCTACTTCGAGGCTGACTATATCATCCGCGGGCGCATCGTCGAATACAAGACGCGCCAGGACCCCTCCTGGAGTCCGCTGAAAAAAGGCGTGCTCACCTTTATCTCCGGGGCGACCAGCAAGCTCGCCTGGGGGAACGCCAGCGCGGACAAATATGACATGTACGGCAGCATGATCGCCGGTGCCCTCTGGGGCGGCATCCTTGGCTCCAACGCCGAATGGCCGTGGGAACAGGACAAGGCTGACCAGACCATCCTCGGCATTTCCGGCGGCGACGACGCCAATACCATCTTCTGGGGGCTGGCCGGCGCGGAATTCGGCCGACTGGGGCACAAGAGCGGGGAAAATCCCCAGGCCGCCGTGCAGATGCGGGTGTGGGTGCAGGACGCCTATTCCGGCGACGTAATCTGGACCAACCGGGTCGATGTCAAGGTTTCATCGGAAACCGTGTTCGGAGACACCCAGCTTGACGCGCTCTTCGAAAGCGCCACCGAAAAAGCGATTGCCACCCTGATGGACAACTTCGTCACCCAGGCCTTGTAAGCGGAAGCTCTGACCGCACCAACAAAAAAGCCTGTCATTGCTGACAGGCTTTTTTGTTGGCTCTTCTGCGTCCTAAAAAATTATTGCTGCTTCTCCTGTCCCTGCCGTTGGGCATTTTCATACAAAGCAATAAAATTGATCGGCTCCATCAGGAAGGGCATGAATCCCCCCTCGACCGACACCTGGGAGACGACCTGCCTGGTGAAGGGAAAGAGCATGATCGGGCAATCCACCGCCAGGACCCGCCGCACGTGTTCGGCCGGAATGTTTTTCAGCAGGAAGACGCCGGCATGCTCAATCTCCACCACGAACATGACCGTGTCTCCGGCGTTCTTGTCCATGACCTTGGCGGTGATGCCCAGGGCGACTTCCCAATGGTCGTCGTCAATTTTCTTGCTGTTGACCTGCAGGTTGAAATCGACTTTCGGCTCCTGGTTCCGAACGAGGAAAATATTGGGGGCGTTTGGATTTTCAAACGAAAGATCCTTGATATACATTTTCTGCAGGCGGAAGACCGGAACTGCCTGTTTTGCTTCCTTCTCTTCAGTCATATTCATCCTTTCATTCTGAGGTCTCTGGTGCGGGCAACAGCCTTCTGTTTTACCCGAAAATGAAATCTGCGCAAGCGGAATTATCCCCGCTCCGCGCATTCCTTACGGCTGCAGGGTCTGCTTCAGGAACATGCCGGTATACGAATGGGCCGCCACGGCGACTTCCTCCGGGGTCCCGCTGACGACAATCAATCCGCCTCCGTCGCCTCCTTCCGGGCCCATGTCGATGATGTGATCCGCCGTTTTGATCACATCCAGGTTGTGCTCTATCACCACCACCGTATTGCCGGCATCCACCAGCCGGTTCAGGACGTTCAGCAAATGCTGGATATCGGCCGGGTGCAGCCCGGTTGTCGGTTCATCGAGGATGTAGAGGGTCCGACCGGTGCTCTGGCGGCTCAATTCCCGGGCCAGCTTTACCCGCTGCGCCTCCCCGCCGGACAGAGTGACCGACGACTGCCCAAGGGTTATGTAGCCCAGCCCGACATCAAAGACGGTCTGCAGCCGCCTTTTGATCGGGGGTATGTTCCGGAAGAACTCCAGCGCCTCCTCGACGGTCATGGCCAGGATCTCGGCGATGTTCCTGCCCCGGTACCCGATCTCCAGGGTCTCGCGATTGTAGCGGCTGCCCCTGCACTGTTCGCAGGTCACATAGATATCGGGGAGAAAATGCATGGCGATCCTGATCACGCCGTCACCCTCGCATGCCTCGCACCGGCCGCCCTTGATGTTGAAGCTGAACCGTCCGGGCTTGTACCCTCTCGCCCTGGCCTCGGGAAGCCGGGCAAAGAGTTCCCGGATCGGGGTCATGACGCCGGTATAAGTGGCCGGGTTGGACCGCGGAGTCCTGCCGATGGGGCTCTGATCGATATCTATCACCTTGTCGATGGCGCCGATCCCCGTCACGGAGCGGCTGTCCCTTTTCCCGGACCGGCGGTCGGCCAGGACGGCATATACCCGTTTATACAGGGTTTCAATGACCAGTGAACTCTTGCCGGAGCCCGAGACCCCGGTCACGCAGGTCATCACCCCCAGGGGAAAGGATACCGTCAGGTCCTTGAGATTGTTGGCATCGGCGTGGTGGATGGTCACCGATGACTTCGGCGATTTGCGGACCTTTCTTCTCTTGCCGGGAACCGCTATGGAGAGGCGCCCCGACAGGTAGCCGCCGGTCAGCGACTCAGGGCAGTCGAGCAATCCGGCCACATCGCCGGAATAGACGATCTCTCCACCGTGCACCCCGGCTCCGGGCCCCATGTCAAGCACGTGATCGGCCGAGGCTATGGTGTCGGTGTCATGCTCGACGACGATGACCGTATTGCCGAGATCCCGCAGGCTCAGCAGGGTCTTGATCAGCTTGGCGTTATCCCGCTGATGCAGGCCTATGCTCGGCTCGTCCAGGATATAGAGAACCCCCGCCAGCCTGGAGCCGATCTGCGAGGCAAGCCGGATGCGCTGCGCTTCTCCGCCTGAAAGGGTCCCGGCCCGGCGGTCGAGGGAGAGGTAGCCCAGGCCGACATCCCGCAGAAACCCGAGCCGGTCATCCACTTCCTTGAGAATGGGGCCGGCAATGAGCCGCTGCCGATCCGACAGGGCCAGCGTCCTGGTGGCGTCGATTATCCGGGTGATGGACAATCTGGTCAATTCTATGATGGACCAGGGTCCTACCCGCACGGCCAGGGCTTCCGGCTTCAACCGGGCCCCGTCGCACACCGGGCATGGCTGCTCGTTGATGTATCTGCCCAGTTCTTCGCGGATCATGGGGGAGGCGGTTTCATGGAAGCGGCGCTCAAGCTGCGGGATCACTCCCTCAAAAGGAGTGTGGGAAATGAGCTTGCGGCGGCCCTTGCGGTATTGAAACTCGATGGCCTCCCTGCCCGAACCATGCAGAATGATACGCTGCACCCGGGCGGGGAACTGGTTGAACGGGGTGGCGAGGTCAAAGGAATAATGGTTCGCCAGGGCGGCCAGCATCTGGCCGCTGTAGCTTGACTGGGACCTGTACCCCCAGGGGGCTATCGCCCCATCTTTCAGGCTGAGAGAGGGATCGGGCACGATCAGTGCCGGATCGAAGTACTGGCGGACTCCGAGTCCGCTGCATTCCGGGCAGGCGCCGAGGGGATTGTTGAAGGAAAAAAGCTGGGTGGTCAACTCCGGCACCGATATCCCGCAATGATGACAGGCGGCGGATTCGCTGAACAACTGTTCCCGCCCCGAATCCGGAAAATGCACGAGCAGGGATCCTTCACTCAGTCGCACGGCAGTGGCCGTTGACTCCTCGAGCCGCCGCCGTACCGACTTTTTGATCACCAGGCGGTCGACCACCGCTTCAATGGTATGATGCCTGTTTTTGTCCAGCGCAATTCCGGCCGCAAGGTCCTCAATTGTCCCGTCGACCCGCACCCTGACGAAACCCTCCCGGCGCAGCCGGTCAAAGAGTTTTTCATGCTGCCCTTTGCGGCGATGGACGAGGGGTGCCAGCAGAACGACCCGTTCGCCCTCGGGCAGCTGCAGCAGACCATTGACCATGTCCTCAATGGACTGGGCGCGGATCTCCCGGCCGCAGTCAGGACAATGGGGAATCCCGGCCCGGGCGAAGAGGAGGCGCAGGTAGTCGTAGATTTCCGTGACCGTCCCCACGGTTGATCGCGGATTCCGGCTGGTCGTCTTCTGCTCGATGGAAACCGCCGGGGACAATCCTTCCAGGGAATCGACGTCCGGCTTGTCCATCTGTCCCAGGAACTGCCGGGCATACGTCGACAGCGATTCCACGTAGCGGCGCTGCCCCTCGGCATACAGGGTATCAAAGGCCAGGGTCGATTTGCCCGATCCGGAAAGCCCGGTGAACACCACCAGCCTGTTGCGGGGCAGATCGATGCTGATATTTTTGAGATTATGCATCCGCGCCCCGCGGATACTTAAAAATTGGGGTTCCATGGAACTGTCAGCCGATGGAATTGCGGTGGTCTATCTGAATGCACCGGTCCATGATCACGGTGATGCCCTGCTGCTCCGCCAGTTCCGCCGCCTCCCGGTTGACTATGCCCTGCTGCATCCAGACCACCGGGATTTTTTTGTCGATCGCCTGCAGCACCACCGGCATGACCTGCTCGGACCGGCGGAAGATGTCGGCGATGTCGACCTTTCCCGGCACCGATTTCAGGTCCGGATAGCATGGCCGGCCGAGTATCGTTTCGTGCCCGGGATTGACGGGAACGACTTCGTAGCCGGCGTTGATGAGATAGGCCGCGACCCGGTGGCTTGGCCGGTCCGGCTTGGGCGAAAGACCGACCACGGCTATGCGCCGGCTCTGCTGTAATATTTCCTTGATTTTCTGAAGGGAAACAAGCTGCACCATGACGTCGATATCCTGAACAAAATCATTTACCCTGCCGGAATGCTATGGTAATTTATCAGATTACTGTATCCACGTTTTGCAAAGAATCAACTCGGAAGCGATTTTTTACCCATGTATTTTCAGGACATTATCAAGGAACTCAACAACTACTGGGCCTCCGCCGGCTGCGTCGTTCTCCAGCCCTATGACATGGAGGTCGGCGCCGGCACCTTTCACCCGGCCACCCTGCTGCGCTCCCTGGGACCGGAACCGTGGAAAGCCGCCTACGTGCAGCCTTCCAGGCGACCGACCGATGGACGGTATGGCGAAAACCCCAACCGGCTGCAGCACTACTACCAGTACCAGGTCGTGCTCAAGCCCTCGCCCCGGGAAGTACAGGATATGTACCTGGAAAGCCTGCGCCGTTTCGGACTGAACCTGCTTGAGCATGACGTCCGCTTCGTGGAGGACGACTGGGAGTCCCCGACGCTCGGGGCCTGGGGACTGGGATGGGAGGTCTGGCTCGACGGCATGGAAATCACCCAGTTCACGTACTTCCAGCAGGCCGGATCCATTGATCTGCGCCCCATTACCGTTGAAATCACCTACGGCCTGGAACGGATTGCCATGTACCTGCAAAAGGTTGACTCCGTCTACGACATCGCCTGGAACGAATCCGTCTCCTATGGCCAGATCTTTCACCAGGCGGAAAAGGAATTTTCCGCCTTTAATTTTGAAGAGGCCAATGTCCCCGATCTCACCCTCGCCTTTGACAACTATGAACGGGACGCTCTGCAGCTCATTGACAAAGGGCTGATCCTGCCCGGCTACGACTATTGCCTCAAGTGCTCGCACACGTTCAACCTGCTTGATGCCCGAAAGGCCATCAGCGTGGCCGAACGCACCAGATACATAGGCCGTATCCGGCATATCGCCCGGCAAGTCGCCCAGAACTATCTCGAACAGCGGGAAGCGATGGGGTTCCCCATGCTGGGCGGTACGGCGGAGAAGAAGAACAGGATCGAACAGGAGGCATGAAGATGGCGGAAGTGCATGGGAATCGAACCCACCCGCCAGGCTGTTCACCCGGCACACCGGATTTGAAGTCCGGGAGGGCCACCAGTGCCCTATCCACTTCCACCCGCGGATGAAGTTTAATAATTGTTGACCTGAAAAACAACTTATTATTAATGTCGGAAATCGGGAAAACCATTTACATACGCTTCTAACAACTTTTCAGGAGAGGACGGCCCCGTTCCGTAAACCCATGCAGTGTACTCATCTGATTCGTCTCATGAAAGACTGGTACCTTCACGTCAAGGAAGAAACCATGGCCCCTGCGCGCATGATGCAGTTTGCCGAGAGACATATCGGTCATTGCGAAGTGTGCCGGCAGGACTCCGGTCTCGCCGAAGAAATTGAAAAAATCCGCGATTTCGTGTTGCCTGAATCAAAAATCCCCAAGGCCGAGCGCGAGGAAGAGGAGGCCACCCCGGAAATCTCTCCAGATGAAGAAGAGGGAGTTGCGCGCGACGAGGACGAAGACGAGGATTTCGCCAATGACTTTGAAGAAGATGACGAGGTGTAGCTCGCCTCCCGCACCTGCTCCCCGGAACCCGGGACGAAAACCGGCGGGTCGATTTCCCCCAACCGCGATCCCGGTGCAGCCCTCCAGGGCCAGCTGCTCGTTGAACTGACGGAGCGCCCATCGGCCCCGGCCTGTTGACAGGGCCGGGAGAACCAGTTCCTACCAGGTGCGGAAGCGCCCGGTATCCAGATGGACAAAATCCGATTTGGGGTAGTACCCCACCCCGCCTTGTTTCAGGTGGAGTGCTATTCTGCTCAATTCCCTTGTCTTCAACCCCGTCATGCGGACGTCTATGGCCCGGCCCTCGAGGTGCAGACTGCGTCCGGCCACCCCGCTGCTTTTCCGGCGCAGCATGGCGTTGGTCGCGGGCGAACGGTAGCCGGAAATGACTTCAAACACTCCACGGCTGCCGCTCAGCCGCTGCACGTTGTACAGGAGATCCAGCAGCCGCGGGTCAATGGGATGAATATCCCCGGTTCGATGATCCCGGAGAAAACGGTTGACCCGCTGCAGGGCTTCATGATCATAGATCCGCTGCCGTACGTAGGTGATGTTCAGTTCTTCGGAGGTATGGGTGTGATACAGGGAAATGGTTCTTTTGCCGGGGACAGCGGCGGCATCCAGCGAAACGGGAGCGCTCAGCAAGAGGCAGGCGGCCATGGCCGCCCTGGCTGAATCCCAGAGAAAACGACGACGGTTTATCCTTTTTTCATGCTTCCAATAGTTCACTGTTCCTCATCGCGACGTATTTTGGTTGCCCGGTGCTGCCGGTTCCTGCAGCCTGTCTGGCGAACAGAGGATCAGTGCGGGCTGCTGAGGGACTCAGCCTTCTGTTCAGCCATTGTCGGCTGCTGTGAGGGGGATTGAACGGAACCGGCCCTGTGAAAATACCCTTTTGTACAGTACCGGCCGGTGCTTTGTCAACCATGAGGCCGCATTTTTCTCCTCAGCCGCCTCTTCCTCCTCTGAAAAAGAGGACCAGCATGGCCAGTCCGGCCACGCCGGCGGCCAGCAGCACGAAAACCATGGCTGTCCAGCCGGATCCCTTGAATATCAGCCCCGGCACGTATGTGCCCACTACCCCGCCCCCGTAATAGCTTGCCACGTAAATGCCGCTGGCAAGCCCCCTCCTGTTCCCGGCCCGGCCGTTGACCACGGCGGTTGCCACGCAGTGCACCAGAAACATTGCCCCGCAGAAGGGGAACAGGAGAAGGAACAGCGCCCAGGTCAGCGGGAGCAGCATGGCGAAGAGGAAGAGGAGAAAAACAAGGTAGGCCCCACACATGACCTTTGCTTCCGATCCGACCCGGCGAATAATTTTTCCGGCTCCCATGGAGGTGATGATGCCGCTCACATACCCGGCATACATGCTGCCTGTCAGCAGCCCGGACATGCTCCCGGAAAGCTCTATGGTCCGGAAGGGCAGATAGTTGAGGATGCCGCAGAAAACAAAAAACATCAGGAAAACCGCCAGGTAGACGGGCAGGCACAGGGTGAAGACATCCATCGATGCGGGATTGGCCTCCACCGGAGCCCCTTTTCTGGCCACCTCCGACGCGGTGGTCGTCGACCCGACCATGAAGAAGCACGCCAGAAGGAGAACGGCGAGGGCCAGGAAGTAGAGCCGCCAGTCCACAACCGTGGAACTCGCCCCGGCCAGGAGGCGGCCCAGAAAGCCGCCCGAAATGGTGGCGGCGACATAGAGGGACATCCTTCTCTGCAGGTTCCAGTCGGGCGATCTGCCCGGCTGGGCAAGAAACGCCATGACCGCCGTCAGGGAGGCGGGAATGATCATGCCCTGCAGGAACCGCACCGCCAGCATCTGCGGAAAGGTCTGGACCAGGGCCGTCAGGCCGGTGAACACAGCCAGCAGCAGCAGAGAGGCCCGCAACAGCCTGAGGGTCGGGATGTAACTCAGAATAAAGCCGTAGGAAAGGGGCGCCACCGCCAGCGGCAGCATGGTGGCGGTCATGATCAGGCCCGCGGTTGGCTCGCTGAGTTTGAACAGATCGGCATACAGCGGCAGCAGGGGCTGGGGTGAATAGAGGACAAAGATATTCAGCGCCGCGGCCGTCAGTATCCAGAAGCGTTCGAGCCCTTCCCTGCTCATGAAAATGAATTTCCCATCAGTAACGGTCCTGATGGACGAAATCGGCCAGCTCTTTCCGCCTGGGCGCTCCCGGGCTTTGGTCGGGAAATCCAAGGGGGATCAGAGTGACGACTTCGACCCCGTCGGGCACCCCGAGAATTTCCCCGGCCCGGCGATGATCAAAGGCGCCGACCACGACCGTTCCGAGTTTGTGGGAGGCGGCGGCCAGCAGCATATTCTGGGTGGCCAGGCCCAGATCATACAGTTTCCAGTCGCCCAATGCGGTGACCCTCCTGCCTTTATAGTATCCCGACACCTTGTTTTTCCCGCAGACGGCAAGCACCACCGGGGCGGCGGCAAAGGCGGGGCCGGCGGGATTCCTCGGGCTCAGGACCCCCTGCAGCTGCTCCTTGATCCCGGGGTCGCGGACCACAACTATTTCCCAGCATTGCGTATTTGCCCAGGACGGGGCCCATTGCGCCGCCGCCAGCACATCGTGCAGCATCTCCTCCGGGACATCCCGGGAGGTATACCGCCGTATGCTCCGGCGGCCGGTAATCAATTGCATGATGCCGTTCATCCGGCCTCCTCGTGCCTGCCTGCCTCCTGCAGGGATTAGCCGGGCAAGGCTACCATCTTCCGTCGATCGGCCCGCCGCATTCGGCGCATCCGCCGTCCCGCATGTGCAGGTCCCTGATGCTGAAGCCGAACCGGGTGATGACCCGTGCCCCGCAGGCAGGGCAGAGCGTGTCCTCGCCTCCCCTGCCGGGAATATTTCCTTCATAGACATACCGCAGCCCTTCCTCCAGGCCGATGGCCCGTGCCCGCTGCAGGGTTGCCGCCGGGGTGGGCTGCCGGTCCGTCATCCTGTAGGTCGGGCGAAAAGCAGTCACATGCCAGGGAATCGCCGGGTCGACCCCCTTGATAAAACGGGCTATTTCGCCCAGTTCCTCATCAGTGTCGTTCAGGCCGGGAATGATCAGGGTCGTCACCTCCACCCAGACCCCGAGTTCATGCATCAGGGAAACATTGTCCAGCACCGGCTGCAAACGGGCCTTGCACACCTTCTTGTAAAAATCGTCGGTGAAGGCCTTGACATCGATATTGATGGCGTCAAGCAGGGAGGCGACATCACGGGTCACTTCCGGGGTCATGTAGCCGTTGCTGACAAAAACATTTTTCAGTCCCCGTTCATGGGCCAGCACCGCGCAATCCCGGGCAAATTCATAAAAAATGGTCGGCTCCACGTAGGTATAGCTGATACTGCGGCACCCCATTCTTTCCGCCGCGGCGACAACTTCTTCGGCACTGCGCGGTTCTCCGGTCACCTGACCGCCATGGCTTTCGGGATACTGGGAAATATGATAATTCTGACAGTGGAGGCAATGAAAATTGCAGCCGACCGTGGAAATGGAATAGGACAGGCTGCCGGGCAGAAAATGAAACAGCGGTTTTTTTTCAATGGGATCCTCGTTCTCGGCCACCAGGAGCCCGTAAACGAGGGTGTACAGGACCCCGTCCCGGTTCTCCCGCACCTGGCAGATGCCGCGTTTGCCGGGCTTTATCCTGCAGCGGTGGCTGCACAGATTACACGTTACCCTGTTCTCTTCCTCAGCCTGATAAAACAACGCTTCCCGCATAACCACCTCCCCGTGTCGCGACAACCATTCCATGGACAGCCCCTTATATTTATCTATCACACCGCACCCCTTCCTTCAAGCGTCCAGGATTGTCCTCCCTCTCCCGAACTTGTAAAATTACCGAAAAGATGCTTTACTCCTGCCATGCAAAAAGGCCGGAACCGATATGCCGGACCGCCCCCCGGCGGCCGCCCTGCGCGCCCCCCGGAAAAATGATCGGGGAAAACCGATGAACCGGAACGGAAAAGAGCGGGTGGGCTTTGTCTGCCTGCACTGCGGGTATGCGGCCGGCAAATGGCTGGGCAGATGCCCGGAATGCGGGGAGTGGGACAGCATGGCGGAGAGGAAGCAGCCTGGTCCGCGGCACTCCCCCGAAGACCGCGAGCCCGTGCTGCCCCTTATCCATGCCTCCCGGCCGGCCCTGTCCAGACTGGTCACCGGCATCGGCGAACTGGACCGGGTGCTGGGCGGCGGCATCGTACCGGGTTCGGTGGTGCTGGTCGGCGGCGACCCCGGGATCGGCAAATCAACCCTCATCCTGCAGCTGCTGTCCGCCCTGGCGGCGGACAACCGCCGTGTCCTGTATGTGACCGGCGAAGAATCGGCCGAACAGATCAGGATGCGGGCCGATCGTCTCGCCATCGGCCAGGAGCAGATCTTCCTGGCCACGGAAAACCGGGTCGAAGCCATCGCCGACATGGCCGGAGAGCTCAAACCCGCCCTGCTGGCGGTTGATTCGATCCAGACCATGTACACCGGCGAAATCGCTTCCGCCCCGGGCGGCGTCACCCAGGTCCGGGAGTCCGCCGCCAGGCTGCTGGCCCTGGCCAAGGGCAGCGGGCTGCCCGTCATCCTCATCGGCCATGTGACCAAGGAGGGGGCCATCGCCGGACCAAGGGTGCTGGAACACATGGTCGACACCGTGCTCTATTTTGAAGGCGATCACGGCCAGGTCTTCCGCATCCTGCGGACGGTCAAGAACCGCTTCGGCTCCACCAACGAAATCGGCGTCTTTGAAATGAAGGAAAGCGGACTGGCCGAGGTGGAAAATCCTTCCGCCCTGTTCCTCGCCGAGCGGCCGGTGAACGTCCCCGGCTCGGTTGTCCTGCCCAGCATCGAAGGGACCCGGCCGATCCTCGTTGAGGTCCAGGCCCTGGTCAGTCCCAGCAGCCTTGGCACGGCCCGCCGAACGGCCATCGGGGCCGATCACCAGCGTCTTGCCCTGCTCACCGCGGTGCTGGAAAAAAAAATCGGCGTCAGCCTGTACGATCACGACATTTTTCTCAACATCGTCGGCGGCATCCGGATCGACGAACCGGCCCTGGACCTCGGGGTGGTGGTCGCCCTGCTGTCGAGCCTGTATGAAAAAACCGTGGCCGCGGACACAGTGGTCTGCGGGGAAATCGGCCTGGCCGGGGAAGTGCGGGCCATCGGCCAGATGGACCTGCGCCTGCGCGAAGCGGAGCGGCTCGGGTTCACCACCTTTCTCATGCCGGACTCCAACCGGAAACGGCTTGAAAAGAAAAGCGCCCCGCACATGCGGGTCATCGGCGTGCAAACGGTTCAGGAACTGGTCGAGACGATTTTTCACCCCTGATCCGCATTGCGGACATCCCGCCCCGCCTCCCCCGGACAATCTGCCCACCGGCGGCAAACTTTATGAAAATGAAAACGCTGGGTTGCCGCCCTTGCAATGCCTCCCGCAAATACGTACAATCAAAAAAAATACAGAGAGGAGGATGGGCATGGATTTTAAGAAACTGCTTGAAGAAACCTGGCGGGTTTTCACCGGATTTCTACCGGCCCTGCTGGTCAACACCCTTGCCCTGATCGGCATATCCCTCTTCACCCTCGGCATCCTGGCCCCTGTTGCCGCCGCCGGCTACATGCAGTCGCTGCTGCTGACGGTGCGGGACCAGCGGAAGCCGGAAATCGGCGACCTGTTTTCCCAGATGCGGCTGTTCCTTCCCCTGCTCGGATTCACGGCGGCGGCGGTCATCGCCCTGATGCTGGGCTTCGCCATGCTGGTGCTGCCCGGCATTATCATGGCCCTGGCCCTGGTTTTTTTCTGCCTCTATATGCTGCCCCTGATGACCGACCGGCAGATGGGACTGATCGAGGCGGTCAAGGAAAGCAGCCGCATGGCCATGGAAGAGCCGGTGACCGAACACCTGGCCGTGGTGGCGATCTTCCTCGGCATCACCGCCATCGGCCAGTCCTTTATCCTCGGCACCCTCTTCACCCAGCCCTTTGCCACGATTTTCATCCTCCTGGTCTATGAGTGGAAAACCGGGACCGCCGCCGGCAAACCGGTGCCGCAGGAGGAAGCCCCCGCGGCTCCACCGGAAAGGGACAGCAGCGGGACCCCGGAGGGCACTCCATGAAAGCAGCCCGCAACCTCCGGCTTCTCATCAGGCTCTGATCATTTCCTCGGCCAGCAGCCGGTCGATATAGTCGAGGACAAAATTCCGCTGGGCCGGGGTCGCCCAGGCGGTGCAGGCGCAGCGCATGTTCTGGGAGCTGCGGACCAGAAACTCGCACCGCAGGGTCTTCTCCTCGAGAATCACCGAGAAGTAAAAGGGGCCGCACCCTTCATGCCCCATCTGCTCAGGACCGTACAGGTCGGGCGGCAACTCGAGCCAGAAAACCCCCTCGATGGGTCCCTGCTTGAGCGACCGCTTCAGGTAGCTTTCGATATTGTCCCGTTCCAGAAAGGAAATTTCATCAATCAGATACTGGCGCATACGGTTTGTTCCTTTTAATTTCAGATATCGCGGCAAGCGGGGAAAGACTGCTGCGTCCACCTCTGCTCAGGCTGCATGCCCGGCGCCGGCTTATTGTTATGAACGTTGGTGTCGGAACAAGGTATCTGGTGCTGACCGACAGTCCGCCCTGCTCCTCCGTGCCGGGCCGGATGGAAAACGGGCCGGGGTGTTACAGGTCGAGGAACGTGGCATCCCGGTTCAGAACCTCGCAGCCCGTTTCCCGGACCACCACCATGTTTTCCAGGCGGATGCCGCCCCACCCCGGCAGGTAGATCCCCGGCTCCACGGTGACGACCATGCCGGCCCGTAATTTTCCGCGGCTGCGGGAGGATAGGCGCGGCGCTTCGTGGACGTTGATGCCCACCCCGTGACCAAGGGCATGGCCGAAAAAATCGCCGTAGCCGGCCTCCCGGATGATCCTTCGGGCGGCCAGGTCGACCTCCCGGCAGGTGATGCCGGCGCGGATCGTCTCCATGGCCGCGAGCTGGGCACGGCGGACGACCCGGTGCCTGTCGGTGTAAACCGGGTCCGGCCGGCCGGCGACAAAGGTCCGGGACATATCCGAACAGTAGCCGTCAAGAACCAGTCCCATATCGACCAGCACCAGGTCGCCCCGGTTCAGGGTCGCCGATGAAGGGACCGCGTGGGGCTTGGCCGCATTGGCGCCGAAAGCGACGATGGTCTCGAAGCTCGGCGATTCCGCACCCATCTCACGCATCGCCGCCTCCAGGGCCAGGGCGGCGGCGGTCTCGCTCATGCCGGGCTTGATGGCCGGATAGACCCGGGCAAACACCCCCTCGTTCAGACGGACGGCGGCCCGTATTTTGTCGATCTCCACCTCAGATTTGACTATTCGCAGCCGCTCCACCAGGCCTGTCTGGGGGACGAGCTCCACGCCGAGCTTCCCCGCCAGGCCGACCAGTTTTCCGGCCGTTGCATGGAGGACGTAGTGGCTTTCAAAACCGAGGCGGGCCGCCCCAAGCTCGGGCAACAGCTTGCGCAGCAGGGCCATGAGGCCGGCGGCATACTCCCTGACCGTGAATCCTGCCGCCTCCTCCTCCGCCTGCAGGGTGAAGCGGGAATCGGTCAGCAGATACGGAGTGCCCCGGGCGGGGATGAGCAGCACGCCCGAACTTTCCTGGATGTCGTGGTCGGCCGCCGTGTAGCCGCTCAGATACCGGCGGTTGGCCGGGTGGGTGACAAGGAAGACGCTGATGTTCCTGCGCTTGAGAAGCGCCTGCAGTTTCGCCAGCCGTTCCGGGTAGTGCGGGGCCGCCATGATTTACAATCCCAGCCGCTGCTTGAACTCCATTTTCAGCTGATCCAGGGCCGCGCTGTACTGCCTGCCCAGCTCCCCTTCGATCCTGCTCCACTCCTCCTGAAATTTGGGCTGCAGGGTCGGATCGATCTTGATCCCCTCGGACCGGCCCCCCGTCTGCCTGACCAGCAGCTGCTCGTACTGCATGCGGATCTGCTCCTCAAGCTGGCCGCGGATCTGTTCCCGCTGGCGGCCATAGCCGTCGATGACCGTCTGCAATTCCCGGCAGATGGAGGCAACGTCGCCGGCGCCGCCGCTCAGATCGACGACTCCCTGCAGGGCCTTGTCAACCCGTTGCCGCTGGATCTCGTCGCGGGGGAGAAAAATATTGCGGAAAATGCTTTCCGCGGCCCCCTGACGGAGCTCCGCCTGATCCTCCCGGCTGTGGGCGTCGATCGCCGCCCGGACGTTGTCCAGCCTGCCTTCCAGAAAATCAACGGCGAGGAGCACCCCCTTTTTTTTCATTTCTTCCCGGCGCAATTCCTCCCTGGAAGCCTTGCCGATCCTGGCGGCCCGTTCCATGACCAGATCCATGGTGCTTTTGATTTCAGCCATTTGTCCCTCTCCCTGTTCAATGATAAGCAACGTCAGGGACTCTACAAAAAAAGTCCCTTTCCGACAAGGACGGAAAGCGGCCGGTCAGTGCCGGCGAACAAGGCGGGCGGCGAAAAATCCGTCCAGGCCGTCCGCCGGGGTCGAGCGGAAATATCCCGCGGCGTCGACGAGTTTCCTGGCCGGGGCGGGAACGGCATCGCCGCAGTCAGTGGCGGCAAATCCGGGATTGTCCCGGATAAAACTTTCGACCACCTGTTGATTTTCCTCCTCTTCCAGGCTGCAGGTCGCATAGACCAGGATCCCTCCGGGCAGCAGCAGTGAGGCGGCCCGGCGCAGAAGGTTCAGCTGCTGTTGCTGCAATACCGGCAGATCCGCGGGCTGCCTGTTCCAGCGTATATCCGGGTGACGCCCTATGACGCCGGTGCCGGAGCAGGGCGCGTCCACCACGATCCGGTGGAACGGCGGCGGCCCGGTTGCGGCGAAATCCTCCAGCCGGCCCTGGAACAGCTTGACCCGCTCAGTCAGGCGCAGGCGCCGGATATTCTCCTCCAGCAGCCGGAAACGATGCCGGTTGGGCTCGACGGCGGCCAGTTCCGCCTGCTCCCCAAGCAGCTGGGCCAACTGACAGGTTTTTCCCCCCAGCCCGGCGCAGGCATCCAGGTTCCCGGCCTGCCGGTCAAACGGAGCCAGCAGCAGGGGCACCAGCTGCGCCGCCTCGTCCTGCACATGAAACAGGCCCTCCGCGTAGCCGGGAAGCTCGGCAACAGGGCCCGAAAATGATTCGACCACCAATGCCTGCGGCGCATACGTGCCCGGCCGCACTGCGTATCCCTTCATCCGCAGCATGGCCGCAAGCCCTGCCGCCTCGGCCCGCAGGGTGTTGACCCGCAGGGTGAGCGGCGGCTCCCGGTTGTTGCGCCGGCAGATCGCCCGGGCCCTTTCCGGCCCGAACGCAACCCGCCACCGGCTGACGAGCCACTCTGGATGATTGAGGACAGTGTCCTCCCGGGCCGCCTGCGAAAGAACGGCCCGGTTCCCGGCAACGGAGCGCAGGACCCCGTTGACGAAATTGATGAGCCAGCGGGGCTGATGCTCCTTCTTCAGGACCTGCACGGTTTCATTGACGGCGGCCGAGTCAGGCACGCGGTCGAGAAAGAGCAGCTGGTAGACCCCCACCCGGAGGGCCATGAGCGTCAGTGATTTCATCCTTGCCAGGGGAAAACTGGAATAGCTGGCGATGACCCCATCGAGGTCCTGCATCCGCCGAAGTACCCCGTTAACCAGCATCACCGCCAGATGGCGGTCATTGGCGGCCAGGGATGACCGGTAAATCAGGGACTCGATGCGGGGCTGGACGGCCCGCCTCTCCCCGTCCCAGACGGTCAGACACAAAACGGCCAGCCGCCGGGAATTCATGCCTGTTCCCATGCTTCCTCCTGTTCTCCTGTTCCTGGGGCATCCGCTGTCAGCGCCGCCCCCGGATCATGCCCCGGCAGACCGGCGGTTTTTCCGCGGCGGGCGCCATCATATTGACAGCGGGCGAAGACCAATGGTACAATTTTTTTATGTTCGATAAAAGATGGACTCTCTTCATTGCGGTGACCATGATCCTGCTGGCCGGATCACCCGCTCCGTGCGCCTCGCCGCCCCCGCGGGATGCGGCCGGTCTGCGCCAGAGCGTCCTGGCCCTGGACAGTGCCTGGGACCGGGCCCGGAATGATCTCGAGCAGAAAATGCAGGCCGGCGTCCTCGGCGAAGCCGAGCGCAGCGATTATGCCAGATTCATTACCTTTCTCAGCGACAGAATTCAACTGTATTGCCGCGAGCTGGCCGCCCTGGGGGGTCCTTCCGCTGTTCTCGATCTGCCCTGTCCGGACGAGGGGTCTCCGGGGATGGGGCTGCCCGCCGCCGCTGCGCCGACAACCGGCGAACAGGTTGCCCGGCTGGACGATTCCTTCGCCCGGGCCCTTGGTGAGTTCGATGAAATGCTGCTCAAGGAGGAGCAGCGGATCGCCTCCCGCAGTCCGCGCCAGCGGGAAACGGGCGGAGAAGGCGGCAGCGGACGATACGGCGGCGGTTCAGCCGTCGGGGGCAGCGCGGGCACTGTGCCGGGCCGGGAGGGCGAGGGAGCCCAGGCCGGGGCGGAAGCTCAGCAGGGAAGCCGGGATGCCGGCGGTACGGCAGACGGGGACGCCGGGGGAACAACCGCTGCCGGCCGGGAGCAATCCGGCGGCTCCCGGACCGGCGGGGACGCAGGGGCAACCGGCGGCGGCGAAGGCGCCGGGAATGACCGGACGGTGAAGGCCGATGACCGGGGCGGCGCCATGCCGCCCATCCAATCGGGCTACGACGATATCGTTGCCCGCCAGCTCCGGGAAGCGGCGGAAAAGGAAACCGATCCGGAACTGAAGGAAAAACTCTGGGAAGAATACCGCCGGTACACGGAAGGCATACGCTGAGAGGAAATGGTATGGGATCAATCTGTCCTCCTGCCTTGAACCGTCCGGGGAGGCGCATTATGCAGCTCGGGTTGATAATACTGTTCCACTTCCTGGTCGCCGGCCTGCTGCAAGGCTGCGGCCCGACCGTTCCCGGAACCCAGGTCCCGCATCGGGTGGCGCCGTTCATGGCCGGGCACGAACTGCCGGAAAGCGAACTGCTCAATGTCTCCATCGTGGTCTTCGATCCGGGCCGGCTGCCCGAGGATCCCGGCCGGCGCCGGGGACTGTCTCCGGAAATCCGCGAAGCCGAGGCCCGTTTCGTGCCGGTCCATCTCAAATACACCATGCAGCGCACCGGCTTCTGGGGAGCCGTGCGGGTGGTGCCCAACGAGGACAACGGGTCGGAAGTCCTGGTCAGGGGCAAAATTGAATATTCCGACGGGGAGAGCACGGCCCTGACGGTCGAGGCGGTCGACAGCCGCAACGTTCTCTGGTTTCGCAAGACCTATGCCCAAACAACCAAACCCGATGAGCATGTTGCCATCGAACCGGAAAAATCAGACACCTTTCAGGACCTGTTCAATACCGTCGCCAACGACCTGGCCATCCACCGCAGCCGTCTGTATCCCAGTGAAATCGAGGAAATCAGGCGGATCGCCGAGCTCCGTTTTGCCGCGGAAATGGTCCCGGACGTCTATTCCAGATACCTGGCCCCGGACAGGCAGGGCAGGTTTTCCATCACCCATCTGCCGGCGGCCGATGACCCCATGATGGAGCGGGTCAGGAGCATCCGGACCAGGGATGAAATGCTGGTTGACGCCATCAACGGCTATTACGAGACCTATTACCGCGATCTCTGGCTGCCCTACGCCAACTGGCGCAAATTCAGGACCGACGAAGTCGCGGTCATGCGGCGGCTGGAACGGGAAGCCCTCGGCCGGCAGGTTCTCGGGGTGGCGGCCATTGTCGGCGCCATCGCCCTCGGCGCCAGCGGCGACAGCGACACCCGGCTCCGTACCGGAACCCTGCAGGATGTCATGCTTGCCGGCGGCGCCTACTCTATTTACAGCGGCGTGCAGAAAAACAAGGAAACCGCCATCAACAAGGAAGTCATAGAGGAACTGGGGAACTCGTTCACTTCCGAGGCCGAGCCGCTGGTCATGGAGGTCGAGGGGGAAACCGTCCGGCTGACCGGTTCGGCGGAGCAGCAGTATGAGCGCTGGCGCACCCTGCTCAAGGAACTCTATGCCAGGGAAAGCGGTCTGACGGAATATGCCCCGCCCGCCGGCGGGGAGCAGCTTCCCCGTCAATGACCGGATGAACATCACCCAGCCGTCAGCGGACAGTTCTTCAGACAGGCCGCCGGTTGTTCTCAGGCCGCCCGGAGGTGCCCCGCCCCCCCGTCCAAACCGATTTCTCCTGCTCACCCTCTGTGTTGCCGGTTTCCTCGTTCTTCTCCTGCTGGCAGCCGCGGTAGTCTGGTATCTGCCCCGCCATCAGCCCACGGCCGCCGCCCCGGACCGGGCCGGGGCGCCCGCCCGGACCGCACAGCAAACCGCGGCCCCCTCCCTCGACCCCGGCGCCGGAGAAGCGGAGCGGCTGCTCGGGGAATGGCTCCGGCATCAGGCCCGGGCCGAGGCGGAACATATCCGCGCCTGGGGCGGGGACACCTATGGGGCAATTCTCGGCACCGCCGCGGAAGCAGACAGGCTGATGGGGCAGAAGCGGTTCACCGAGGCCCAGGACAAATACCGGCAGGCCGCCGCCGGGCTTGAGGAGCTCCTCGGCGCCCGGGGGGATCTGCTGCAGAGGGCGCTCGAACAGGGCACCCAGGCCCTGGAGCTGCTGGACGGCGAGACCGCCCGCAGCAACTTTGCCAGGGCGCTGGCCATCGATCCGGGCAACACAGCCGCGCAGCGGGGAACGCAGCGAGCCCGGAACCTGGAGCGGGTCCTCGCCCTCTATCATGAAGCCCTCCGGCATGAACAGGCCGATGACCTGGATCGGGCCGCCGTTCTACTGCGGGAGGCCCTGGACCTGGACAACGAACTGACGCCGGCGGCAGACGCGCTCGCCGATATCGAGACGCGGCTGACGGCCCGGCATTACCGGGAAGCAATGAGCATGGCCCTGGCAGCCCTGGCACGGCGCGACCCCGATGCCGCGGAAAAGGCGATTGGCGAGGCGCTCCGGCTCCGACCCGGCGACCCGGCCGGCATTGATGCCTCCGGGCGGCTCAAGGAACTCAAAAAAAGCGTGCAACTGCAGGAGCTGCGGCGGAAAGCGGAACAGGAGGAGAAGGCGGAAAACTGGACCGCCGCCCTGGATCTCTATGCCCGCGCCCTTGAAGTCGATCCCCAGGCCGCCTTTGCCGCCGCCGGCAAAGCCCAGGCCGAACTCCGCGTCAGGCTTGACCGGTCCATCAGGGAAGTGCTTGCCGCACCGGAAAGGCTGCAGGAGGACGATCCTCTGCGGGAAGCAAGGCAGGTCCTGGCCGGTGCTGAAAGCATCACCGCCCCCGGCCCGCTTCTTTCTGCCCAGATTGCCGAACTGTCGGCGCTGGTCGACAGGGCTTCCATGAAAATCGAGGTACTTATCCGTTCGGACAACATGACCATGATCGAAATATACCATGTCGGCCGTTTCCAGCCGTTCCGGGAATTGCGCCTTGCTCTCAGGCCCGGCTCCTATACCGTTGTCGGGCGGCGCCCAGGCTTCCGCGATACCCGGCAGACCCTGACCGTTACCCCCGAGCAGGCCGGCACCATGCCCCTCTTTACCGTCATCAGCAGGGAGCCGATATGAACCGGGTGGTGGAAATACATGACGGGCGGGGCAGCAGGAAGCTGTCGGAGCGGGAACTGCCGCTGGTCATCGGCGCCGGAGAAAAATCCGATATCCTGCTCCCCGCCGGCCGGGAAACCGAAGCGTATATCGGCATTGCCCGGGGACATCTTTTTTTGCAGCCGGCCGCGGATTCCTCACCTCTCTTTCATAATGACGTCCTGATCGACGAGTCGGTCTGGATCAAATCCGGCGACGTGACCAGGATCGGCGACCAGGCCCTGTCCTTTGCGATTTCAGGCGATCGGGTTGAAATCCGGCTTTCGGCAGCGGTTGCCGAATCGATCGTCCCCCCGGCCCCGCCTCCGGATCCGGCCGCCGCCCGGCCCCTGCCCCGGGTAACCGGAACAGCCTCAAACCATCCTGCCCGGAGCAGAATGCTGAGGAGCGCGGCGGCGCTCCTTGTCGTTCTGCTGCTGGCGGCCGTCTTCATGCTGGCCGCCCGGCCCCTGGTTGTTTCCATCCAGCCGGAACCCGACTCCATCTCCATTTCCCGCTTCCCGCCGGTTATCAAGATCGGCCAGCGCTATCTGGGACTCAAGGGCCGCTACACCCTGAAGGCCTCCAAACAAGGGTACGAGGATCTGGAAGAAGAGGTAGTCATCGCCGGCCGGACCACCAACGCCTATGCCTTTGCCCTGACCAGGCTCCCCGGGCGGATCGATCTGCATACCGGACCGGTGGAAGATGCCGAGGTCTTCATCGACGGCGCCGCCGCCGGCCGGACCCCGGTGCGCCAGATCCGGTTGCCGGCAGGAGAGCGCCGCCTCCTGATCCGCAAGGACCGCTATGTCGATTTGGCAACGACGATCACGGTGGAGGGGCTGGATCGCGAGCAGCGCTTTGATTTTGCCTTGACCCCGAACTGGTCGGCAGTCTCGCTGACCACTGATCCCGAGGGGGCCACGGTACTGATCGCCGGCGAGGAAAAGGGAGTCACCCCCGTTACCGTGGAGCTCCCCTCGGGCGTCCATCAAATCGTGTACCGCAGGGACGGCTACGCGCCCCTGGCCGCCGAAATCGACGTCCCGGCCGGCGGCAGCCTTGCCCCGCCTGCCGCAGTACTCCGTCCCGCTCCCGCCCTGCTCAGCCTGGACAGTTCCCCCTCCGGGGCGACGGTGACCGTTGACGGAGCCTTCCAGGGAACGACCCCCCTGGAACTGGAACTCAGCCCCGATGAGGAGCATACCCTGACCCTGAGCAAACAGGGCCATGCCAACATCGTCCGGGCCGTGCGCCTGGCCCCGGCCGAAAACGGCAGCCTGTCGCTGACGCTGCCGCCCGAGTCCGGCACGATTTTCCTCACCACCCAACCCCCCGACGCCGAGCTGTACATCGACGGCAAGCTGCACGGTCCGGCCACCGGCCGTCTTGCCCTCCCGGCCCGCACCCATATTCTGGAATTCCGGGCCGAAGGGTACAAACCCCTCAACCGCGAAATCACCCCGGCAGCGGGATACAGCCGTCAGCTCGAAATACGGCTGGAGCCGGAGGACTCCGCCGCCGCCGGGGGACCGAAGGAACTCAGCACCGGAGACGGCCGGCCGCTTGTCCGCATGGAGCCTGCGGTCTTCGAGATGGGCGCTTCCCGCCGCGATCCCGGGCGGCGAGCCAATGAACGGCTGCGCCGGGTGCAGATCACCCGTCCCTTTTACATCGGTGTTCATGAAGTAACCAACGGTGATTTCCGCCGCTTCAAGCCCGACCATTCTTCCGGGGGAATCGGCGGTTTTTCCCTGGATCATGACAACCAGCCCGTGATCAACGTCAGCTGGGAGGATGCGGTCCGCTACCTCAACTGGCTCAGCCTCCGGGAGGGGCTGGAGCCGTTTTACGTCGAGAAAAACGGTGCCATGGTCCCGGCCGAGCCGCCGACCACGGGCTACCGCCTGCCCTTTGAGGCCGAATGGTCTTTGGCCGCCCGGCAGGCCGGCAGGAGCAAGACGTCCCGTTATCCGTGGAGCGGTACTTTCCCCCCGCCGTCGAAAAGCGGCAACTTTGCCGATGAATCGGCTCGGGGGCTGCTGCCCATCGTCATTGAGGGCTACAACGACTCTTTTCCGGTCACCGCCCCGGTGGCCAGCTTTCCCCGCGACCCGGGCGGCCTCTTTGACACGGGGGGAAACGTGTCGGAATGGTGCCATGACTATTACAGCCCCTATGCCGGCCTGTCCGAGCAGACCGAAATCGATCCCACCGGGCCCGCGTCGGGCACCCACCATGTGGTCAGGGGATCAAGCTGGCGGGACGGCTCCATCACCGAGCTCCGCCTGAGCTACCGGACCTACAGCGACCGGGGCAGGGACTTCATCGGTTTTCGCATCGCCCGGTTTGCCCCATGAAATGGACGGAACTGACCATGGCGGTCCTTGTCGCGGCCGCGGCCCTGGCCCCGGCGCCGCCGGCTGCAGACCGGGACGGCGGAGCCCGGGCAGCCGGGCAGGACGCCGTGCCCGGGGAAGAAAGGTCCGTGTCCCCTGCTCCGGAAATCCCGGAGCAGGGGAGAGCCGACCTCGAAGCCTGGCCCAGGCCGTTCGTGCCGACGGAAAAAATCAACGCGGATTCGGCGGTTTCCTTTCCGGCCGATATATGACGGAGGACAGCGCATGCCCAGACAGCTCCCCTATGAACTGCTATTCCAGGTCTTCGCCCTGCTCATCGCCTTCATCCTCGTGCACGGTGCCTATGTCACCGTTATCCGCCCCCAGGCCGATATTTTCCTGACCGCCGAGCAGGCGGCCCTGGCCGATGATCCGCACCATGTTCCGCAGCGGAATTTTTATGTGGTCGTCAAGGATTACGAACAGGAAGCCTGCTTTATCCTGATGTTCTGGGCCGCGGCCATTCTCGGGTTCAAGGGGGTCGCCGCCTGGCGGCAGCGCGGTCTGCTGGATCAGGACCTTCTCCAACTGCCGCCCGACCTGCCCATCGGACCGGAGGACACCCGGGAGTTGAGCCGGCGGATCGATGAGCTCGGGCCGGGCCGCAGGAATTTCATCCTCCCCCGCGCCCTGCACACGGCGATCCGGCGTTTCGCCGCCACCCGCAATGTCCAGGATGCGGCCACCGCCGTCCGCGAGGTCTGCGAGGCCGAAGACGACCGCCTCGAATCGGAGCTCTCCATCATCCGCTACATTGCCTGGGCCATCCCCTCCATCGGCTTCATCGGCACGGTCAGGGGGATCGGCGCCGCCCTTTCCCTGGCCAACCGGGCCGTGGAAGGCGACATCACCGGCGTGACCCAGAACCTGGGTGTGGCGTTCAACTCGACGTTCATCGCCCTGGTCATCTCCATTGTCCTGATGTTTTTCATCCACCAGCTGCAATTGATGCAGGAACGGCTCGTTCTTGACGCCCGCTCCTGGTGCGACGCCAACCTGATCAGCCGGCTCCGGGTCCGTCCCCTTCCCTGAAAAGAACCCCCATGCGCCGCCGCACCGCCATTACTCCCTTCAACCTCTCTTTCCTCGACATCATGTTCTGCGGTTTCGGGGCCGTGGTGCTGCTTGTTCTGATTATCAACGCCAATACGGTCAGCCTCCGCAGGGAGAAGCACCAGGACCGGCGGGCCGAAGTCATGCGCCTCGAACTCGAAGTCAGGGCGGGCACGGAACACCTGGCAACCCTGAAAAACAGCCTGGAGCAAACCGATCGGGAAGTGAACCGGGCGCGCGGCCGGGCCGCGGAAGTGGAGGCGGCGATCACCGCGGCCGCGGAAGAACTGGCTGACCTGCGGCGGCAGACCCTGGCCGCCAGGGACCATGTCAACATCCTTCAGGCGGACCTGAAAAGCCTGGACACCGAACACCGGAGGCTTGGGGCCGAACAGGCGGCCGACCTCGACAGGGGCCGGAAGGTCCGCCGGTACGAGGGGGAAGGCAACCGCCAGTACCTCACCGGGCTGAAGCTGGGGGGCCGGCGGGTCCTGCTGCTGGTCGACGCCTCCGCCTCGATGCTGGATGAAACCATTGTCAACGTCATCCGCCGCCGCAACCTGGATGACGCTTCCAAAAGGCGGGCCCCCAAATGGCGCCGGGCCGTGCAGACGGCGGAATGGCTGATCGCCAACCTGCCCCCCGAATCTTCTCTCCAGACCTATGCCTTCAGCACCGGGGTCGTTCCCCTGGCCGCCGACCGGGCGGGAACCTGGGTCCCGGTCACCGATGCCGCGGCGGTGGGCGGGATGATCGCCGCCCTCAGGGCGACCGCCCCGGCCGGCGGCACCAGCCTGGAAAACGGCCTCGCCCTGATCCGGGACCTCAACCCCCCCCCGGACAACGTGCTGCTCATCACCGACGGTCTGCCGACCCAGGGTGCCAGACAAACCTCGAACACCACCGTTTCCGGAGAAAAGCGGCTTCAGCTTTTTGAACAGGCGGTCAAAACCCTGCCCCGGGGCATCCCCGTGAATACCATCCTCTTTCCCATGGAAGGGGACCCGATGGCCGCCGTCCTCTTCTGGCGGCTGGCGGTGGAGACCAACGGCTCCTTTCTTACTCCGACCAGGGACTGGCCATGAAAAAACGACGGCGGGAAATACAGGTCTTCAGCCTCTCTTTCCTCGACGTCGTCTCCTGCGGCTTCGGGGCGATCATCCTGCTGCTGGTCATCTCCAAATTCGCCGAGCCGCTGGTCGTGGAAAAAATGAGCCGCGACCTCTCGGGCCTGGCGGCTGCCATGGAACGCCAGCTCCATGAAATACGGGGGGAGACGCAGATCCTGAACCGTGAGTTGAAGGCCCGGCAGGAGCAGCTTGCCGGAGAGGAGGAACATATCGCCCGGCTGCAGGGAGACCTTTCAAGCCTGCGCGGCGAATTCCGGGCGGCCCGGACGGAACTCGAGGCCCAGACCACCATCGAACGGCAGTTGGAAACAGCCCGGCAGTCACTCACCGAGGAGATGAAGCGGCTGCAGGAGCAGACCGTTTACCGGGCGCCGGAGACCGACAGCGTCATCGGGGGAGTGCCGGTGGACAGCGAATACATCATTTTCATCATCGACACCTCCGGCTCCATGCAGCGTTTTGCCTGGCCGCTGGTGCGGCGCAAGATGGCGGAGATTCTCGAAATCTATCCGCGGGTGCAGGGGCTGCAGGTCATGAACGACATGGGCGACTACATGTTTTCCCAGTATGCCGGCCGCTGGATCCCGGACAGCCCGGCCCGCCGCCGCTCAATCCTGCAGCGGCTGGCCTCCTGGGCTCCCTTTTCCAATTCCAGCCCGGTGGAGGGGGTAACCAGTGCCATCCGCAGGTTCTATTCCCCGGACCATAACATCAGCCTCTATGTTCTGGGAGATGATTTTTCCCGCGGCTCCATCCAGGAGGTCCTCGATGAAGTGAGCCGGTACAACCGGTCGCAGGAGGACGGACGACGGCGGGTGCGCATCCATGCCGTCGGCTTTCCGGTCCTCTTCAACCAGCCGGCAGCAGGCATGAACGTCGCCCGCTTTGCCGCGCTCATGCGCCGTCTGGCCGAAGAAAACAACGGCAGCTTCGTCGGCCTCAACAGTCTGCGGTAGAACCGCGGCCGTCCCGTCCGGACCCGTCGCGGTTCCGGTTCCCTCTCCCCCGGAAAAGGTCAGGCCAGGTAATAGTACCTGAGCCAGACATAGATCATGGAAATGAACACGGTCAGCAGCATGATCGGCAGGCCGTAGGCGACAAACCGCATAAAGCTGATCCGTTTCCCCGCCCGTTCCGCCATGCCGACGACGATGACGTTGGCGGAGGCGCCGATGGGCGAGCCATTGCCGCCGAGACAGGCGCCAAGGGCCAGCGACCACCACAGGGGCATCAGGTCCGGATGCTGCAGCAGGGCCAGTCCTGTCTCCTCCGGCCAGAGCTGGCCGGCCATGTCGATGATCAGTGGATTCATGGTGGCCACGTACGGAATGTTGTCGATGATGGCCGAGGCGATGGCTGAGAACCACAGCAGCAGCATGCTCGTCCCCAGCAGGTTGCCCTGGGTGATCGCCAGCATCTCCAGCGACATCCATTTGATGAGCCCCACCTTGACCACTCCGCCGATGATGATGAACAGGCCGATGAAAAAGAACAGGGTCGGCCATTCGATTTCGGCCAGGATATGGTGGGGTTCCTTGGTCTTTGACAGCAGCAGCAGGAGTCCCGCGCCGAACAGGGCGACAGTCGCCGGTTCGTAATGCAGGGCCCCGTGAAAGACAAAGCCAAGGAGCACCAGGCCGAGCACGAACAGGGACTTTTTCAGCATCAGCGGATCGGTGATCGCTGCCTTCTCGTCCATGGCCATGACCCGCTGCCTGAGTTCCATGGTTGACTTCAGCCGCCGGCCGAAAACGACCTTGATCACCCCGATCAGGACAACCATCAGCACGATCACCACCGGAGACAGATGGTAGATGAAGTCCATGAAGGTGAGCTTGGCCTTGGAGGCGATCATGATATTGGGCGGATCGCCGATGAGGGTGGCGGTGCCGCCGACATTGGAAGCCACCGCCTCGATGATCAGGTAGGGGACGGGGTCGACATCGAGGGCGTCGGCGATGAACAGGGTGACCGGGGCCAGCAGCAGCACGGTGGTGACGTTGTCGAGTAAGGCGCTGAGCACGCCGGTCACCACGGCAAAGATCATCATGATCCTGAGCGGCTCGCCCTTGCCCATTTTCGCGCTCTTGATGGCGATGTACTCGAAGAAGCCCGTGGGCCGGATCAGGTTGATGATGGTCATCATGCCGATCAGCAGAAAAATGACGTTCCAGTCCACCCCGAACTCTTCGGCGTGAAATGCCTCGTGCTGGTCAAGAATATGCAGAATCAGCATGAGGGCCGCGCCGCAGATCGCCACCACCGTTTTGTGGATTTTTTCAGAAACGATCAGCACATAGGCAACGATGAAAATCAGGGTGGCGGTCCAGAAGGCCGGATTTACATCAAAATGAGGGGAGGAGGCGATGTCGGGACTCATAGCTTGCACTCCTCCTGATCGAGAAATATCTGGGAAATGACATTGAAAATGTCCCGGATATAGACAATGCCGACCACCTTGTTATCTTTGCCGATTACCGGCAGCCGCTGCATCTTTTCCTGAATGAGCAGATCGGCGCAGGTCATGAGCGGCGCCTCCTCGGACACTGTCAGCACCTTGGTCGACATGAACTCCTTTACCTTGCGGCAGGCTACTCTTCTGGCCATCTCTTCCAGCATCCCGTCCCAGGAGAACTTCGCCAGCTTGGTGTCCAGGTAGACCGGAATGGTGGCCCGCAGCACGTCCTTGATGGTCAGGATGCCGACCAGTTCGCCCACCTCGTTCAACACCACCAGGCCCTTGACGCCGGGAACCACAAGCCCTTTGACGCCGGGAATGTCCCGGCGTATGGATGTCCGCAGCTTGACGACCGCCCGCTGCAGGGTGTCTTCGGGGGAAAGGGAGTCGGTGATCGGGCTCATAACATTTTTCACTTTCATGGCTCTGCTCCGGCATCAGGGTGAAAACGATATACGACAACGCCGGCCGCTCGGAACCGTCACGGCTGCAACCGCGGCCTGTTTCCGCTTCCTGCCTGCCTGTACGTGCCATACCGAAATCTTCTTTCGCGCACTGTACAACGAAACAGGAAACTATCTACGGCAAAATTTGTATTTTGACCCTGTTCATGCAGATTTTTTCCTTGACATTTTCATCCTGTCTCAATATAAGACTATAAATATCTTATTTATCCTTTATATGGGCACCCCATGCGGCTGACACGGGCGGCGGAATACGCTATCCGCTGCGTCTTATATCTGGCGAAAATGGGGCCGGGAAGACTGGCCAGCAGGAAGGACATTGCCGAATATGCGGAAATCCCTCCCCCTTTCCTGGCCAAAATCGCCCAGGACCTGGCCCGGGCCGGCCTGATTGAAATCCGGCAGGGGGCGAAGGGCGGATTTGTTTTGCTCAAAGACCCCAAGGAGATAACCCTGCTCGAGGTGGTGGAAACAATGATCGGCGAAATTTATCTCAACGACTGCGTGGCCCGGCCGAGCTCCTGCAACGCCCTGGAGGCCTGCGGGGTGCACCGGGTATGGCTCCAGGCCCGAAACCAGCTGCGCGAGACCCTGCGGCGGGCGACATTCGACACGCTGGTCCGCGACCGGCTGTGCATTCGGATCAGCAACGGCCGCAAGGAAAACGGGGCCGACCCCAAGGGCCTGCTTGCGAACCATTAACCGTTTGCCCCAACGCGACGCCATGGAATCGACCGGCAGCAGACAACCATCACTTCCCGTCCGGATCTTCAGTCTCTACTCCGAGGGATTTCGGAACATGACCCTGGGCCGGACCCTCTGGAAGATCATTCTCATCAAGCTGATCATCATGTTCGGGGTCCTGAAGCTGTTCTTCTTTCCCGACTTTCTCAACACCCGTTTTGCCACCGATGCGCAGAAGGCCGATCATGTCCTGGAACAGATCACTTCAGCGGCCAAGGAGACAACCACTACAACTGGAGGTGAAAGCTTATGATTGAAAATGTGGACCTGAGCATGGTCAACTGGGCCCGGGCACAGTTTGCCCTGACCGCCATGTATCACTGGATATTCGTCCCCCTGACGCTCGGCCTGACCTGGCTGTGCGCCTTTTACGAAACGATTTATGTCAAGACCGGCAACGAGGAGTGGAAGCGGCTGGCCAAATTCTGGATGAAGCTCTTCGCCATCAACTTCGCCATCGGCGTGGCCACCGGCATCATCCTCGAGTTTGAGTTCGGCACCAACTGGTCCAACTACTCGTGGATGGTCGGCGACATCTTCGGGGCGCCGCTGGCCATCGAAGGCATCGTCGCCTTTTTCCTGGAGGCGACCTTCTTTGCCGTCATGTTCTTCGGCTGGGACAGGGTCTCCAAGGGATTCCACCTGTTTTCGACCTGGATGGTGGCGCTCGGCGCCAACCTGTCGGCCCTGTGGATCCTGGTGGCCAACGGCTGGATGCAGTATCCCGTGGGCCAGGACTTCAACCCCGAAACGGCCCGCTTTGAGATGCAGAACATCATGGAAGTCATCCTGTCGCCGGTCGCCGTGTCCAAGTTTACCCATGCCACCAGTTCCTCGATGCTGCTCGCCTCGCTGTTTGTCATCTCGGTGGCGTCCTGGTTCCTGCTCAAGAAAAGGCACGTCAGGATGGCAACCCGCTCCATCGTCGTGGCCGCCGTCTTCGGTCTGCTCTCCTCGGGGCTGACAGCCCTGACGGGAGATGAGCACGCCTACTCGAACGCCCGCTACCAGCCCATGAAGCTGGCGGCCTTTGAGGGGTTATACGACGGGGAGAGGGGAGCGGACCTCGTGGCCTTCGGCATCCTCAACCACGCCAAGCAGCCCGGCGACAACCTGGACCCCTTCGCCTTTGCCGTCAAGGTTCCGATACCGGGCATGCTGTCCCTGCTGGCCAACCGTTCATCCGGCACCTTTGTCCCGGGCCTCAATGACCTGGTGTACGGCAACGCGGCAGAAAACATCATGGGCGCGGCCCAGAAAATCGAGCTGGGCCGGGTGGCCGTCGAGCAGCTGGCCCTGTACAAGCAGGCGAGCAAAAACGGCGACGGGGAGGATGCGGCCGCGGCCCTGGCCGTTTTCAACGACCACAAGGAATATCTCGGCTACGGCTACCTGGACAGGCCGGAGGATGCCGTTCCGCCGGTCGGCCTCACCTTCTACAGCTTTCATATCATGGTCATCCTGGGGGGTCTTTTTCCCCTCGTCTGCCTGGCCTTCCTCTACTTTGCCTATAAAAACACTCTGGCCGAAAAGCGCTGGCTGCTCGGGCTCGGCACCACCATGTTCTTTCTGGCCTTTGTCGCCTCGCAGGCCGGGTGGGTCGTCGCCGAGGTCGGCCGGCAGCCCTGGGCCATCCAGGGCCTGCTGCCCGTGACCGTGGCCAGGTCCAACCTGACGGCAGGGACGGTGATGGCGACGTTCATCATGTTTCTTGTCCTGTTCACCACCCTGCTGCTTGCTGAAATCAAAATCATGCTCAAACAGATATCCATCGGACCGGAGGAGGACTCAAAATGATCGGCAGCCTTGATTTGACAACCCTGCAGCAGCTCTGGTGGCTGCTCTGCTCAGTGGTCGGCTCCCTGTTCCTGTTCCTGACCTTCATCCAGGGAGGACAAACCCTGCTGTGGCAGGTGGCCAAAACCGATACCGAAAAAGCCATGGTCATCAACTCGCTGGGCCGCAAATGGGAGTTGACCTTTACCACCCTGGTACTGTTCGGCGGGGCGCTGTTCGCGGCCTTCCCGAAATTCTACGCCACCTCGTTCGGCGGCGCCTACTGGGTCTGGATCCTGATCCTGTTCACCTTTGTCCTGCAGGCGGTCAGCTTCGAGTATCGGAGCAAGCCGGCAAACCTGCTGGGAGAAAGGATCTTTGAACTGTTCCTGTTCATCAACGGCTCCGTCGGCATCCTGCTCATCGGCGCCGCGGTCGGCACCTTTTTCACCGGCTCGAACTTTCTCCTCAGCGAGTACAACCTGGTCACCTGGACCAACCCCCTGCGGGGCCTGGAAGCCGCGTTCAGCCTGTTCAACCTGTCGCTGGGCCTGTTCCTGGTCTTCAACGCCCGCACCCTGGGCGCCATGTACCTGGTCAACAACCTCGATTTCGCCGGACAGCCCGAACTGGAAGAGCGGCTGCGCAAGGCGGTCATGACCAACTTCATCTGCTCCCTGCCCTTTCTCCTCTACATCCTGGCCGGCCTTCTGCTCATGCAGGGTTTTGCGGTCGACGAACAGGGCGTGGTTTCCATGGCTGCCCGCAAGTATCTATCCAACCTGCTGGCCCTGCCATGGATCCCGGGGCTGCTGCTGGCCGGCCTGGCCCTGGTCATCCTGGCGGTGCTGCGAACCGCCCGCTCATCCGCCACCGGCGGTATCTGGTTCGCCGGCCTGGGGACGGTGCTGGTCGGCCTGGCGATTTTTTTCACCGCCGGCTACAACAACACCCCGTTCTACCCGTCCAAGGCGGACCTGCAGTCGAGCCTGACCATCTATAACGCCTCGAGCAGCCACTATACCCTGACGGCGATGACCTACGTGGCCCTGACCATTCCCTTTGTCCTGGCCTACATATTCTATGTCTGGCGGGCAATGGACAGCCGGAAGCTGACGTCCGAGGAGGCCACCCGCTACGGTTCGTACTGAGGTTGCGGCAAAGGCACAAACCCTATATCATACAGGAGTTCATCATGACTGCTTTTCTGTTCATCAGCTGGATCGCCCTCATAATTGTTTCGTACAAGGGATCGGTCCTGCTGCTTGATAAAATGAACCTGCTCTGAGCAGAGAAAATTCTTTCTTCAACTCCGGGAGGGGGCATGCCCCCTCCCTTCCTGTTTATTCCAGCCACAGGGAGGCCTGCCGTGGAGACGTTGCATCCCAAGATCCTGCTGCTCGGCTCAAACGTGATCATCAGGAATGTTCCGGTCAAGGAGGTCAGCCTCCTCGCCGAGGGCAGCCTGCCGGCCTACGGCTACAATCCAGGCGACAACATCGATCTGCTGGCCGGCCGGGTCAACACCGAACAGGGCCGGCTGGACCAGTGCCTCACCTGGCTCGCCTCCTACCTTGCCGAGTCCGAACTGACCCCGCGGCTCAACACCCTGACCTACGGCGAGGAAAAGGAAGTCTACCAGATCTTCCGCAAGCGCAGGAGCGCGCGGGCGGCCCGGGCGGATCACGGCTGGTTCATGATCAAACAGTACCTGCCTTCCTCCGGCCGGGGCAGTGAAAACGCCCCCTTTGTCATTTCCGACAACAACCTGCGGATCATCAGCGACAACAACGGCATGCTGCTCATCGACGATTCCGGAGTGCCGCCGCAAATCTGCGAGGACATGGTCCGCCTCAACCCCGATCTCTGGTGCATCGCCCTCGGCATCTCGGTGGCGTACTGGCATCAATGGGCCGCCATCCTCGGAGAGCGCTTCACCCTGTTCTGCCGCCTGTCCGACCTGGAAACCACCCGCATGGAAATGGACGCCTCGGTGAACTGGGAAACCATTGTCGCCATGTGCCTCCGGGCCCTGCGCAGCGATGAGGTCGGCATCTGGGACAGGGAGGGCAACAGGTTTCTCTGCCATGTCGTGGTGGAGATGTTTCCCCACGGCCTGCTGTATGTCGGGCCGAACGGCACCTATTTCCGCTACCGCCAGAACCACCTGCCGGAAAAAAGCGCCGCCCGCCAGCGCGGTTCGGTGCCCTGCTACGACACCATGGTCACCTCCATGCTGGCCATCGACGCCATGCGCTTCAACGGCTTCCAGTTCTGCCGGAATTATTTTTATGACTTTTCCAAGCGGGTGCTCCTCAACTGGCAGATTTTGAACGATAACGGCTACTTCTTCAATGACGGACTGGAATTTCCCAATCTCGACTTCTCCTCCACATTCCCCAACGGGTCGCCCTGCTCGTTCATCGACATAGCCACGCCCGACCCTTCCTTCATCATCCTGCCCCCGTTTTCTCCGGCCTTCGATGCCTCCCTGGAACTGGTCGCCGGGCAGGAGTGGAACTGCGCCAAGAAAAAGGCCATGCGCTCCTTTTTCCCCGCCCCGGCCGTGTACGGCGGGCAAGAAGTCAGCGCCGTCGATATCATCATCGGCGTCCTGCATGTCCTCAAGGAGGAGGTCAACCGGGGCTCCGGCTTCGCCCATCTGCCCGTATTCCAGGTCGGCCACCTGCGCACCACCGATCCGGCCGAAATCGACCCGGTCATAACCCTGCACAACGTCATGGATTCGTACGTCTCCAAGGAGAGCGTCCTGCGGCCCCTGTGCATCGGCGTCTTCGGCCCCCCGGGTTCGGGCAAATCCTTCGCGGTCAAGCAGGTCGCCGCCCAGATAGCCGGGAAATACGACGGCAACCCCTTTGACTTTTTTGAGTTCAACCTGACCCAGTTCGCCCGGCCGGAGGAGATCAATTCGGCCATCGACCCGGTCCGCGCCGCCGTGGCCCGGGGAAAGGTACCGGTCGCCTTCTGGGATGAATTCGACTGCCGCTACAATGACGACGAATTCGGCTACCTGCGGTATTTCCTGCCGGCCATGCAGGACGGGGTGACCTATGTGCACGGCATCCCCTATCACATCGGCCGGGCCATCTTTGTTTTTGCCGGCGGGGTCAAGTCGAGCTACGAAGGGATGGAGGCGCTCCTGCGGGAGGAGGATCCGGAAAAACTGCAGTTGATGAAGACCTTGAAAATTCCTGATTTCATGAGTCGTCTGCGGGTGGTCCTCGATATCGACGGGATAGAGATCGATGACCAGCTGTTCAGGGCGTCCTCCTCCGGCGACGACCTGGAGGAGCTGCGCCGCATCCTGCTGAAGCGGGCCTTTATCATCGCCCACCAGATGCAGACCCACTGGCGGACGGCCGCCCGCAAAACATCAGGCCTGCTGCTGCGGCTGCTGCTCGCCGACTACAAGTTCGGGGCCCGCTCCATCGAAGCGGTCATCGAGGCCAGCAGGGCCGCGGACAGGCTGGTGTACGGCCTGCCGGAATTGATCGCCCCTTCGGCGGCGCGCATCCATGCCCGGTGGCGGGTGGAGCTGGAACGAAAGGTTGACGCGGTCAGAAAAACCCACGGTCTGCGGGCTGTCTGGTAGGGCCCCGGCCCTCAGCGGCCGGTGGACTCGTGCAGCTCATCCTGCTGACAGCGGAGCAAAACGATCTGCATGACGATCGGGTAATCGAAGTAGATGTCGGGGTTGCCCCATTCATTGTAGCCGATGCCGGTCCAGTCCCCCTGCCTGGCCCAGTCATCGAAACCATATGTCCAGCCGGGCCAGTCACGGACCCGGTACTCCCGGTCCGGCCCGTAGTAGTCAAAGGCAAGGGAGTTTCCGGTCGTGCATTGCCGGGACTGGCCGACCAGCATCATGTCCGCCCCTCTGACGCGGGCCTCTTCGGCAACGGCGGCGGCAAAATCGCTGCCCCTGTAACCCGCCGGCATGGTGGCGAACAGGTGGGCGAAAACACGGCACGGGGCAGGGATCTGACTTTTCAGGAAAACCGTCTCCACCTTTTCCGTGGGCGGATATTCCTTCCCCCGGAACACTGCTTCATGGGAACCGCATCCCGTCATGATTATCAGCGCTGCCATTACCATGGCGCAAATCAATACGTCCTTGTCCATCTTTTCGGTCTCCGGTTGATTTGATCCAGGTGCTCCGGATGGTGCTTTCCTTCCGGTCCGGTAAGAATAATCCGTATTCTTCCCCAGGACAACAAAAGAATGGCCGCAGGAATGCGGTCCGATCACCCTTGATCGCGCTGCCGGAAGGCATGGACGATTTGACCGGAATACGGCATAATGATACAACAAACCGATCCCTGATTCGAACATCCCTCAGCCGGGAGAACCAGTCATGCTCCTGAAAGCCGCCGCCTTTGTTGTTATCGTGGCCGGGATTATGTCGGCCAAATCGCTGATCATCCCGTTTCTGCTGGCCGCGTTTCTGGCCGTTATCTGCGGTCCTCCCCTGTACTGGCTGCGCACCAGGGGCGTGCCCCCCCTGCTGACCATCATCCTCCTGGTCCTGGTGCTGATTGCTGTGGAGATGATCGTCGCCCGGCTGATCGGTTCATCCCTGGCCGATTTTTCCAGGAATCTTCCCCTGTACCAATCGCGCCTCAAGGAAATTCTGGCGGGAGGCATCCTCTGGCTGCAGGAGCACGGCATTGAAGTGACGGACGACGTTCTCGTCAGCCAGTTCGATCCGGGGAAAATAATGGGTCTTGCCGCCAACACCCTCAACCGGATGGGCGCCCTGCTGACCAATGCCTTCATGATCATCGTGACCCTTTTCTTCATCCTGCTCGAAGCCGCCGGTTTTCCGGATAAACTGCGGGCCATCGCCGGAGACCGCAATGCCTCCCTCGAGGACTACGCCGCCATGACCAGGGGCGTCAACCGCTACCTGGTCATCAAAACCTGCACCAGCATGGCAACCGGAGTTCTGGTGGCCGTCGCCCTGCGCTTCATCGGTGTCGATTTCGCCGGCATGTGGGGCCTGGTTGCCTTCATCTTCAATTTTGTCCCGACCATCGGCTCGATCCTGGCTGCCATCCCGGCCGTGCTGGTGGCGCTGGTGCAGCTGGGCCCGGGACCGGCCTTGACCACCGTCATCTTCTACCTGGTCATCAACCTGGTGATCAGCAATATCCTCGAACCGAGGATCATGGGCACGAGTGTCGGTCTGTCCCCCCTGGTGATTTTCGTTTCCATGGCCTTCTGGGGCTGGATTCTCGGGCCGGTGGGCATGCTGCTGTCGGTGCCGCTGACCATGGTTGTGAAAATCGCCCTCCAGAGCGACGAAAAGACAAGATCGTTCGCCCTGCTGCTCGGCTCCAACCGTGAGGCAAAGGCGGTGCTGCACCGCCAGCGGACAAACCCCGGAGAATGATGCTGCCACCCCCTTCTGCCTGAACCCGGCAGGCGGCTCTGCCAAACCTCCCCGCCGCCCGGGCATTCCGCCTGACATGGACTTCCGGTTTTCCCGTGCCCTTTCCCGTCATTCTCTCCCTCCTGCTTTGCCGGAAAATAATTCCCAGGACTTCTTTCATAGAAAATACCTATTTGACTTATCGGTTACAGTAAATAATAATACGGCCCAATTCAAGGCATCCCGCCATTCTGCCATCAAGGGGACAATCGCGATGGCGCAATGCCGCAGCCGGCGGATGGCCGGCGAAGCGCATGCAACGATGTATCTTTTCCAGCCCCGCCCTCCCATGGGCAGGGGAAACTCTGATGAAAAGGTCTCCGGAATTTTCACGCCCCGGATCGAGAAAATGCCCGCGGCAAAAAAGGAGGGCAAGCTGTTGTGGGAACGTTCCGCGTCTTTGTTCCAAAGCGCCCCTGGTACGACGATCCATGCCGGCGGATAGCATACAGGTCTTAAGGGGACACTCCCTGTCCCTCTGGCTGTACCGCCTGGTCCGCTGGACCCTGGCCGTTCTGTTTGTCTGGGCCGGAAGCATGAAGCTGGCGGACCCGCAGGCGTTCGCGGTGATCATCCGCGACTTCGGGCTCGTGCCCGGATGGAGCGTCATGCCCATCGCCATGATTCTCCCGGCCGTGGAGGTGATCGCGGCCCTCGGCCTCATATTTGACATGCGGGGCAGCCTGGCGGTCATTACCGGTCTGACGGCTTTCTTCATCGCCATCCTCCTCTACGGGATCCACCTGGGACTGGATATCGACTGCGGCTGCTTCGGGCCGGAAGATCCCGAGGCCAGGGCCTACCACGGCCTGCGCGCGGCGTTGTTCCGTGATCTGATAATGTTGGCGGGAATTCTCTTTCTCTACGGCTGGCGTTTGCGGAATTCGGCTGAGTATTCCTTTGCCGCCCGGGAGAAATAACTCAAGGAAGAACACAAAACGGAGGTACGCATGAAAAAAGGTATGACAGGGATCGCCATTCTGGTTGCCGGGCTGCTCGCATTCGGCTTTTCGACCTCGGCTTTCGGCTTCGGTCTTGGCGGCAACAAGTTTGAACAGGAGGTGGAAAAGGAAACCGAAGCGGTAAAACTGCTCCGGGAGGTACAGCGGGGCGGCTACGACATCATCACCACCGAGGAACTCAACAATCTGCTGGACTCCGGGCAGGATGTCCTGGTCATAGATTCCATGCCCTTCGAAGACAGCTACAAAAAACAGCACATCCCGGGCGCCAGGCAGTTTCTCTTTCCCATTCCGGACATGAACGAATGGGACACCAGTGAGACCGACGGCAAAACGCAGGAAGACTATGCCGCCCTGCTGGGTCCGGACAAAGACAAAACCATCGTCATTTACTGCGGTTTTGTCAAATGCACCCGCAGCCACAACGGCGCGGTCTGGGCCAGAAAACTCGGCTACAACAATGTCCTGCGCTACCCGGGCGGCATTTTCGCCTGGAAAGGCGCGGGCTATCCGACCGAAGGCACGGAAAAGTAACCGGGGCCGGGTACTCTCGGCACGGGACCTGCAGCCTGACAGAGGCCGATAGCCTGCCGCACGTCATTCCCCCTGCACATCCGCGGTCAAGGTCCGGATTGTTCCGCCGGACCTTGACCGCCCTACCTGTTTTCCATGCACCAGTCATAGGCATTGCAGAACATCCGCAGCCAGGGAGAGACTTCCAGGTCCTGCATCGTCCCGGGCAGCCAGTGGGCCTGCCACGGGAGAAAAACCCTTTCCGGATGAGGCATCATGGCCAGATGGCGGCCGTCCTCGGAACACAGTCCCGCCATGCCTCCCGGCGAGCCGTTGGGATTGAAGGGATAGGCCTCGGTGGGCTTGCCGGCGTCATCGACATAGACCACCGGCGCCAACCCCTTTGCCGTGACCTCGTCCCTGATCGCCGGATCGGGAAAATGGAGCCTGCCCTCCCCATGGTCGACATGGATGCCGAAGACCAGCCCCTCCATGCCCCTGAGCATGACCGCCCCGCTCTCCAGGACCCTGAGGGTCACCCAGCGTGATTCAAAACGGCCTGAGGTGTTGCGCACGAAGCGGGGCTGCCTCTCCGCCCCGATCCCCTGCCACGGCACCCAGCCCAACAGAGCGAAGAGCTGACAGCCGTTGCAGATCCCCAGGGTGAAGGTGTCGGGACGGTCATAAAACTCCTGGAACATTCCCTTCAGCCGGTCGTTGAACAGGATGGTGGCCGCCCAGCCCTTGGCCGACTCGGGAACGTCGGCATAGGAGAACCCTCCCACCGCGGCCAGACCGCGGAACATACTCAGATCGATCCTGCCCGCCAGCAGGTCGGTCATGGTCACATCCCAGGGCTCGAAGCCGGCCATGTAAAAGGCGGAGGTCATCTCGCGGTCGGAATTGGAGCCTTCGTCCCGCAGGATGACGACTTTGGGCCTGTCCGGCCTGGAGAGGCGTTCAACCGGCGGCAGGGTGGGCGTGAAGCTCAGATGATAGGCCGGCCCCCTGCGGTCATAGATGTTGCCGCGTTCCTCATCGGCGCACTCCGGGTTCATCTGCAGCCGCTCAAGCTGATAGGAGGTCTCCTCCCACCACTGGCGGAGGAGACGCATATCCTCGTCCAGGACGGTTTCATTGTTGAACCGTATCGTTATGTGCGGCTCCGGTGTCGTCAGGCCGATATTCTGATAGGGTGTCCCTGCTTCCCGAAGGACCTGCATCACCTGTTGCGCGTCCCGCTCCAGGCACTCGACCACCAGGCCGAGTTCCTCGGAAAAAAGGACCTCCAGCGCCGAATCGTCGCCGTCGATATAGAGGTCTAACCCGCAGTTGCCGCTGAAGGCCATTTCCAGGACCGTGGTGATGAGGCCGCCGTCGCTGCGGTCATGACCGGCGGAGATCAGGCCGCGGTCGATGAGTTCCTGGACGGCCAGAAAGGTCTTGCGGAGCAGAACCGGGTCATCGAGGTCGGGTGATTCGTTGCCCAGCCGGCCGAGGACGTGGGCCAGCGCCGTGCCGCCGAGCCGGTTCCGGCCGTAGGCGAGGTCGATGAAAATAAGATTGCTCCCGCCCGGATGCTTCAGGTCCGGGGTCACCACCCTGGTGACATCGCTCATGGCGGCATAGGCGGAAATGACCAGCTGGCGCGGCGACTTGACGGTCTCGTCGCCGACCCTGGTAGCCATGGACAGGCTGTCCTTGCCGCCGTCCACCGCCATGCCGACGGCAATCATGACGTCGCGCATGGCCAGGGCCGCGTCGTAGAGGGCAGCCCCCTCGCCCGGCAGCTTCGGGGCCCACATCCAGTTCGCCGAGCACTTGACCTGATCCAGATCATCGATCCTGGCCCAGACCAGGTTGGTCAGCGATTCGCCGACGGCCATCCTGGCCCCGGCCGCCGGATTGACCAGCATCTTGACGGGCTGTTCGCCGATGGCGGTGGCGGCCCCGCTTCTGCCGAAATGGCTCTGGGCGATGACGGCCACATCGCCGACGGTGAGCTGCAGCGGCCCGCAGCACTGCTGCCGGGCGACAAGGCCGCTCACCGCCCGGTCCACCTTGCTGGTCAAAAACCGTTTGGATCCCACCGACACCAGGCCCAGCACGTCACGCACGGCTTCGCGGACGCTGAGACTGTCGGGCAGCGACAGCGGCGCGGCCGGCATGGCGACCCGGTTGTCGGTAAAGGTCTTCTGCGGGATGTCTCCCAGGACCTCGGCCAGTTCCAGATCAACCGGCGTCGAACCGTCCAGTTCATCATGGACCACGAAACGGAGATCGCCGGTCACCTCGCCCAGGACCTCGCAGGCCACCTTTTCCCGCTCGCATATTTTTTGAAAATGATCGATATGTTCGGGGCGGATGAGCAGACCGTTGCGCTCCTGGTATTCGGCCACGTAAATCTCCAGCACCGACATGGTGGGATCGCCCACCCGGATGTTGCGGATCTCGATCCGCCCACCGGCCCGCTCCACCAGTTCCTTGAGCACATTGGCCGGTCCTCCGGCCCCCTGGTCATGGATCACTTCGATGAGGGTTTTGCCCCCCATCTCGATGCAGGCCCGGATGACCCGGTTCATCTTCTGCTCCATCTCCGCGTCACCGCGCTGCACCGCGTCGAAATCGAGCTCGGAGACGTTTTCCCCCTGGAGCATGGAGGAGGCCGCCCCGCCGCCGAAGCCGACGCGATAGGCCGGTCCCCCGATCTGGACGATCTTCATGCCCTTGAGCGCGTCTCCCTTGACCACATGACGGCTGTCTATCTGACCGATGCCGCCGGTGAACATGATCGGCTTGAGAAACCCCCAGCGCTCGCCGTTGTCCAGGCGCATGTCAAACGAACGAGTAAAGCCCTGGATGAGCGGCTCGCCGAATTTGTTGCCGTAATCGGACGCGCCGTTGCTGGCCTCTATTTCAATCTCCAGGGGCGAGGCCAGGTTGTCGGGGACGGCGAAGCGGTTTTCCCATTTGAGTCGATAGCCGGGGACATTGAGATTGCCGACGCAGTACCCGGCCGTGCCGGCCACGACCAGACCGCCCCGCCCGGTGGCCTGGATATCCCTGATCCGCCCGCCGGTTCCCGTTTCCGCCCCGGGGAAGGGGGCGACCCCGGTGGGAAAATTATGGGTTTCGGCGGTGAAAATGATGTGGTATTCGGCCGAGGCGGCCGTAAACCTGGACGGCCCGCCCGGGGTTTCGGGCAGGATGGTGCTGATCTCCCGTCCCCTGATGGCGCTTGAGTTGTCCCGGAAGGCGATGACGCTTCCCTTGGGATTGGCCGTCAGGGTGTCGGTTACCAGCTGGAAGAGGGTTTTCTCCTGCCCGGCGCCGTCTATGACCTGCCGGCCCCGGAAAAAACCGTGCCGCGAGTGTTCGCTGTTGGCGTTGTTGAGATCCATGATCTCAACGATGGTGGGATTGCGGTCCTGCCGGGTGACGAAATAGTCGTAATAAAAGCTCCGGTCCCACTCATCCATCGAGATCCCGGGGATTTCCAGCAGGGCATCGGGCCCCCGGCCCTTGAGGTCGATCTCGTAGACCGGCTCGGGCACCACCCCGGTCGCAAAGGTGGTCAACGGCTCAGGATACGGACATTCGGTCATCCGGTCATGGCTGGCGGCGATGAATTCCTCCGGATCCTGATCCTCCGGCACGACGTAGCGGCGCGACCGCTCGATCCGGCACACCCCTTCAAGTCCGATGGCGCGGCAGATGGACACCATGTTGGATGACCAGGCGGTGGCGAAGTTCAGGCGGGGCCCGAGTTCCACCACCCGCGGGCCGGTGAAGTGCGGATTTCCGGCAACGGTATCGACCAGCAGGCCCTCCGCCAGGACCAAGCGCAGATGGTGCCGCTCATCGTCCGTGAGCGCCCGGTCCGTTTCGATATTGAAGCAGTATTCCATGCCCGCATCTATCCGGCGGTAAAGCCGGGTGACTGTTTTTCCCATATTCCTGATCCTGTTCCCATTGAAAGCGTCCGCTGCCGCGGACAGGATGCAACCTGACGGTTCGAAAATAGCATTAATCGGAATTTTTTTCCGCACAAACTTGCCGGCCCGGCAAAAACCAGGAACCGCCGGGGCCGGATTCGAGGAGTCAGACGAGATCGGCCATAACCCGATTCGCCACCCGCAGCCCGAGCGCAGTGAGGCGGAGAAAACCCTCTTCAACGATGATCAGTTCCTGTTCTGCCAGGTGCCGCAGCGTCGGGCCGTAATAGGACGCCGGGTTGAGCCCGAACCGCCGCTCAAGCCCGCCGACCGAGACCCCGGCGGTCATCCGCAGCCCCATGATTACCGTTTCCCTGAAGCGGGCTTCCGGATCAAGTTCTTCCACCTCGTCCCAGGGTTCCAGACCGGCTTCCACCCTCCGGCAATACTCCTCGACATCCCGGACCGCCGCACAGCGGCGTCCCTCGATGTGGGAAACCGCCCCGGCGCCCAGGCCGACGTACACGCCATTGCGCCAGTAATTGATGTTATGCCGGCACTCCCGGCCCGGCCGGGCATAGTTGGAAATCTCGTAGCGGCGCATGCCGGCCCGGCCCGTTTCCTCGTCCGTCGCCGCCATCATCTCCAGCACCGCTTCCTCCGGGGGCAGATCCAGCCGCCCCCGGGCGGCGAGCCCGGCAAAGGGCGTGCCCTCTTCAACCGTCAGCTCATAGACGGCGAGATGCTCCGGGGCAAGATCCAGGGCGGCGCGCAGGGTTTCCCGAAAATCCGCCGCCGTCTGGGCCGGCAGACCGAACATCAGGTCGATGTTGATGTTGTCGAATCCCGCCTCGCGGGCGGCCCTGATAACGGCACGGGCGGCGGCCGCCGTGTGCGGGCGGCCGATGCGGGCCAGCTCTCCATCGGCAAAGGACTGAACGCCGACTGACAACCGGTTGAACCCGGCCCGGCGCAGCAGTTGCAGATCGGCGGCGGCGACCGTTGCCGGATTGACCTCGATGGAGATTTCACTGTCGGCGGCAACCCGGAAACGTGCCCGGCATTCCCGGAGCAGTCCGGCCAATTCGCGGGCCGGAAGCAGGGACGGGGTGCCGCCGCCGAAAAAAACGGTCGCCGCCGGCCGCCGGCCGGCCGCCCCCGCCGCCATCCGGCCAAGCTGGAGGATGAGGGCCGCCGCGTACCGCCTCATCAATCCAGGCCCTGCCGCCACCGAAAAAAAAGCGCAGTAGGGGCACTTGCGCAAACAAAAGGGCACATGCAGGTACAGGCCCTGCTCCGTGCCTGCGCAGAGACGGATATCAGCGGATGGATTCGAGCAGGGCATGGCAGTCATCGCGTATCCGCGACATGAGCCCGTGATCGGCGAAACTGAACACCCGGTCGCCGTCGCCGACAATAAGATGGTCCAGCAGGGTAATGTGCATGAAGGAGCAGACGAGGTGGAGGGTGCGGGTCAGATGTTCGTCCTGGGGCGAAGGATCGAGCCTGCCGGAAGGATGGTTGTGGGAGATGACCAGGGCGGCGGCATTGCGCGCCAGGGCGGCAAGGACGACCTCGCGCGGATAGACGGTGTTGACCGTTATCGTTCCCTCGGTCAGCACTTCGGAGTCGATGATCGCATGGGAGGCGTCGAGATACAGAACGGCGAACGCTTCGCGCTTCATCCCCCGCAGGAGATGAATCAGATAATCGGCCACATCGGCCGAGGAGGAAATGTAGTGCTTGCCGGTCAGCCTGCAGCGCAGGTAGCGGCGGGCCACGCCCTGGATGAACCGGAGGGCGAAAACGTTTTTCGGTCCGATTCCCCTGATGCCGCGCAGTTTCCCCGCGGGAGCGTCAAGAACACCCGCCAGGGAGCCGCATTCCCTGAGGGCGGTCCGGGCCGCCTGTTTGCAGTCGCTGCGGGGAGTGCCGAAAGTCAGCAGCAGTTCAATGATCTCGGCATCGGTGAAGGCGTCAATGCCCTGGTCCAGGAACCTGTCGCGCAAACGCTGCCGATGGCCGGCGCCCCTGTTCTGCCATTCGCTTTTGTCCACGGTCTTTCCGGCCGTCCCCTCCGGGCTATCCTCCCAGCTCTTTTTTGAACAGTTCGTTGGCCAGCTGCGGGTTCGCCTGCCCCCGTGTTTTTTTCATGAGCTGGCCGACGAAAAATCCCATGACCTTGGTCCTGCCCTCCCGATACTGTCGGACCTGCTCGGGGTTGGCCGCCATAATTTCCCGGACCAGCCGGACCAGTTCTCCCGCATCGCTCATCTGGACCAGGTTCCGTTCCCGGGCGATGTCATCCGGATCACCGCCGGAAGCAAGCATTTCGGCAAAGATCGTCTTGGCGATCCTGCCCGAGATGATCCCTTCATCCATCATGGTCAGCAGACGGGCCAGCTGCTCCGGGGCAACGGGGCAGCGGCCGATTTCCTCGGCTCCGAATTCGCGGAGCATCTCGGTGCCGATCCAGTTGCTCAGTTTCTTGGGGTTGGCGTACCCGGCGCAGGCCGCCTCGAAATAATCGGCCAGCTCGCGGGCCGAGGTAAGGAGGTCGCTGTCGTACTCCGACAGCCCGTACCGGCTGATAAAACGCTGCCGCCGTTGATCGGGCAGTTCCGGCAGCTCTTCCCTGATGCGGCGGATCCATTCCTCGTCGATGTGCACCGGCACCAGATCCGGATCGGGGAAATAACGGTAATCGTGGGCCTCTTCCTTGCCGCGCATGGATTCGGTGCACCCGCGGTCCGGGTTCCACAGCAGGGTTTCCTGGACAACGGCGCCGCCCTCCAGGAGAATGTCCCGCTGCCGGCGCTCCTCGTACTCGAGGGCCAGCTGCACGTTGCGGAACGAATTCATGTTCTTGAGTTCCGTCCGGGTGCCGAATTCCTCTCTGCCCGCCGGCCGCAGGGATATGTTGGCGTCACAGCGGAAACTGCCCTCCTGCATGTTGCCGTCGCTGATATCCAGATAACGGACAATGGCATGGATCTTTTTCAGATAGGCCACCGCTTCTTCCGGGGAGCGGATATCCGGCTCGCTGACGATCTCCAGCAGGGGGGTGCCGGTGCGATTGAGGTCGACATAGCTCTTCGGCTCCCGGTCATCGTGCACCAGTTTGCCGGCATCCTCCTCCATGTGCGCTCTGGTGATGCCGATAATTTTCCGGACGCCGCCCGCCTCGATCTCCACCCGGCCGTGCTCGGCGATGGGCAGCTCATACTGGGAAATCTGGTAGCCCTTGGGCAGATCGGGATAAAAATAATTCTTGCGGGCAAAACGGTTTTCGCGGTTGATGTGCGCGTCCGTCGCCAGGGCAAGGCGAATGGCATTTTCAACCACCTTCCTGTTCAGCACCGGCAGGACTCCCGGCATACCCAGGCAGACCGGACAGACCTGGGTGTTCGGCGGCGCTCCGAAATCGGTGGCGCAGCCGCAGAAAATTTTGCTTTTTGTCTTCATCTGGGCGTGGATTTCCAGCCCGATCACCGTTTCAAATTCCATTGTCATCCCATGGCGGCCGAGGTTGTCAGGCAATGTTGTGATGGATCCACCGGCGGACCTTCTCCAGTTCCGCCGGCCATTCGTCCGAAGTCCGGACCTGGATGAACATTCTGAACAGATCGTTGACCAGGCCGCTCAGGTCCTCGAACAGCGACAGCCGTTCCAGAATCCTCCCCTCCAGGGATTCCGGATCATCGCCTTCATCGGCGGCGGCGACGGTTTTGGGCACCCGGACATTGCGGAACTCAAGGGCCGCGGCGGTCAGGGTCACGGAGTATTCATAATCCCCCCGCGCCAGGCGGATCCGGGCCTGTTCAGGTTTCTTCCCCATCAGCAGCCCCGCCCGGGCCTCTTTCAGTTCGGTCTGCAGACCACGGCAGATAACCTTTTCGTTTGCATCGCCCTCGCCCAATTCCAGCAGCATATGCTTCTCGAAAACGACCGTGACGTCTCCGGTCCCCGGCAGCGCGATCGAACCGCCGCGCTCCTCGCTTTTGTACCAGAGCCAGGCAAGAAACTCCTGCCCCACAAAACGTTTTTCCTGCATCAGATCAACAAGGTCCATCAGCTCCCCGCGATTGTCCGTTCTTTTTCTTCGTTCATATCAATATCGTAGTCTTTTTCCATTTCGACAAAATCATCACCCCCGCCGGGGAGCTGAAAGAGGGCGAAAGCCCTCTCCTGGTAGAGTCCCGCTTTTTCTTCATCGCCCATTTCACCGTACAGCTCAGCCAGGTTGTTGAGGACAACGGCAAGGTTCGGGTGCTCCGGCCCCAGGGCTTTTTCCAGGATCTGCAGGGAACGGCGGAACATCGGCTCGGCCTGCTGGTGCCTGCCCTGCCGCCTGAGCAGGTTGGCCAGATGATTGAGAAGGGTGCCGACCTCGGGATGCTCCTGGCCCAGAACTCCTATCTGTATCTGCAGGGCCTTCTCATACAGCGGCCCGGACTTTTCCTCGAGCTCCATCTCTTCATACAGACCGGCCAGCCTGGCGTAGGTGGCGGCGAGATCCGGATGGTTCTCCGCCAACCGGTCTTCCCGCACGGCAAGGGCCCGCCGGTACAGGGGCTCGGCCTCCTCATACCTCCCTGAGCCTTCATAGAGGACGGCCAGGTCGTGGAGCATGGGGCCGAGCAGGGGGTGGTCGGCCCCCCGGCTCGCTTCCATGCCTGCCAGCGCCGCATGCAACAGGGGTTCAGCTTTTGCCTTATCACCTGTCCCGGCATGAACCCGGGCCAGCTCATGCTGCGCCAGGGCCTCAAGGACGCCGTCCTGCAGCCGGCCGCGGCCAAGTAGTTGTTCCAGAAGGCTGAGGGCCTCTTCTTCCTTGCCAAGGAGGCGGGCCATGCGGCCGGCATCGTACAGGCAGCGCGGATTATCGGCCGCCGCGGCCCCTGCCCGCCGATACAGGGTCAAGGCGGCGGCGAAATCCGCCTGGTGCTCGGCAAGGCATCCGTTGAGATGCAGGAGCCGGGCCCCTGGCGGCGCGGTCTCATCCAGTTGCGAAACCGCCACATCCAGGAGGACCCGTATCCCGGCAGCGTCTCCCTGCCGCAGGCGGCTGCGAACCGGTTCAGCCTGAAAGCCGGGCAGAGCCATCTGCAGGTCGGGAAGCGCTTCCTCAATGTCATCAAACAGTTTTTGCAGGTGGCTGAAACCGTTCCGGCTGTCGGCCAACCGCGCGCAAACGATGGACAGTTGCCTTTCCAGCCCTCTCAGCCTGGAGGCTTCCCTGTTCTCTAAGGCAGCGGTGAGTTCCCGGCGCAGAACCGTCTCCAGTTCCCGCAGTCCGGCTTCATATCCTTCCAGGGAGCGGTTTCCGCCCTCCTCCGGCCCGCCTTTCAGCGGCAGCTCCCCGGCCCTGGGAATTTCATCCGTTTCGGCCTGCTCTTCCTCGTCAACGGCAAAGAACAGGTCGAGCCGTTCCTCAAGGGCCTCCGGCGTCTCGTCGATAACCCGGCCGTCTTCCCGGGCAACGCCGTCCAGGGCGGGTGCCACGTCTTCTCCTGATTTTTCCTCCGGCCCCTCTTCCCCCTCAAGGATAAAGGGAATCCGCTCCTCCTCCGGGCCGGCCTGGGTCCCGCTGCCCGAGGCCGCCCCAGCCAGGGTGTCCCCGGCGGTGAACTCCGCCATTTTGTCAAACGCCAGGTCCAGCTCCTCCTCTTCAGCGTCTGTCCCGGTCACCGGGGGCTGCCGGCCGGAACCCGGTCCGCCCGCGGTCGTTTCAAAGGAAAGCTCCAGTTCCTCCTCTTCCGGCTTCAGGCTTTCCCCGCCGACCGCTCCGGCTGTGCGTGGTCCGGGCTCCCTTGCCGCCGCCGCTGCTTTCCCTTCGGCCACGACGGTTTCCGCTCCTTCCCGTCCATGGCTGCCAAGTTGCGGCCGCCTCTTGCGCTGCCGGGAATACAGCAGGATAATGAGCGCAATAATGACGAGTAGGGCAATGAGGACAAACAAAGCAGTCATGTCGTATCCTCCCCGCTTACGAGGTTTTCCTGTCTGAACAGGCGGCCCGGGAGCACTTTCTCCCTTGCTAAACCAGGATCTCCGGCCGCAGTTTCGGCAGCCCGGCCAGGCTCGCATCATCGCCGAGATGTTCGGCCGCGGTCCAGGGAATCTGCAGGATCAATGACAGGCCGAAAGTGGCCTTGAACAGTTCCTCAAGGTGGACCAGGGCTTTTTTACTGGTGGAAAAAAAGAGGACCGTATTGTCGGAAAGATTCCAGGCCAGATCGTACACCCCCGGGATCGGCACCGACTTTCGCACCAGCTCGCTGCGCACCCGTTCCTTGATTTCCATCATGGTGCTCCTGGCCAGCCGCGGTACCTGCCGTTCCCGCTTGATCCGCTCTTCCTCCTTGAGGGCGCACTTCTTCAACACCGCCGGGGATACTTTCCGTTCATCAATCCGCATGGAAAGGACGACATAATCCCCGGCGGCCAGAGGCGCCCGGGCAAAATCAGCGTCAAACATGCCGCCGACCGATACCCAGCCAATGGAAAATTCCTCCAGGGTGTCGTCAATGTCCTTGAAGGAATGGGCCCGGACCCGTTCGGCCACTTCCTCCCAGAACGGCTCGGGAAGCTGCCCCTCAACCGTGAACCGCATGAACGATGCCGCACCCGTTAGTAACCCCATGCCGTCCCCCAGAAATATTATGTGCCTTGATGAGTGAAAGGGAAAATTTTACTGTTCATATAGCAAACCTCAGCGTCATCAACAAGAAATTAAAAAAAACGGGGTCGGAGCCCCGGGAAATAAGCAGGTTAAGGTTGCGGAACACATTTTTTATTGACAGGGGCGTTATTCCAGTGTAGAAAATTTTTTCTTCAGCAGGGTCGTTAACTCAGTTGGTAGAGTATCTGCCTTTTAAGCAGAGAGTCGTTGGTTCGAGTCCAACACGACCCACCAAGCAAGAAAATACGTCCCCATCGTCTAGTCAGGTCCAGGACACCGGCCTTTCACGCCGGCAACACCGGTTCAAATCCGGTTGGGGACGCCAACCAATAATTACAGGCACTTGCATACTTCATGGGTGCCTTTTTTCCTGTCTGAATAATTCCTTTTTTCCACCCCTGTTTCTCCCCTCCGGGCGCAGGCATATTTTCGTTTTTTCGGCTTTCCCCGTCTCCGGCAGGCATGCAAGAGATCAGTTGCGTCGATCCAGGCCGACCGGTTTCGCAGCACGCTGACTGTTCCCTTCCCGTCTGGCAGGATTTGTCCTGTTGTACAGGAACACCCCGGTGAGCATCAACCAGGCAAGTGTTCTCTTCACCCCGCCTCCAGAGCCGGGATGATCTGCCGGATCCCGTCAATTCCATCCTGGTCGGAGCGATGGTCCCGGGGTGTTCCTCCGGCGCACCGTAGATCTGCGTCTTGCGGCGTCGAACGCCAGGGAGCAATGAATCCCGTTCCGCCTGCCGGGAAAGCAAATTGCCCTCTTTTGACTGACTGGCACTGATTTTGCTTTACTACTCGAAAAAAGAACAAAACATAGACCTGCCGTCTTGCAGGCTGATCGATCAAACAGGCCGCACCGTGTCGGAAACTCCAACGACCAATAATAATAACCGGAAGCCGATCGGGGCAATTGCCGAGGTTCATGGCCCTGTCGCCGTCATCGCCTGCGACACGCTGCCCCCTCTGCGACAGGCCTTGCGGGCCGATCTCGATCACGAAACCTATCTGTTCGAGGTCCATCAGCACATCGATGAGCGGCATATACGCGCCATCACCCTGCACCGGAGCACCGGTCTGAGCCGTGGCATGGCAGTTTATGACACCGGGGCACCGCTCCATATTCCTGTGACCCCCGAATGCCTGGGGCGACTGCTGAACATATTCGGGGAACCTCTGGACGGCAAAGGTTCGCTGGTAACCCGGGATTTCCATAACATTCACAGCCCGCCGCTTCCTTTGCAGGAAACGGTCGGCATTGGCGAGGTGCTTCCGACCGGAATCAAGGTCATTGATCTGTTGTGTCCTTTTTTTAAAGGCGGCAAGATCGGATTGTTCGGCGGTGCCGGGGTCGGTAAGACCGTTCTGATCATGGAGTTCATGCATGCGGTCGCCATCCTGCATAAGGGTGTGTCAGTGTTCGCCGGAGTGGGCGAACGCATCCGTGAAGGACATGAGCTGTGGCACGAAATCCGCAAGGCCGGTGTTCTTCCGCAAACCATGATGATTTTCGGCCAGATGGACGAGTCGCCCGGTGTGCGGTTCCGGGTAGGCCTTTCGGCCCTCACCTATGCGGAGTACCTCCGTGACGCCCTGCACAAGGAAGTGCTGTTCGTCATGGACAATATTTTTCGTTTCGTGCAGGCTGGCAGCGAGGTTTCCATCCTTCTGGGACGCATGCCGGCCACGGTTGGTTACCAGCCCACCCTCACCACCGAGGTGGCGGAGATGCAGGAACGGATTCTTTCCTCCCCTGAAGGCGCAGTCACTTCGGTGCAGGCAGTGTATGTCCCGGCCGATGACATGACGGATCCCGCGGTGGGGGCCATCTTGAGCCATCTTGATACCACGGTTATCCTTTCGCGGAGCCAGGCGGGGAAAGGGATCTATCCCGCTGTGGACCCACTCCGCTCAGGCAGCGCGCTCATGGACAGGCATACTCTGGGAGTGCGGCACTACGCCGTAGCGGAGGGAGTAAGGGAGCACCTTGCCAGGTATGAGGAATTAATGGATATAATTACCATGCTGGGCATGGAGGAGCTGTCTGACCAGGATCGAAAAATCGTCATGCGGGCCCGCAAGCTGCAGCGTTACCTTACCCAGCCGTTCTGGACCACAACCTCGCATACCGGAATACAGGGCGTTTCCGTCCTCCTGGAGGACACCCTTGCCGATTGCGAGGCTTTTCTGGTTGGTCGCTATGATGAATTGACCGAGGACCGATGCTACATGCGCGGCACCATGGAGGAGCCGAAGCCGTGAAAATCTTCACCCTTGCCCTTCATGATTCCACCCGTTCCGAGGAAATCCGGGAGGTGACATCCTTTGTCGGTGAGGACAAATCGGGCAGTTTCGGAATTCTTCCCGGACATGAACGCCTGATGACCATCCTCATCACCGGGCTGGCCAGGTTCCGCGTCCGCGAAGGCAACTGGCAATATCTGGCGCTGCCCGGCGCGGTCCTCTATTTCCGTGACAACGTGCTGACAATCTCCACCCACCATTTTTTGCTGGACGACGACCTCATGCGCATCAGCCAGCTCCTGCGGCACCAGTTGCTCGTCGAGGAGGAAAAGCTCCGCTCAATAAAGGAAAGCCTGCATCGCATGGAAAAAGAGCTTTTCAGACGCCTCTGGGAGAGGGGCCGTATGGGGAGGTGGTAGCAATGGCCGCCCCGCAGCCGGATGATCTGGAAAAGCAGGTCGAGCGCAAGGTACGGCGGATGAAAAAAGCCGAACGCGAACGACCCACTCTCATCGGCCAGACCGTTTACATCGGAATCCTGGGTTTGCTGTTCGTTCTGCCGGTTGTCGGGGGCGCCTATCTGGGAAACTGGCTTGACAGTCTGCTTGCCGGGTACTCCGTCCGCTGGACCATAAGTCTCATCCTGGTTGGAGTGATCGTGGGAGCCGTGAACGTTTATTTTTTTATCAGGGAGTAGACAGTGGCGGAAGAAGGTCTGCTTATCGGACCAATCTTTTCTCTTGGCCCCCTGGCAATCACCAATACGGTGGTGACCACCTGGGTGATCATGGGTCTGATCTGCCTCTTTGTCTGGATCATGCATCGCCGGTTGCGCACCGAACCGGGGCCGGTGCAAACTGCGGTCGAAGGCATCGTCGCCGCCATTGAGGACGCGGTTGCCGCCGTTGCACCCCTGCACGCCGGGCAGATCATGCCGTTTGTCGGCACCCTCTGGATCTTTCTGATCATTGCCAATCTCAGCGGTTTGATTCCAGCGGCTCATGCCCCGACACGCGACCTTTCCGCGACCTCAGCCCTCGCCTTCCTGGTGTTTCTGTCAACGCACTGGTTCGGTATCCGTATCCAGGGGGTAAAAGGGTACCTGCGCCATTACCTGTCGCCCAGTCCGATTCTACTGCCTTTTCACCTCATCAGCGAAATTACCCGCACCATCGCTTTGGCGGTACGGCTATTCGGCAACATCATGAGTCTCGAATTGACCGCATTACTGCTCCTGCTGGTGGCGGGATTTCTTGCCCCCGTTCCCATCCTGATGCTTCATATCGTGGAAGCGCTCGTTCAGGCCTATATTTTCGGCATGCTGGCACTCATCTATGTCGCCGGCGGGATTCAGTCACAGCAACTACGGCAAGAAAAAAGGAGTAGCCAATGACCGACCTGTTCATTTTCGTTCTGGCATCAACGGTGACTGCGATCGCCGGAATCTCGGTAGGGGTGATGCTGCCCGCCGTTGCCATGGGCTGGGCAATAAGCCGCGCCCTGGATGCCCTGGCGCGGCAGCCGGAAGCAGAACGCTCCATCATGAGAATCCTGTTCATCGGCATGGCAATGATCGAGTCGCTGGTGATTTATGTGCTGGTGATTGTGCTGATCGTTCTATTCCGCAACCCGCTCCTTGAATATCTCCTGAAATAGAGAGCTGAAAGAATGGATATGCCGGCACTCACTCCAACAGGAGGGGCCAGACCGTGGAAATGAACTGGTCGACCTTTGTCCTCGAGATCATCAATTTTCTGGTCCTGGTGTGGATCCTCAAGCGGTTCTTCTATAAGCCGGTGCTGGAGGTGATCGCCCGGAGAAAGGCCGGAATCGAGAAGACCCTTGCCGAAGCGAAAACTTTCCGCGCCGAGGCAGAAAAATTGCGCGAACAGTACCAGAGCAGGGTTGCCGAGGAGGAACAGGAAAGGCAAATGGCGCGGGAAACATTAAGCCGGGAAATCGAGGCCGAACGTGCACGCAGAATGGCGGAGCTGCAAACCGTTCTTGCGCAGGAACGGGAGAAAATACGGGTTGCCGAGGAGCGCCGCAAGCTCGACGCCATGCGCAAAATGGAGGAAACCGCGCTTGTGCACGGGGCCCGTTTTGCCACCTGTTTGCTGAAGGAGACCGCGGGAAGGGAAACGGAAGCGCGGCTGGCCGAACTGGTCGTCGCCGAACTGGATCAATTGCCGGCTGAACGCCTCGCCGCCCTGCGGGGCAGTGACGGAATGAGCCGCGAAGAAGCTGTGGTGGCCAGCGCCTTCCCGCTTTCCGATGACCTGCGTCTCCGTCTCCGGCAATCACTGGCAACGATTGCCGGCCGGGAGGTAAGATTGCGGTTTGAGCAGAACAGCGAGCTGCTGGCCGGATTGGAGATCACCCTCGGGGCTTGGGTGCTGGGCGCCAATATCCGTGATGAACTGAAGGGGTTTGTTGCCCTGGCTCATGATGCATAAACATTCACAGCTGCAAACCAGTCTCCTCGAACGCCAGTCTCAATGGCTGGATCGCTACGAAAAGGGACTTCGCGTCACCGAACAGGGCAAGCTTGTTTCCCTCGGTGACGGCATAGCCTGGATCAAAGGCCTGCCGTCCGCCGCCATGGATGATATCCTGCTCTTCGCCGACGGCAGCCGGGCGATGGTTTTTGATCTGACGGAAGGGTTGATCGGTGCGGTTCTCCTGCGGGATACCGATGCCTTGACCGCCGGCACCACAGTATATTCCACCGGCCGGACCCTGAGCATACCGGTGGGCGATGCACTGCGCGGGCGGATCATTGATCCGCTGGGCGACCCGCTTGACGGAGAACCGCCGCCCTCCTACACGCGCCGGCAACCGCTGGAGTCGTCCTCGCCGCCCATCATGGCCCGTGATTTTGTCCGGAAGCCTCTGTATACGGGCATTAAAATCATTGACACCCTGATACCCATAGGCAAGGGACAGCGGCAACTGCTGATCGGCGATGAAGGTCTCGGGCGCAGTTCCATCGCCCTGGACACGGTGATCAATCAACGGGGACAGGAGGTACGGTGCGTTTATGTGTTGATCGGCCAGAAACGGTCCACGGTTGTCAGCACCATCAATACCATGCGGGAATACGGAGCGATGGATTACACTACCCTGGTCGTCGCTGAGGCAAGCAGTCTGCCCGGCCTGCTCCATCTGGCCCCGTTTGCCGGATGTGCCGTCGCCGAGTTCTGGATGCAGCAGGGCCATGATGTCCTGGTGGTCTATGACGACCTTTCCAGCCATGCCAAGTTCTACCGCGAGCTGTCTCTGTTGCTGCGCCGACCTCCCGGAAGGGAGGCGTATCCCGGTGATATCTTTTCCGTTCACTCCCGCCTGCTGGAACGGGCCACCTGCCTGAACGCAGCCCATGGCGGCGGCAGCATGACGGCTCTGCCGATTGTCGAAACCCAGCTCGGAGAAATCGCCGCTTACATTCCGACCAACCTGATTTCCATAACCGATGGCCAGATTTATCTGGACCGCCGGCTGTTCACCGGCGGCTTTCGGCCCGCCATTGATATCGCCCGCTCCGTGTCCCGCATCGGCGGTCAGGCGCAGCACCCTCGAATGAAGAAAGAGGCCGGCCGCATGAAGCTGGATTATCTCCAGTTCCTGGAGCTGGAGATCTTTACCCGCTTCGGCGCGCGCCTGGAGAGTTCGATGGAAACCGCCATTCATCGGGGACGTCTGTTGCGGGAAATACTGAAACAGGATCGACTCTCCCCGCTTTCAGCGCCATTCCAGATTGCCTGGATGATTGCATTCAACGACGGCCTTTTTGACACGGCAGCCCCGCAGGCAATCCCGACGTTGATGGCGGAACTGGAGAAATCGGTTCGGCAGTCCGTCCTTACCCTTGATTCCCCCCGGGAGGAATGGAGCACGATGCTCGCTGATCTGTTCCCCCCTCTCACAAGCGGCAATTGACCATGACCAGGCGGCGAAAACTGGAGAGTCAGCGCCACAGCCTGGCCGAGATCCGCAACATCATGAATTCCATGAAAACCCTGGCCTATCTGGAAACGCGCAAGCTCGCTCGTTTTCTTGACGCCCAGCATGTTGTGGTCAATTCCATGGAGGAAGCGGCCATGGATTTTATCGCCTTTCATCCGCAAATCCTGCCTGAAACGAAAGAGATCGAAACAAGCGCTGCGTATATTGTTATCGGGACGGAACGGGGTTTCTGCGGTGATTTCAACCACGCCCTGCTCAGGCGGCTTGAATCAGTCCTGGAGGCCGGCCCGGCAATCGATCCGATACTGATCGTGGTCGGACGCAAACTGCATGCCCTTGTGAAAGGGGACGCTCGTGTTGCCGCCCTCATCGATGGAGCCGGTGTCGTGGAAGAAGCAACGTTTTTGCTTCAAAGGGTGCTGGATGAACTCCTGGCCTTGCAGAACAGGTTCGGTGTTCAGACAGTGTACTGCCTTTATCATGGCGAGGAGGGTGCGATGGTGGTACGGAAGCTGTTGCCCCCTTTCCGGCGTCTCCGGGATAAAGCACCGGACCTGCCCCACCCGCCGATCCTGAACCTGTCGCCGGGGGACTTCCTGATTTCCCTTACGTATCACTACCTCTTCGCCACCCTGCACGAAATTCTCTATGCCTCGCTCATGGCCGAAAACCACCAGCGCGTCGCCCATCTGGAAGGGGCGGTCAGGCGCTTGGACGACGAAGCAGCCGATTTGTCCCGAAGAGGCAACATCCTGCGCCAGGAAGAGATCATCGAGGAGATGGAAGTGATCCTGCTCAATCAGGGGATTGATCACCGGAAGGATTTCCCGGCCGGGTGAACCGGTCCGATTTTATTCCAAACCTTCACGTTTTCCTGCTCCGCCGGCGGGTTTTCTCCGGATGCCATTGCTGGTTCCGCCTGCTGCCGGCAGCACGCTGTGGTGCGACAATTTACCAGATTGCATTCTCAATCCTCGGGTATAACAATAGAGACAACAGGCACAAATACCGAACCTGTCAATTTTTACCTGCGGAGGCAATGATGGTTGCGGAAAAAATCCAATTCTGCTGGGACATTATGCAGTGTGACGATGAGACGCCCTGCCCGGTCAGAGAACAGAAAATACAGCGCTGCTGGGACTGGATGCGGGAAAACAACCGGTTTCAGTGCCAATACGGTCTGTGCTCCGAATGCATCGTGTATCTCTGCAACAACGACAACACCATTCTTTCAGAACGCGAAATCGAACAGGTCATGATCAGCCGGGGCATCTTTGACAAGGGGATCCATCCTTCCGAATCAGCACCTGATTGAACAGGCGCGCCAACCGGTGCCCTCCTGCGCTGAATTGACCAAAAGATTTCATCGGCGCCTTGTTTTGCCGGCCACGGCAACCGCCAGGGCTTCATCGGTCCTTACCCGGGGACGCGCCTGCCCGCCCACTCCCCGGAAAATCGCAGCGGCCTCTCTGTGGCGGAGCACCAGGGTGATGCTGCGCTCAATCGGCAGCAGGAAAGTCGCGGCGGCCGTTTCCTTACTGCCCTTCCAACCGCTCCATGCCGCCGCGCACCGCCCGCACCCGTCTGTCTTTTTTCGAATTGCGGATTTCGCCGAACCTGACGTTCTCGTCAAAAATCTCTCCGCTGCCGCACCGGCGCCAGGACAGGTAGCCGGTGGGGGCCGTATTGGGAAAAAAATCCCGATCGATGAACGGTTCCGCCCCCTTGACGGTAAGCGCCCGCAATTCATCGGTGGTGGGCAGGCGCCAGTCCTCGAAGCCGCCGAACCGCATGGCATTCAGTTCGGCAATAAAGTCCTGCCGGGCACCACTCCAGTCGTAGACATTGTCTTTGTCATGAATTGAGCCGTCCGCCGTTTTCACTTCCCAGATCAAGCCGGTGGTCCTGTCCATAACCATGGACCACTGCTCAGCGTCGACGGGCAGTTCCTGCCCGGTGGGGTCAAGCTTGACGAATCTTTCCCCCTCCGGCCCTTCCCGGGCCGGAGCCTCGGCAAAGAAAAACAGACCGCACAGGAATAAGGCCAGGATGATTTTCCGGTAATCCATACATCCTCCACGTGTTGTTCCCGGCCGACGGAAAATATCGAGGCAGTCCACCCCGATGCGCGGCCAGGCGGACATGCGGCGCTGAAACACGTAACCGCCGGTCATGGTTGTATGGTAGCATATCGCCGGGGGCAAAAACAAGCCTCCCGGCGGCCCGGAAACTGGAACCTCTCCGGGGGCCGCGTGGTTCACCCGGGAAAGTCAAAGCCGCGGCCGTATCGCGGTCTGCCGCCAGCCGGACTGCCGCGGATTTCCTGTTGCCGACCGTCATTTTTTCCTCTGCAAAGGCAGTTGCTGCGCGTACTGCGACAATTTGCCACATTTCCCTTAGGCCTATTCTGTGGTATC